>ERZ773241.1443-NODE-1443-length-22544-cov-3.509849_pt1 | contig 22544 bp, 21 predicted proteins | sample MGYA00580989_ERZ773241 | MGnify/ENA primary metagenome ERZ773241 (study PRJEB29015, sample SAMEA2737804) | human gut metagenome | biome: human gut; feature: human-associated habitat; material: faeces | place: China | collected 2012 ... | reverse complement strand
GTCCTCTGCTGCTGGAAGTGTTTACCAACAAAAACAAAGATGCCCGCATGCTGAAAAATTATTATCATCAACTAAAACAAAAATAGATTATGTCTACACCAAGAAAATGGACTACCATTAGAGAATACGAGGATATTCTTTTTGATTACTATAATGGGATTGCACGTATCACTATCAACCGTGAACGTTATCGGAACGCTTTCACTCCGACCACAACTGCTGAAATGAGCGACGCACTGCGTATCTGTCGGGAAGAAGCGGACATTGATGTGATTGTAATTACCGGAGCCGGAGATAAAGCATTTTGTTCGGGAGGCGACCAGAAAGTGAAAGGAATAGGAGGCTACATTGATGAAAACGGCGTGCCTCGCCTCAACGTGCTCGACCTGCACAAGGCCATCCGTTCTCTCCCGAAACCCGTCATCGCAGCCGTGAACGGTTTCGCTATCGGCGGCGGACACGTATTGCACGTGGTTTGTGACCTTACGATCGCTTCCGAGAACGCTATCTTCGGCCAGACAGGTCCCCGTGTGGGAAGTTTCGATGCCGGATTCGGCGCATCTTACCTGGCTCGTGTGGTAGGTCAGAAGAAAGCGCGTGAAATCTGGTTCCTTTGCCGGAAATACAATGCGCAGGAAGCGTTGGAAATGGGATTGGTCAACAAGGTAGTGCCTTTGGAGCAACTGGAAGACGAGTATGTGCAGTGGGCGGAAGAGATGATGCAGCTCAGTCCGCTGGCTTTGCGCATGATTAAGGCGGGGCTGAATGCGGAGCTGGACGGACAGTCGGGCATTCAGGAACTGGCAGGCGACGCTACCTTGCTCTATTATCTGACGGATGAAGCCCAGGAAGGTAAGAACGCATTTCTGGAGAAACGCAAGCCTAACTTCAAGCAGTATCCCAAATTCCCCTGACACCCGTAATGGACTGCAAGATAGAGATTATCCCCCGGTTGCTGCATTTCAAGCAGCCGGCGGGGACTTCCCGCGGGGTGTATACGACCCGGAAAGTGTGGTATCTTCATCTGACCTCTCCCGACTATCCGGGCAGGACGGGAATAGGAGAGTGCGCTCCGCTGCCTGCATTGAGCTGTGACGACCTTCCCGATTACGAGAATATACTTGCCGGGGCTTGCCGGCGGCTGGAACAGTGCGGGGGAGAACTGGATACGGATGTCTTGCGCGACTATCCGTCCATCCTGTTCGGATTGGAAACGGCGTTCCGTCATCTCCTGACGGGCAGTTGGGCATTGTACGATACGGACTTCTCGCAAGGAAAGGCGGGGATTCCGATAAACGGGCTTATCTGGATGGGCGACTTTGACACGATGCTCTCCCGGATAGAGGAGAAAATGGCAGCCGGTTTCCGTTGCATCAAACTGAAAATCGGCGCTATCGGCTTTGAGGATGAGTTGGCTCTGCTTCGCCATATCCGTGCACATTTCTCTTCCAGGGAGATAGAGTTGCGTGTGGATGCCAACGGCGCTTTCTCTCCGGCTGATGCGATGGAGAAACTGAAACGCCTGTCCGAACTGGAGCTGCACTCCATTGAACAGCCCATCCGTGCAGGGCAGTGGGAGGAAATGGCGCGTCTTGCTGCCGACTCTCCGCTGCCGATAGCCTTGGATGAAGAACTGATAGGCTGCAATACGCCGGAAGGGAAGCGGAAGCTGCTTTCGGCAATCAATCCGCAGTATATTGTTCTCAAACCTTCTTTGCACGGCGGGATATGCGGTGGCAACGAGTGGATTGCCGAAGCGGAAAAACGGCATATTGGCTGGTGGATTACTTCGGCTCTGGAGTCGAATATCGGCCTGAATGCAATAGCCCAATGGTGTGCCACCTTCGATAATCCGCTGCCTCAGGGGCTGGGTACGGGACTGCTTTTTACGGACAACGTGGAAATGCCTCTTGAGGTGAGGAAAGATTGTTTATGGTTTTGTAATGATGATATTTAAAGGTATCCGATGATATTCGACCGACAACGACAGCGTTTGCTGCTGCAAGGAAAGGAGTATACGGCCGGGGATATATCCCGGTTGGTGGCGGAGGGAGCGGAAAACTGCCCGCCCGCCTTGTGGGATTTGTATCTTTTTCTGGAGAAGTGGTTCGATGCCTCTCCGGTTATCACCGTCCATACGTCGGGCTCCACAGGCACGCCGAAAGAGCTGGTGGTGCGCAAAGACCGGATGATGCAGAGCGCCCGCCTCACTTGCGAGTTTCTGAACTTGCAAGCGGGAGATACCGCTTTGCTGTGTATGAACCTTCGTTATATAGGGGCTATGATGGTGGTGGTGCGTTCTCTGGTTGCGGGGCTGAATCTGATAGTGCGTCCTGCTTCCGGCCATCCTCTTTCGGATATAGAAGAGCCGCTGAGATTTGCGGCGATGGTTCCTTTGCAGGTTTATAACACGCTCCGTGTTCCCGAAGAAAAGGCGCGGCTGGAGCAGACGGATATTCTGATTATCGGCGGCGGAGCGGTGGACGACAGTCTGGAGGCGGAAATGAGCGCTCTTCCCACGGCGGTCTATTCTACGTACGGCATGACGGAAACGTTGTCCCATATCGCATTGCGCCGTCTGAACGGAGAGACCGCTTCCAAGCATTATTATCCTTTTCCCTCGGTCGAACTGTCCTTATCTGCTGAAAGTACGCTGGTTATTAAAGCTCCGCTGATTTGCGGGGAGGTCTTGCAGACCAATGACATTGCCTGCCTCTATCCCGATGGAAGTTTTACCATTGCAGGCCGAAAAGATAACGTTATCAATAGCGGTGGAATCAAGATACAGGCGGAGGAAATGGAGAAAAGACTACGGCCGTTTATCCCTGTACCGTTTGTAGTTACTTCTGTTCCCGATCCGCGTTTGGGGCAGGCGCTTACCTTGCTGATTGCCGGACAGGTGGATGTAAGAGAACTGGAGAGTAAGTTGCAGACGGTGCTGGATGCCTATCATCGCCCCAGACATATTTTTATGACAGAATCGATACCGCAAACGGAGAACGGTAAAACAGACCGTGCCGGATGCCGTATATTAGCTCGACAAATGAAAAAACTTCACCCTTTGATGTTTGCCGGAACCGGCAGCGACGTGGGCAAGAGCATTATAGCCGCTGCCTTTTGCCGCATTTTCAGGCAGGACGGATACCGGCCTGCTCCCTTCAAAGCGCAGAATATGGCGCTTAACTCGTATGCTACTCCCGAAGGACTGGAGATAGGACGTGCACAGGCCGTGCAGGCGGAAGCCGCCGGAGTGTCGTGCCATACGGACATGAATCCGTTACTGCTGAAACCCCAGTCGGACCGGACTTCGCAAGTGGTATTGAACGGTAAGCCTATCGGCAGTCGTGGTGCATACGACTATTTCCGCAAGGAAGGACGCGAGGAGTTGCGCAGGGAAGTATGTGCGGCGTATGACCGCCTTGCGCAGAAATATAATCCCATCGTATTGGAAGGTGCGGGCAGCATCTCCGAAATCAACCTGCGCGAGGTAGACCTCGTGAATCTGCCGATGGCAATGTATGCCGGTGCGGACGTGATTCTGGTAGCGGATATAGACCGTGGCGGGGTCTTTGCCAGTGTGTACGGTTCGGTAATGCTGCTTACTCCCGAAGAACGCAAGCATGTAAAAGGTATTCTTATCAATAAGTTCCGGGGAGATATACGTCTCTTCGAGTCCGGCGTCAAAATGCTGGAAGAGCTTTGCGGAATTCCGGTGGTCGGGGTGGTTCCTTATTATAAGGATATCTATATCGAGGAAGAGGATTCGCTTGCCCTTGCCACCAAATCATTGCAGGCGGAGCAGGGTAAGGTGAATATAGCTGTGGTTCTGCTGCGCCACCTCAGCAACTTCACGGATTTCAATGTGCTGGAACGCGACCCGCGCGTGCATCTTTTCTATACCAACAACACCGACGAACTGGCGAAGGCGGATATCATCATCCTGCCCGGCAGCAAGAGTACCCTTGCCGACCTCTATGAATTGCGCCGCAACGGAGTGGCGCAAGCCGTCATCCGCGCCCATCGTGAGGGAACTGCCGTGTTGGGCATCTGCGGCGGCTATCAGTTGATGGGGCAGGAAGTGCTCGACCCCGACCACGTGGAAGGGGAGATAGAACGGTTGCCCGGTCTTGGACTGCTGCCCGTAAGTACACGAATGACGGGAGAAAAGGTGACGCGACAGGTGAACTTCCAACTTCTTGAAAGCTGCCGTGCCGCTGTTCCGCAAGGTAACTCTTCCTCCTCTATTTTCAACAACCAACCTTCAGCGTCCCATTTTCTGCTAAAAGGCTACGAGATTCACATGGGTAGTACCGTACCGGTGGAGGGAGCGTCCGCTTCTCCGCTGAACCGGTTGGAAAGCGGGCAATGTGACGGGTATATCGTGGACCGTACGTGCATGGGGACTTACATTCACGGCATTCTCGACAATCCGGAGTTTATCGACTTCCTGCTCGAACCGTTTGCCGGTAAATTGTCGGAAGAGGCAGAAACGTTCAACTACCGGCAGTTTAAGGAAGAGCAGTACGACAAACTCGCCGACCATGTGCGGCAGCATGTCAATCTGCCGCTTATTTACAAGATATTGACGGACAACAATTAAAATCGGATAGAATATGATTGACGGACACGGAGACGATTCCTATAAATACAGCCGCCCGATAACGGCAAATTTCAGTTCCAACGTGTACAGCAAGGTGAATCTTTCCCGTTTGAAAGCTCATCTTTGCGAATGTATCGGGGAGATAGGCAATTACCCCGAACCCGAACCCTATACGTTGGAAGCCCGTATAGCTTCCCGCTGTCAGCTGCCGTCCGGAGCTGTTTGTGTAACGAATGGCGCAACGGAGGCCATATACCTTATTGCACAGACTTTCCGGGGTACGAATACAGCTATCCTGCAACCCACTTTCAGCGAATATGCGGATGCCTGCCGTATGCACGGACACCGGGTGAGTTCGCTTTATCAACTGCCGAAGGAGCAGGACGGGTATCGCCTGCCGGACGATGTGCGGATGCTGTGGCTCTGCAATCCCAACAATCCCACGGGAACGGTGGCCGGTAAAGAATATATGCGCGGATTGATTGAACATAATCCGCAGGTTTGTTTTATTATAGACCAGTCTTATGAGTTCTTTACGCTGTGTCCGCTTTTCTCTCCGGCAGAGGCGGCGGAGTATTCGAATGTACTGCTGCTGCATTCCATGACGAAAAGGTATGCGATTCCCGGTTTGCGGCTTGGATATGTAACGGGCAGCTCCGGTTTACTGGAGCGGCTGCGCACCAACCGTATGCCGTGGTCGGTCAACCGGCTTGCCATTGAAGCAGGACTTTTCCTGTTGGAGAACGATGTGCCCGAACCGTTGGATGTGGCTGCTTATCTGCAGGAGACGGCGCGTCTGGGTAAAGCGCTCAAAGCCGTAGGCGGATTGGACGTTTGGGATACGCAGACGCATTTTATGCTGGTGCAGTTTCGCATGGGCAAGGCGTCTGCCTTGAAAGAGTATCTTGCCGGGGAGCATGGCATACTCATTCGGGATGCGTCCAACTTTGCGGGGCTGGACGAGCGCTTTTTCCGCATAGCCACACAGACACCGGAAGAGAACGACAGACTGGTGGCGGCGATAGAGGAATTTATGGCGGGGTAGAGCCGGCGTAATAGTAGAACCTGAGTGATAAACATTTTATGGAAGATATAATCATATTTTTAGGCATTGCTTTCAATCTGAACCTGCCGCTGCTTACGGCATGGCTGCTCGACCACTGGTTGGGCGATCCTGTCTGGCTGCCGCATCCTGTGGTGGCTTTCGGAAAGACCATCTCGTTCTGTGAGCATCGTCTGAATAAGGGGAATGCCCGTTTCCTGAAAGGGGCTGTCATGTCGTTGGTACTGGTGGCAGGCGTTTATCTGCTTACATTGTTCCTGCTGCGTTGGGCAGCGCATTATTCTCCCGGTCTGCTTTTGACTTTGCAGGTGCTGCTCATCTTTTATTGCCTTGCGGGTACTACGCTGGTGCGCGAAGTTTGCGGGGTGTTTAAGGCTGTAGACCGTTCGTTGGAAGAGGGAAGGAAGCAGGTAGCCCGTATTGTGGGGCGCGACACTTCCGGACTTTCGGCGCAGGAAGTACGTACGGCGGCATTAGAGACGTTGGCAGAGAACCTGAGCGACGGCGTAATCGCTCCGCTGTTCTGGTATATGTTGCTGGGTGTGCCGGGGATGCTTGCCTATAAGATGATAAATACACTCGACTCCATGATAGGGTATAGGAATGAACGCTATCGTCGGTTCGGCTGTTTCGCGGCACGTCTGGACGATGTAGCCAACTATATCCCCGCCCGTCTGACGGCTTTTCTCATGGTGGCGGTTTCCGGCAGATTCCCGTTGCTGTTTTTTGTGGGGAAATACGGCAGCAAGCATGCCAGTCCCAATTCCGGCTATCCGGAAGCGGCGCTTGCCGGAATATTGGACTGCCGCTTCGGTGGTCCTCACAACTATTTTGGCGAGGAAGTGTGGAAACCTTATATCGGCGACAATGAACGGCCTTTGACAACCGAAGACATGAGGATTGCCGTGCGTATCAACCGCAGTGTGGAATGGATAATGGTAATCATCGTTGTTGCTACCGCTACCTGCATGTACGTTATTCCCTCATTCTTCTGAGTGCTAAAGGGTAATCCTGACGATACCGCCATAGGGTGTCAGTGCGCTGAATGCCTCTTCGGGTTTGATGATGCCGGCATATATCTGTGCGCAAATCAGGACACCGCCGTGGGCAAAAATGGCCACCCGCTGGTAGGGCTTTCCTTTCAGCTCATCGAGAAAGTCGCTGACACGCCGGTACTGCATGGCGAACGACTCTCCGCCCGTAGCCGCTACATTCAAATAGTCGGCATACCACTCCTGTAGGCGCGGGTCGTCGTTGCGGTCGAAAGGTTTCATTTCCCAACTGCCGAAGTTTATTTCCATAATCCGTTTGTCACGTTCTGCATCCGGATAGCCGCAATAGGTGGCAAGGCGTACGCAGCGCGTAAGCGGACTGGTATATACATGGTCGAAAGGCAAAAAGGCTTTCAGGTTCTCTTGGGTAACGGCCGCTTCCTGTTCGAATGTCGGTTTCAGGGGAACATCCGTTTGTCCGTAGCATACGCCGGGCGGTACATCGACGGATGTGTGACGAATAAGTATAACTTCCATAATTTTTCAGATTAAATGTTTAGTGAAAATAAAAGGGAACCGAGACAAAGTCCGTAAGGAAATCGATTCCAAAACCTGCATAGACATATACCAATACAAGGCTGCCTATGTAGAATGCCAGTTCGCAAAGCAGGAAAGTCGCTCCGCAGCAATCACCCGTATATCCTTGCAGGCGGTGTTTCATAAGGCGGCACAGCAGTACGAATGCGAGCAGCGGGAAGAGGGTGGCAGGCCACATCTTTACCGGCAAGAGTAAGACGAAAGGAAGCAATCCGCAGATGAAGGCGGATGTCAATTCCTGGCGACTCATGCGGTTGTACACGACTTTAGCCTTGCTGTCTTCTTCTTTTCGGGCGTATGGCAGGCTGTTAATGAGTTGGGATGCGCAGAACTTGCACCAGCAGTCGCCGCAGAAGACAAGGATACAAAGGAAATTCAGAGGCAGATTGCGCATCTGTAACAGCAGCAGGAAATAGAATATCAGTCCGATAACTCCGTAGCTTCCTATATGGGAATCTTTCATGATGGCAAGCGTACGCTCGCGGGTGGTGCCGCCGCCGAACCCGTCCAGAAAGTCCGCTAACCCGTCTTCGTGCAGGCATCCCGTAACAAGCAGGCGGGCGATGATAGCTATAATCCAGGCAAGGGATACGGGCAGTATCTGTCCGGTCAGCCAGAGAGTGCCTGCCATGATGCCGCCCGTCAGCCAGCCGGTTAGCGGCCAGTAGGGTACTACATGCTTGAAACATTCGGCGGGTACTTCCCTGATTTTCCAAAAGGGCAGTCGGGTGAAGAAGATAAATGCAGCCAGTATGTTCATTATATATAGGTATTGTCTATAAAATTAAAATATGGGTACTATCAACAAAGTTATATATGTTATCTATAAAATGGTTCTCTGCTTAGAGATGCCGTTTGAGGGGCTTCTTAAAAGTATTTGGTGATGGAAGCGTGTGCGAAGTTATCCATTTCATTAATCATGCGGACAGCCGATTCTATAATGGGATATGCACAGATAGCTCCCGTGCCTTCTCCGAGTCTAAATCCTAAGTGTAGCAACGGTTTGGCATTTAATGAATCAAGCACAAGTTTATGCCCGCATTCATCTCCGCAATGTCCGAATACGGCATAATGTAGCACTTCGGGATACAGCTTGGCAGCGGCAAGGATACAGTTTGTCATGATGAAGCCGTCTACCAGAATAATCATTTTCAGCTCGGCGGCTTGCAGCATGGCGCCTACTGCCATAACCATTTCCAAGCCGCCGAAGTAGCGGATGATGTCACGCGGCGAACCGTCTCCTTTGTAGTTGTCCAACGACTGTTTCAACACTTTGTACTTATGGCGGATGCCTGCATCGTCCAGCCCGCTTCCCGCACCGACGCATTCTTTTAGCGGAATGCCGGTGAAGCAACTCATCCATAGGGAAGAAGAGGATGTGTTGCCTATCCCCATTTCCCCGAAACTGAGTATGTTACTGCCTTCTTCGCGGCAACGGAGCACCACTTCCGCACCCCGTTCCAAGCAAAGTTCCATTTCCGTTTCGGTCATTGCAGCTTCGTGCAGATAGTTGCGTGTGCCTTTGCGCACTTTCATATTGATGATTCCTTTTTCATAAGGCAGGTCATAATCAACTCCCGCATCCACTATCTTTAATGTAAATCCGTGCTGGCGGCACAGAAAATTGACGCCGGCACCCCCATGAAGGAAATTACTGATTTGTTGCCAGGTAATTTCTTTGGGTGAGAGGCTGACACCTTCCTCTACAATACCATGATCGGCAGCAAAGATGATATTCTGAGGATGTTGCAGAGTGGGAGTCAGGCTTTGCTGGATGAGCCCTACCTGAAGCGCAAGGCTTTCCAGCATTCCCAAAGACCCTTTCGGCTTGGTCAGGTTATTGATTTTCTCAACCAGTGCCGGTCGTATAGCTTCATCCGGTCCTATTATATCAAATGTCTTCATAATTTTATACCTTATACTTCATTCTTATATTCCGTACTTATTCACACTTAATTTTTGTTGCAATCCCCGACACCATTAAAATCACTTCATCTGCCCGTGAAGCCACATACTGGTTCATCCAGCCTTGCATATCCGTAAACTTCCGTTGTATTTTGTTTTCGGATGTGCCGCCCATACCTATCTCGTTGGTGACAAATATAAATGTGGCATCCTGTGCTGTAAAGCGGTCGAATTCGGCTTTGGCTGCGGCAAGGGAACGGTCTGTATCGGCATCCAGGTCGAAAAAGAAATTGGTACACCACAACGTTATGCAGTCTATCAGTACGGTGCGTCCGGACAGCGAGTGGCGGCTCAGCTCTTTATCTTCTTCTATGTTTGTCCATTCCGGTCCGCGCCTTTCCTGATGGTGTATCACCCGTTTGCGGAATTCTTCATCCCATATACGTGCCGTAGCGAGGTAGACGGGGTTGGGCGAGAGGCTGAGTGCCAGCTTTTCCGCATAGGTACTTTTGCCCGAACGTGCTCCACCGGTAATAAGTATGATTCGTCTCATTGGTTTGCTTGAAGTTTTTATGAAAGCAAATGTACATGATTTCTGCGGCAGTGGCAAGAATAGAGTATTTTTTTAGCGGTTTCGTTTTTTCTTTTTTAAAAGATTTCATTACCTTTGCCGATGTTTTCAGAATAAAGGGAAAAACATCTGCGGAAGTAGCTCAGTTGGTAGAGCATCAGCTTCCCAAGCTGAGGGTCGCGGGTTCGAGTCCCGTTTTCCGCTCCTATGAGAATCAGGTAGTTATCGCAAGATTTCTATCTGATTTTTGTTTTTAGGCAATGGCAGTTGAACTCCCAGTTGACCCTATGAGCTCAACTAAAATCTTATGAATGCAACGATTAATGTAGTATGCTACAAGTGGAAAACCTTAGCAAATGGTGAATACCCATCTGTATGAGTGTTGCAATTTTAATGGTATGCTACAAATCAAAGACATTATCTGTCCCAATAAAGAGTATATTCAGAAAATCTTCTTGATAAGCAAACAGAGTTACAGCAACGAATCATTTGTTGTTTTTTTTAAATGTTACAGCTAAATCATTGTGATTTAAAAGGGAATAATTACCTTTGTATTATGGATGGTAAAGTAACTTATTGGATTGAAATGTCAGATTATGACTTGGAAACAGCAGATGCGATGTTGCTTACAGGTCGTTATCTCTATGTGGGCTTCATGTGTCACCAAACGATAGAAAAAATACTCAAGGCATATTGGGCTAATCGTTTGGTGGAAGTACCTTTAAAGATACATTCGCTATCCAGATTAGCAGAGAGAACAGAATTAGATAAAGAACTATCAGAAGAACAGTTGGATTTCATTGATACACTTGAGCCACTTAATATTGAAGCCCGTTATCCCTCTTATAAAGAGAGATTGATGAAAAGTCTGACTAAGGAATATTGTATAGGACTTTTAAGCCAAACTAAAGAATTACAGTCATGGATAAAGAACAAGCTATAGTCCTCGCCAAGCGATATAAAGAAATGGTAGCAGAAAGATTACCATTAAAGGCTCTCTATCTCTATGGCTCGTATAGCAAGGGGAATTACAGAGAGGATAGCGATATAGACATTGCAGTGGTAGTAGAGCATTTGGATGATAACTATTTTGAAGATACCCCTCTATTATGGAAACTTAGACGTAAGATAAGTAACCTTATAGAACCCGTCTTGCTTATAGAGGATATGAGTAATCCTCTTTACTGCGACATCGCAAGAACGGGCATTCTTATCTAAATAAATGATACATAATAAGAAAAGCTGTATTTGAAGTTGATTATTTTTAATTCTTGGTATCATCCTAAAGTTAAATCTCAGAAAGAGGATATGTCTAAACTAAAATTCGCTTGCCATTTGTTTCTTTTTAGGCACGGGATTACACAGAAAACATAGATTTTCTTTGTTCTTTTTCCGAAAAATCCGTGTAATTCCATGCCTAAAAGAAATCATCAAATGTTTTTTTGACACCCTCACAAGCTCGAACCTCGCTTACCGTTCATACAGAAAATCAGATAGTCATCACAAGATTTCTATCTGATTTTTGTTTTATAGGAATATGTCAAGCCACCCCTTCACCTTTCACAACTCCCTGCTCATGCAGTATAGCGGGTGAACCCCTGTTTTTGTAAACGACTGATTATGATAACTCGCAATAGGAAAAAAAGTTCTCATTTATAAAGTATGCAAAAAATAGTGTTTACACAATAAACACTTTTCGCACAGAAATTTGTACTTTTGCACTCCGTTTAATATGAACCCGAATAGAAAACTTTAAAAACAAAATAAAATGGCAGTAGAATTGAAAGACCTTACCAAACGTAGTGAGAATTATTCTCAGTGGTACAACGAGTTGGTGGTGAAGGCCGATTTGGCAGAGCAGTCGGCTGTGCGCGGATGTATGGTAATCAAGCCTTACGGATACGCAATCTGGGAGAAGATGCAGCGTCAGTTGGACGATATGTTCAAGGAAACAGGACACGTAAACGCTTATTTCCCCTTACTTATTCCGAAATCATTCCTCAGTCGCGAAGCGGAACACGTGGAAGGCTTTGCCAAAGAATGTGCCGTAGTGACGCACTATCGTTTGAAGAACGACCCGAATGGCGGCGGCGTAGTGGTGGACCCCGCTGCAAAGCTGGAAGAAGAACTTATCATCCGCCCTACTTCGGAAACTATTATTTGGAATACCTATAAGAACTGGATTAACTCTTACCGCGACCTGCCTATCCTGTGCAACCAATGGGCAAACGTATTCCGTTGGGAAATGCGTACCCGTCTGTTCCTGCGTACCGCAGAGTTCTTGTGGCAGGAAGGCCACACGGCTCACGCCACTCGCGAAGAAGCCGAAGAGGAAGCAGTGCGTATGCTGAACGTGTACAGCGAATTTGCCGAGAAATACATGGCAGTGCCCGTTGTCAAAGGTGTGAAGTCGGCCAACGAACGCTTCGCCGGCGCTCTCAACACCTATACCATTGAAGCGATGATGCAGGATGGCAAAGCTTTGCAGAGTGGTACTTCACACTTCTTGGGACAGAACTTCGCCAAAGCTTTCGACGTGCAGTTCGTAAACAAGGAAAACAAACTGGAATACGTATGGGCCACTTCTTGGGGAGTATCTACCCGCTTGATGGGTGCGCTTATCATGACACATTCCGATGACAACGGTCTGGTGCTTCCGCCGCACTTGGCTCCGATACAGGTGGTTATCGTACCTATCTACAAGAATGCCGAAATGCTTGCCAAGATTGACGAGAAGGTGGCAGGCATCGTAGCCAAACTGAAAGCGATGGGTATTTCTGTGAAGTACGACAATGCCGACAACAAACGTCCGGGCTTCAAGTTTGCCGATTACGAGGTGAAAGGTGTACCTGTCCGTCTGGTTATGGGTGGCCGCGACTTGGAGAACAATACAATGGAAGTGATGCGCCGCGATACGCTGGAGAAAGAAACCCGCTCTTGCGACGGTATCGAGGAATACGTAAAAGACCTGCTTGAGGAAATCCAGGCGAATATTTATAAGAAAGCATTGGATTATCGCAACAGCCGTATCACTACAGTGGACAGCTATGACGAGTTCAAGGAAAAGATTGAAGAAGGCGGCTTTATTTTGGCTCATTGGGACGGAACGACCGAAACCGAGGAGAAGATTAAGGAAGAGACCAAAGCCACTATCCGCTGTATTCCGTTCGATTCTTTCGTACCGGGCGACAAGGAGCCGGGCAAATGTATGGTTACGGGCAAGCCGTCTGCCTGCCGCGTGATATTTGCACGTTCCTATTAATAAGGATATTTTTCACTTTGCTGGATGAAGCTTTTTTCATAGTAACCTGTGACGAAGTTTCTTTCCTTTTCAGGAGTATTCGGCAGATGTTTTAAAAAATGGAGGTATGCTAAATTAAACACACGTTCGTGCAGTTCAATTTAGCATACCTCCATTTTTATGCACAAAGAAAGTGCATCACCAGTCAATCAGTTTTCTTGCAATGCTTAGTTTCCGGGGTATTTCGGTAGGTCGTCTTTGGAATAGAATGCGCCGGAACTGAGTTCATCGGCTTGCAGTTTGATTTCCCCGCTTTCATAGTCGGCTATGAATCCTACCATTAATCCGCTGGGATAAGGCCAGGGCTGGCTGCCGAAATAAGTGATGTTTTTTACCTTCAGTCTCGTTTCTTCCATAACTTCCCGTTCTACGCATTGTTCCAACGTTTTGCCCGTTTCGAGAAAGCCGGCTACCAACCCGTGGAACGTGCTGCGGAAGTTGCGTGTATGCACCAGCAATATTTCTTTGCCTTTCCGTATCAGCACGAATGATAGCCGTAGAAACGGGAGGATACTTCTATGCTTTTCGTAAAACTGTATACAGAAACAGTTCCGAACCTTTTTTAATATTTCTACAAGGTTATTACAGCGATGCGCTATACTTTATCAGCGCATAGCCGCCTACTACCTGCATTGCCATTCCCGGTAGCCCGATACGGAAATCCTGTACGGCTTGGAAGAAGCTACCCACCATAGCCCATTCGCCCAGAGTACCTGCTACCTGATAGAACAGTACAACGGCCAATAGGATAGGCAGAGAGATACGGTTGAAACGATGTGCTGCCCAGCCGGCTGCTGCTGCCAGTAATACGGACTTCAACAGAATGGCGGGAAGCACTGCCGGAAGAGGCATCCCGAACAGCAGTGAATTGATTATCGGAGAAAGGATCGCAGTCAGCAATCCTACCTTCCAGCCGAATTTGTATGCACCGATTAAGGTGAAGAAATAGATGGGCAACCATGTGATACCGCCTTGCGGTATAAGGTGGAAAAGCTGGGGCAGTGCCATATTGCCTGCAATGAACAATGCGGCCATTAAGTAAGTTCTTGCATTGCTGTAATCCAGCGAATAGAGTTTTACAGTTTTTGTTTCCATGTTCTTATTGTTTATAAAATAATCTTATTCATTTATCGGGTAAATTGTATTGGTCTGTCGGATAATCTTTATCGGCTAATCAAACAATCTGTTTTATACTCACAAAGTTATAACTATTATTTCAAACCAATACGGTCTTGACAACAGTAATGCCTGATTTTGTCAGAAATTGATATTCACTCCGCCCATAACAGTTGCCTTAGGCATCGGAAAGCCGTCGTTTATTTCGTAGCGTTGCGCCAGCAGGTTTTCCCCTCGTACAAAGATATTGGCATAGCGGCATACACGATAATTGGCACGCAGGTTCCAGAGAACAAAACTTTCTTTCTTCTCCTTGCCTTTGCTTACGTTGGTATAGAGGTCTTTTATATATTGCACCCCGGTTGACACTCCCCAGCGGCCTCGCGTAAAGTCAACGCCTGCATAGAGTTTATGTCCGGGAGCGGCAATCACCGGATTCTCCATGTGCAGCCAACTGTAATTGGCATTTACATGCCAGTGCGGGGTAATGCGGTAACCGATATTGGCTTCAATGCCTCGGTTTTCAATCTTGCCGGTATTTACGTTCTTGGGCTTGCCGTCCGTAGGAACGGTCATAATCATATTGTCGCCGTCAATGTAGTAGAGGTTTATGCCGTAAGACAAAGTGCCGTCCAACACCCGTTGCGAGAAAGACAACTCGTAGCTCATCAGGCTTTCCGCCATTAAATCCGGGTTCTGTGGCGGAAACATGTACATCTCACGGATGGTGGGGTTACGGAATCCCTTGCTCACCATTGCTTTCACTTCCGTCTGTCGGGGCAAGTGGAACGAAAGGCCGCCCTGCGGAATCCATTCCGTGCCTACGTGCGAATGGTGGTCTACACGGATGCCCGCATCCAGAGAGAGCCATTCGCCGAGGTCTTGACGGAAGTCTACATATCCGGCAAATTCATCCATTTGCTTGTCTACACCCGGAACACGTTCGCCGGTAGACACCATCCGGTTCCATGATTCGCCGCCGAAGTGCTGATAGTCAAAACCCACAGTCAGACGGTTACCGGTGAAAAGCGTTGCGCTCTGATACCACGACACGCCCAGCATGCGGTCTTTGGAGTTGAAGTGGGATTCCTGTGGCGTACCGCCGGGATGATAGCCGTCATTGATTTTATGTCGTCCCCAGTTATAGAAGAAACTCAAGGCGCCGGAACTCTTTTCATAACGGTTTTCGAGAGCGAGCGAAGTCATGCCGCGCGTGATGCGGGAGTCATTGTCTATGTACGGATTACCGGCCTCGCCCGGATTGGAGGCCTTGAACTGCGTGATGTTTACATCGCCCCACAGTTTCCAGGAATCGTTGAAGTCATATCCCAGCTTGGCATAGCCGCCGTATTGCTCAAACTCCATATTGTCGCGATGCCCGTCGGTACGGTTGTAAGAGCCGGTGACAACGCTGCTGAAACGCCCTTTCCTAATGCGGTTGGAAACTTCCGTCTGCAATGTATTGTAGGAGCCGTAGCCGATTTGCGCATGGGTCTTAACCCCGTCTTCCTGCATCTTGCGGGTTACTATATTGATAACGCCGCCCATAGCGTTGGAACCATACAGCACCGAGGCAGGGCCGCGAAGCACTTCTACCCGGTCGGTCAGCATGGTCTGGTAGGCATCGGCAATGGGATGTCCCATTAATCCCATATATTGGGGATGGCCGTCAATCAGCACCAGCAAACCAGCCGTAGGACTGCCGCCGATGCCGCGCAGGTTTATTCCGCCTGCCGCTCCTGTGGACACGCCGTATCCCATGATGCCGCGGCTTGTGGCGAACAGTCCGGGCACTTGCTCCGTCAGTGCGGACAGTACGGATGGTTGGAAACGTTGCTCCAACACCTTGCGGTTCACTACGGAGATGGTCATCGGCAGATGCCGTATATCCGTTTCGTTTCTTGTTCCGGTTACTACCACTTCATCTATAGTCAGGTTCCGGGCAATGCGCGCGCTGTCCTTTGCAGCCTGCGCAAATCCCGCCATTGTCCAAAGGCCGGCTATCGAAAGGAGTAATATGTTTTTTTTCTTCATTCGTATCGCTTTCTTCATTATTTGCTCCGCCAAAGATAGGGCGTATTTTCTTTTTCCGTTTGTATTATAATCTCTCTTGTTTGAGATTTTCTACAAACTGGTCTATTTCCTGTAACTTTTGGGGTATATCGATGCTTTGAGGACAGTGCGGGTTGCATTGGTCGCATCCTGTACAATGGCTTGCCTGGCGGAGCTTCGGTACGCTGCGGTCATAACCGATGAGGAAGGCGCGGCGGGCTTCGCGATAGTGCTCATCCCGGCTGCTTTTGGGTATATTGCCCTCGTTGACGCAGCGGTTGTAATGCAGCAGAATGGCGGGAATGTCCAGTCCATAGGGACAAGGCATGCAATACTTGCAGTCGTTGCACGGGATGATAGGATAGGTAAGCATTACCTGCGCCGTATCTTCCAGCAGAGCCAGTTCTTCTTCCGTGCAAAGGTCGAGGGGGGAATAGGTGCGGAGATTGTCCTGCAGATGTTCCATATACGTCATGCCGCTCAGTACCGTCAGTACCTTGGGAAAGCTCCCGGCAAAGCGGAATGCCCAGGAAGCTACACTCTCTTGCGGGCGATGTTGTTTCAGGCGTGCCACCAAGTGGTCGTTCAGTCTGGATAGCCGTCCTCCCAGCAGCGGTTCCATGATAATGGCGGGAATGTCGCGTTTAACGAGTTCGCCATACAGATATTCGGCATTGACATTATTGCCCGAAGCATGCCGCCAGTCGGCATAGTTGAGTTGGATTTGCACGAAATCCCAGTGTATGCGGTCGTGCATGGCCAGTATTTCATCAAACACGTCCGTTGTTCCGTGAAACGAAAACCCCAGGTTCCGGATACGCCCGGCCTTGCGTTCTTCCATCAGAAAATCAATCATACCGTTGTCGATGTACCGTGCCCGGAATGTCTTGATGCCGCCATTGCCGACGGAGTGCAACAGATAATAATCGATGTAGTCCACTTGCAGGTCCTCGAACGATTTCCGATACATGGCGATTGAATTCTCGCGGGTGTAATTGGAAAAGTTGGACAGTTTGGTGGCTATCAGGAACTTTTCACGCGGATGGCGTTTCAGTGCTATTCCCGTTGACTTCTCCGACCAACCCTGCACATACACGGGCGATGTGTCGAAATAGTTCACGCCGTGGGCGATGGCATAGTCAATCAGTTCGTTGACGGCTTCCTGGTCTACCTCATCTCCGTTTCCGTCAGCCCGCTTCCGGGTAGGCCAGCGCATGCAGCCGTAGCCCAATAAGGATACCCGGTCGCCCGTGGTGGGATTGGTACGGTACACCATCTTATCGGTAGGAATCTCGCCCAAAGCGGCCGATTCGCTGTCAGAACGGTTGTTCTTGCCGGAGCAGCCATACAGTGCGGCTGCCGATGCAAACGTCCCTGCGCCGGCAAGCTTGAAGAAGTCCCGGCGGTTTATCTTGCTGTTATTCTTATTATTCTTCTCTTCCATAGTTACTCGTATTTATTCTTCTCGGTACTGTCTGTTGTCCAAAGCGTCTCGAAGATTTTCCTTTATCGTTTTGTCATCTGATTCTCACACCGTTCTGTGCATGATATGTCCTTCCACATAGATTGCGCTGAACGGGCGTGCCGGACACAGGTTCTCACATGCGCCGCAGCCGATGCAGCGTTCGGTATTGACAACGGGTATTTGGGGTGATTGCGGATTTCCGGAGCCCGAAGCCACCATTTGTATGGCGCCGACCGGGCAGTGGCGGGCGCAGTTGCCGCACTCCACCTTATCGGTGATGCAGATGCAATTCTCCTTTATCCATACGGCATGACCTATCTGGATGGCCGATTTGTCGGCTTTCGTTATCGGCCGGATAGCACCTGCCGGACAAACTTCCGAACACTTGGTACATTCGGGACGGCAGTAGCCGCGCTCGTAGGACATTTCCGGATGCATCAGCCGTGTCAGGTCGGAAGAGGGGCGCAGCACCTGGTTGGGACACACCGCAACGCATAGCTGGCAAGCCGTACAGTGTTGTGCAAAGTTGCGTGCGCTCAACGACCCCGGAGGAGTAATGGCGGCGGCACGTGCGGGTATCTTCTTGTCTTCGATGGCGGCCAGTCCGCCGTCTACTTTCTTCTCTTGCGCCTTTAGAGCGGCGGTAGTGGCCAATACTGCCGTTGCCGAGAGAAATGCGCGCCGGGTATCATCTGCCGGTCCGGTAGAAGTTGTTGTACATTGAGTCTGATTCCGGGCGGATATTTTCGCAGCATCCGCTTTATGACGGCGGCGGGTGTAGGTGATGGCTCCCTGTCTGCATTTATCCAGGCAGTCCATGCATGCCACGCAACGGCTGTAATCAATTTCGTGGGTTTTGGGGTTGATGCACGATGCCTTGCAGTTGCGTGCGCAAAGTCCGCAGCCGTTGCACTTCTCGGTATCTATGACCGGTTTGAAAAGAGAATACCCGGACAGGAAACCGAGCACCGTACCTACCGGACAAATCGTGTTGCAGTACGTACGTCCGCTTCGCCATGCCAATATGATGAGCACGACAAAAGTAAGGGCCGCAATGATGAAGGTAGGCAGGCTTTTCATCCATACCTCTGTTTCATAGAAAGCGTAGCTGTCCGCCCGTTCCGCCAGATATGCCAGCAGATTATTGCCCCACTGATAGACGGGAGCGAAGAGATTGGAAGCGATGCGCCCGTAAGAGCTATACGGTTCGAGCAGCGAAGCAACCGCATGAAAGCGCACGCCTGCAACGAGGGTCACGGCAAACACTGCCAACATTCCGTAACGCAGCCACTTCCTAGCGGGAGAATAGCGGAAACGGTTTTTCTTCCGCTTGCCTGCAAACCGGGAAATGACATCCTGAAATACGCCGAGCGGGCAGATAACGGAGCAATAGACGCGTCCGAACAGCAGGGTCAATGCAACAAGCAGCAGTATCACGCCTGCATTCAGTGCGAGCAGTGCGGGGAGAAACTGTATCTTCGCCATCCAGCCCATCCAGCCGTGCAGCGTTCCGGTGAAATCGAGGAACAGGAGCGTGACGAGCGCAAAGAATACAATTGCAAGTGTCAGTCTGATAGTACGTAACATAGTCATAATAGTTTTATCATTGCAAAAATAAGGAGTTTATAATTAGTTTGTGTATATGGATTACGTTTGTTTTTACCGATTTTACAGAAAAAAGCTTATTTCTTGTTCAATTCCTGTTTCTTTCAGAAAATCCCGGTCGTGTGAGGCTGCAAGTACGGTACCTTGATAGTTACGTATCGTAGCTGTGATGATTTCAATACTTTCGATGTCCAGATTATTGGTGGGCTCGTCCAGCAGTAGGGTGTCCGGTTCTTTCAGTTCCATGCCGGCAAGGAACAGGCGTGTTTTCTCTCCGCTGCTAAGCCCCTCTAACGGGCGTAAAAGAGAGATACCGTTCAAATGCCAGGCGTGGAGAACGGCTTGGGTACGCTCTTCGATATTCCAGTCGTTGTCGAGCCGGGCAAAGTGTTCTTCCGCTGTATCACCGTTCAGAATGGCATGGAGTGCAGTTAGGCATCAGGGTGGATTTTCCGCAACCGTTATTGCCTGTCAGCGCGGTCTTTTCTCCGGAATTGATAATCAGATTGAGGTTGGAAAACAAAACTTCCTTATCGGTATGGGTATAGCTAAGGTCTTTAATAATGATACTCATAAATTTACTGTGTTTAGGGTAGATAACATAGGTGTCTGTACGACACACTTTCAACTCTTGTAAGGCTGTGGGGAACAGACAAACACAGTAAAGGCTAAACATTTCCTTTTTGAGTGATGCTCAGCGTTCTGATATGAAAAGCATATATAAAGCGATGTTTACCGAAATGTGCTGTCTTTATTTGGATATTCTCATTGGTGGTGGTATTTGTTGGTTAGCGGTTGCAAAGGTAGATATTTGTTTTATAACATGGAAGACGCATCGAACGAAAGCGGCAGCAATGCGCCCACACTTCTCAATTCATAAATGCCTTTTTCGCCGGACAGCAGTATGCGCATGGGACGTTTGAAACGTTTTTCCGTTTCGAGCATCACCTGCCGGCAGGCGCCGCACGGGGGAATCGGTTCTTCCAGGAACTCGCCGCGTTCGTTGCGGGCGGCTATGGCGAGTGTCTCCACAGCCTGGTCGGGATATTGGGAGTTGGCATAGAACAAAGTGGTGCGTTCCGCGCAAAGCCCCGACGGATAGGCTGCATTCTCCTGATTGGTTCCGGTAACGATGATATTGTTTGCCAGCCGGGCGGCCGCGCCCACCGAGAAGTGCGAATAGGGGGCATAACTGCGGTAAGTTGCCTGCCGGGCGGCATCCAGAAGCTCGCGGTCGGCGGCATTCAGTTCTTCATATTCGTATATCTTGATGGCAATCTGTATGTTCAGGTCCTTCATAGAATAATGGTTTATTGTAATTAATGTTACAAAGATAGGAAAGAGATTGGTTTTTTCAATTCTTTTGCAGACTTTTGTGTCAAATTCAACACCCGAAGCATGAAACCTATATTCAGACTGACTGCTATCATAGCACTTCTCCTTATTTGCGTGGCTGTGCAGGCACAACGCAGAAATTCCCGTTACAACGAATATATCAAACAATATGCCCCGCTTGCCGTGGAGCAGATGAAGGAACATAAGATACCCGCCAGCATCACACTGGCACAAGGCCTGCTGGAGAGCGGTGCGGGACAAAGCGCACTGGCACGCAAGAGCAACAACCACTTCGGCATAAAGTGCCATAGCGACTGGCGTGGGCGGAGAGTGTACCACGACGACGATGCCAAAGGAGAGTGCTTCCGCGCCTATCGCCCTTCCTGAAACGCGGCGCACGCTATGCTTTCCTGTTTAAGTTGAAGATTACCGACTACAAAGGCTGGGCGCGCGGCCTGAAAAAAGCGGGATACGCCACAGACCCTTCCTATGCCAATCGCCTGATAACCATTATCGAGGACTACGACCTGTATAAGTACGATAGCCGCGGCATGAGCAAGCGCGAGGCCCGCAAGTGGGAGAAAGAACTGAAGAAGAAACCCTGGCTTGCCAACCCGCATCAGGTGTATATTGCCAACGACATTGCCTACGTTGTGGCCCGCGACGGCGATACTTTCCAGTTCCTGGGCAAAGAGTTCGACATCAGTTGGCGCAAACTGGTGAAGTATAACGACCTGCATAAAGAGTACACCTTAGAGGCAGGCGACATCATCTATCTGAAAGACAAGCGTAAGAAAGCCGCCAAACCTCATACCGTTTATATTGTAAAAGACGGCGATTCCATGCATTCCATTTCGCAGAAGTATGGCATCCGCCTGAAGAATCTGTATAAGATGAACCGCAAGGATGCGGAATATGTGCCCGAAGTAGGGGACAGACTGCGCCTGAGATAACGTTCAGGGAATATTATCGTAAGTTCTTGATAATCATAAGAAAGGATGTACCTGGAAATACCTCGGCTTGGTACGCGGAGTACCAACCGTTGGTATCTCTCGTACCACAGTGCGGTATTCGTAGTACCACAGTGTGGTACATGCCGTACCAAAGAGTGGTATGACAAGTACCAACGCGTGGCATGACAAATACCAAAGGGGGAAACGGACGCTGAGGTGAGGAGTTTTCCCCGTTATCTCCTGTCGTTTATATTTCTTCCGCCGTACCATTGTGCTTTCTCTTCCGTCTGTTTCTTCTTTTCGTACAGTGCAGCTATCCGAAAATGTACAGGGTGTCCGAAAACGGACACTCTTCTTTTTGCCTTAACGCTTGTTTTCAATGATTTATGTTTTTGGCACGGATTTGGCAAGTATAAGGGCGAAGAATCGCAGGCTGTCCGTTTACGCAACAGGACGGCAGCAACGTAAAACGGTAAATAAAGACAGAAAATATGGATAGAGAGATTCCGAAAGAAGTTCGTAACAAAGAGCGTAACAAGAAAATCATTCGCTATGGCGGCATGGGCGCTGCGGGTATCGTCGTTATCAGTGTGCTCATCTCATTGATGCGCACGGGAGTGAAGGAGAAGGACATCGTATTCTCCCAGGTAAGTACAGGCACGATTGAAGTCAGCGTAAGCGCTTCCGGCAAGGTGGTTCCTGCCTTTGAGGAGATTATCAACTCGCCCATCAACACCCGTATTCTGGAAGTATATAAGAAAGGTGGCGACAGCGTGGATATAGGCACGCCCATCCTGAAGCTGGACTTGCAGAGCGCCGAGACCGACTACAAGCAGAAACTGGACGAGGAACAGATGCGCAGCTACAAACTGAAACAGCTCAAGCTGGAGAACATGGTCAAGCTGAATGACTTGCAGATGAAAGTGAAGGTTGCTGCCATGCAACTGAATCGCAAGAAAGTGGAGTTGCGCAATGAGCAATATCTCGAC
>ERZ773241.1417-NODE-1417-length-22937-cov-3.196093_pt1 | contig 22937 bp, 21 predicted proteins | sample MGYA00580989_ERZ773241 | MGnify/ENA primary metagenome ERZ773241 (study PRJEB29015, sample SAMEA2737804) | human gut metagenome | biome: human gut; feature: human-associated habitat; material: faeces | place: China | collected 2012 ... | reverse complement strand
AAGAGCCAGAAATGACGGTCAGATATTATATCAGTTCTGCTGATTTAACCGCAGAAAATTTCGCCACAGCGTTCTGAAATCACTGAGTCCTTGCGGGTAGCAGGCTTTCATAATCTTTCCCTGGCGTAGTTGCTAATTATCCCAGAAAATTTACAGAGTAAAAATGTTAATCTTGGGTAAAAGAGATGTATATTAACCATATCTCTTTTTCAAATATTTTTTAGAGTAAAAAATCTTTTCATGAAAAAAAATATAATATATCTTTTTTTTGTGCAGGGCACAAACTATCTGTTTCCACTAATAACATTGCCATATTTGATTCGCATGTTAGGGAGTAACTCTTTTGGCATATATGCAATGATACTTGCTGGAATACAGTATGTTAATATAATTGTTGATTTCGGTTTTAACTTCACTGCTACAAAACTAATCTCAATATATAAAAATAATGAAAATGAGAAAAATAAAATATTCACTGCAACAATTATAATTAAATTTATTTTATTCTGTCTTTGCCTTTCTGTTCTATTATTATTATCTTTGGTATTAGAACAGGGAAAATATATACAATATATAATAATAGGTTCTATCGCTGTAATTGGGAATATGCTCTTACCTGTTTGGTTTTTTCAGGGAATAGAGAGAATGAGTAAGATTGCATTATTTTCTACTTTATCTAAACTTTCATCATTACTATTTATTTTTTTTACGGTAAAATCATCAGATGATGTTGGACTAGCTATAGCAAGTTACTCATTAGGCTTGCTATTTACTGGGCTATTATCAGTTTATGTTATCTTTCATTATAAATATGTTAAATTTACAAAGGTGAGTTTAAAGTTTATAATCAAATTAGCTAAAGATAGTGTTGATATGTTTATATCAAACATTACTGTTAGTTTTTATACTACACTTAATACAATTTTAGTTGGTGCTATTGCTGGCCCTGCAACAGCAGGTTACTTTTCGGCTGCGGATAAATTAAGGATAGCGGTTCAAGGACTTTTAACACCTTTGCAGCAAGCAATTTTTCCAAGAGTTACAAGTTTGATTAATAATGACTATAAGCTGAATGATGTATTAAAAACATTTGGCTATAAAATGATTGGCTTTGGATTTTTTCTATCACTAAGCATTGCGATCATTGGAGTTCCATTATCCGAGTGGTATTTTGGTAACAATAATGCAATATCATCAAAAATACTTTTAATACTTAGTCCACTTCCTTTTGTCGTGTCTATTGGTATTGTATTCGGGCAATGGTGGCTAATTACCACTAATAGGACAAGAATAATCAGAAAAGTATATTTTAATTTAAGCATGCTACATGTTTTTATTGCTTATTTCTTAATTAAGCACATTCCGAATTATGGCGTAGCAATATCAATAGTTTTTACTGAAACTATCATATCATTATTACTTACAATTTTTGCTATAAAAAACTCAGTTAATCATTGAAAAAGAGGAAACGAATTGAAAGTTATAGCATTTTATTTACCACAATATCATGTGATTCCTGAAAATGACAAATGGTGGGGAGAAGGTTTTACAGAATGGACAAATGTTAAAAGAGCAGTGCCTCTGTTTTCAGGTCATAATCAGCCACGAATACCACTTAATAATTATTATTATAACTTGTTGGACAAGAATACATTGATTTGGCAAGCAGGTCTGGCCAATCAGTATAAAATTGGTGCAATGTGTTTTTATCATTATTGGTTTTTAGGAAAACAACTGCTTGAAAAACCAGCAGAGATATTATTAGAAAATAAAGAAATTAATATGCCTTTTTTATTTTCTTGGGCTAATGAACCTTGGACACGTGCTTGGGATGGTAGTCATAGAAATGTGCTTATGCCTCAGAGTTATGGTACAGAAGCTGATTGGGAAAAACATTTTAATTATTTAAAGCCCTTTTTTGAAGATGAACGTTACTTAAAGCATGATGGAAAGCCGATTTTCATTATTTATCGTACTGCTAACTTTGCACTTTGTAATGAGTGGATCTCATGTTGGAGAGAGTTATCGAAGAATACGAGTTTCAAAGATATACATTTTGTTAGTAGTTATACATCGTTTGAAAATGACCCAAGAAAGCTGGATTTTGATGCTCATTTATATTTTGAACCTATGTGTACCGTTGGACATAACTTAGGTTACTTTAATAAGAAAATAAAAAAAATAAATGCAAGATTAAAGAGAGTAATTAACCAAAAGTTTGGAACGACATATGTTGAAAATACTTTGCAATATGATTACTTATGGGAAAAGATTTTGAAGAAAAAAATCAATAAAACACAATATCCTGGAGCATTTGTAGACTGGGATAATAGTGCCCGAAAAAAATCTAGAGCATTAGTTATTCATGGTGGTTCACCTAAAAAATTTGGACTTTATTTAGATAAGTTATATAAAAGAAGCATTGAAAATAATTGTCCGTTTCTTTTCATTAATGCCTGGAATGAATGGGCTGAAGGGACATATCTGGAGCCAGATGAAAAAAATAAATACTCGTATTTAGAAGAATTAAAAAAAGTCATTGAAAAATATGAGGTATAGTAGGTTATAAAAATGACGGAATTGGTTGAATTAGGTAGGAGAATAATTTGAAATTATATCGCCCGATAAAAAAATATTTGGTCATGTATATTTTTATACTATTGGCTTTATGGGTATGCCAAGCAAGTATAAATTATAAAATAAATTATGGGTTTGTTTATGTGCTGTTATTTTATAGTTTCTTTATTATCTCCTTGTTTTTTTTTCCATCGAGAGTAAAAAAAGAACCTAAAGCTTATTTAAATGGCGACGCTAACAAAATTAAAAAAATTGTTAAAATATTATCTTATATAAATTTAATAATATTAGCATACTTACTCTACCAATTTTACAATATATTACAATCTGGTATTGCAATATCAGTATATAGAAGTAGTTTATTTGGAGATAGTTCTATAAAAGACTACTATGGAAATGCAGCAGCATATATGTTTTTCTATTGTACAATTGTTTCATTACTAACAATAAGCTTTGGCATTTATTGGAAGATATATACAGCGGAAAATTCAATATTATTGATAGGGTTATTATTTCTTATCATGAAGGAAATAGTGCTTGTATCTAGGTTTTATTTATTCCCAACCTTCTTATCATTAATGCTTATACTTTATTGCTTTGATAAAAAGATTACGCGAAAGCGTATATCAATCTACATGTTTTTATTATTAATGCCAATTATATTTGCTTTTTTACTAAAAAGCAATGGTTCATTAGATACAGTATTTTATAATGCCAGAAATTACTTTGTAGTGGGGTTTTCATTATTTACAAATGCAATTGATTCAGAGCTTACGGATCAGCTACATTATATGGGAAGCCCTTTTGCTTTTTTGGGCGTTTTCAGCACATTTTTTTATAATAAAAATTTGTTCTTTGAAAAAATTCAAGAATTTGTCTCTCTAGGTGATGCTGGTTATTTTAATGCTTTTTACACATCGTTTTTGCTGCCATACTTATATTTTGGATTTATTGGAACTATAATATGTAGCATATTTTTCGGACTGCTAATTTCTTATAATTTATATCGGTTAACCATAACTCAATCGTTTTTTAATTTTAATACTCTATTTGCATCCCTTCTCATTTTTTTCAGCCAACAATTTACCCCAGTACAATTGACCTTTTTTTGGGATTATTTTTATTTATCAATAGTTGCTCAGTTCGTCAGACGATTGTGTTTACGTAAAATCTGAGGTTTATACAGTGAAAAATGCTACTATATTAGTTTTATACAACCCTAATATTAAATATGTTATTAATAACATAAATATCATATCTGAGTTAACTGACTTACTTATTTTAATCGATAATACTCCTGAGCATGAAAAGAGAGAAATTAACAAAAAAATACTACTCCAGTCTATAAGTGGTTTTGACGAAGTTTATTATATAGGAATGAATAATGAGGGGTTGTCTAAAGCTTATAATGAAGGAGTAAAAAAGCTAAACTCATGTTGCCATAAAATTGGTGGGGTACTGTTTCTTGATCAAGACAGTGATGTATCTCATGCAACATTAAAGCAATTGTGGGATACTTATAATAAGTTAGAGGACATCTGTGACTTAGGGGTTTTGGGCGCGTATCCAATTAGGGTTGATGGCATAGGTTATAGATATAATGTAAAAAAAGAAAACACTAATATATTGCCTACAAACGTTATAGAAGTAAAACGTGTAATTAGTAGCTTTTCAATAGTTCCACTGAGAGTATTAAATGAGTTAAATGGGTTTTATGATGATTTTTTTATCGACCATATTGATAACGATTTTAGTCGACGCTGTATAAAGAAAAATAAGATTGTCGCGATGGATTTGAATGCGAAATTTATACAGCGTATAGGTGAAGGCTCGATTACTTTTTTAGGAAAGCATATTACACCAATATCCGCACCTTTTAGACATTACTATCAGGCAAGAAATATTTTATTAAGCGCTAAGCGTTGTGGTGATGGAATAATATATGCCTTACCATATCTTGTGAAAAGATTTATCATGATCAATCTTCAAGGTGTTTATGGGCATAATTTAATTACAAGATATAAGTTTTATTTGTTAGGTATATTGCATGGGATTAATAATAGATCAGGAAAATTGAAATGAAAATTTGTTATGTTATAACAAAGGCTGATGAGATAGGTGGAGCTCAAATTCACGTGCGTGATTTGTCTATACAATTAGCTAAAGATAATAACGAGGTTTTTGTAATAGTGGGTGAAAATGGTGCACTTGTAGATGAATTAGTAAATAATAATATTTCTGTCTACGTATTGCCTACCTTAGTCAGACAAATCAATCCCATTAAAGATTTCCAATCAATCCTAAAACTTCGTAAAATCATAAAGAAAAATAAACCAGATTTAATATCATTACATTCTTCAAAGGCTGGAATCGTTGGCCGTTTGGCTGCAATAGGTACTGATATTCCTGTAATATTTACTGCTCATGGATGGGCTTTTGCGAATGGTGTTGGAAAAAGACAACAGAAATTATACTGTGCTATTGAAAAAATTATGTCTCCATTTGCAAAAAAAATTATCACTGTTTCTCAGCAAGATAAAGACTTAGCAATTAAATATCGAGTTGTTTCAGCTGAAAAACAAGTTGTTATACATAATGGAATGCCTGAAATTGAAATGGTTTGTGATAATAAAAAAATTGAATCTTATCCTACAATCAAGCTCATATCAGTTGCTCGTTTTTCAGAACAGAAAGATCATAAAACACTTTTTTTAGCGTTAAAAGAACTTAAAGATTATGATTGGTCTCTTAGCTTGGTCGGTAAAGGACCATTAATAGACCACTATAAAAAATATGCAATTGAACTTGGTATCTTCGAACGTATTAAATTTCTTGGAGAGAGAAGCGATGTTGCGGATTTATTATCTGAGAGCAATGTATTTTTGCTTATTTCTAACTGGGAAGGTTTTCCTCGTAGTATTCTTGAAGCAATGAGAGCAGGTTTACCAGTAATTGCATCTGATGTAGGCGGGACATCGGAATCAGTTCTTAATAATAAAACAGGGTTTCTTATTTCTCGAAATGATGTCCATACTTTAAAAGAAAAGATTGAAATCTTGATTAAAAATGAAGCACTTCGTAATGAAATGGGGCGGTATGCTAGAGAAATTTATCTCGCAAACTTTACTTTTGATTCTATGTATAATAAGACAGTAGCATTATATAAATCTTTAGTTAATATTTCATAAATTTATCTAATATTAATTTTTTAATGTGAAGCATGTATGCTCATACATACATCATATATTTGATAATTCACTGACAGGAGTAAACAATGTCAAAGCAACAGATCGGTGTCGTCGGTATGGCAGTGATGGGGCGCAACCTTGCGCTCAACATCGAAAGCCGTGGTTATACCGTCTCTATTTTCAACCGTTCCCGTGAGAAGACGGAAGAAGTGATTGCCGAGAATCCAGGCAAGAAACTGGTTCCTTACTATACGGTGAAAGAATTTGTTGAATCTTTGGAAACGCCTCGTCGCATCCTGTTAATGGTGAAAGCAGGTGCAGGCACGGATGCTGCTATTGATTCCCTTAAGCCATACCTCGATAAAGGTGACATCATTATTGATGGTGGTAATACCTTCTTCCAGGATACCATCCGTCGTAACCGTGAGCTTTCTGCCGAAGGCTTTAACTTCATTGGTACCGGTGTTTCCGGCGGTGAAGAAGGAGCGCTGAAAGGTCCTTCTATTATGCCTGGTGGGCAGAAAGAAGCCTATGAACTGGTTGCGCCGATCCTGACCAAAATCGCCGCCGTTGCTGAAGATGGCGAACCGTGCGTTACCTATATTGGTGCCGATGGCGCAGGCCACTATGTGAAGATGGTTCACAACGGTATCGAATACGGTGATATGCAGCTGATTGCTGAAGCCTATTCTCTGCTTAAAGGTGGCCTGAATCTTTCCAACGAAGAACTGGCGCAGACCTTTACCGAGTGGAATAACGGTGAACTGAGCAGCTACCTGATCGACATCACCAAAGATATCTTCACCAAAAAAGATGAAGAGGGTAACTACCTGGTTGATGTGATTCTGGATGAAGCGGCTAACAAAGGTACCGGTAAATGGACCAGCCAGAGTGCGCTGGATCTCGGCGAACCGCTGTCGCTGATTACCGAGTCTGTGTTTGCACGATACATCTCTTCTCTGAAAGATCAGCGCGTTGCCGCATCTAAAGTTCTCTCTGGTCCGCAAGCTCAGTCAGCAGGCGACAAGGCTGAGTTCATCGAAAAAGTTCGCCGTGCACTGTATCTGGGCAAAATCGTTTCTTACGCCCAGGGCTTCTCTCAGCTACGCGCTGCGTCTGAAGAGTACAACTGGGATCTGAACTACGGTGAAATCGCGAAGATTTTCCGTGCTGGCTGCATCATTCGTGCGCAGTTCCTGCAGAAAATCACCGATGCTTATGCCGAAAATCCGCAGATCGCTAACCTGCTGCTGGCTCCGTACTTCAAGCAAATTGCCGATGACTACCAGCAGGCGCTGCGTGATGTCGTTGCTTATGCAGTACAGAACGGTATCCCGGTTCCGACCTTCGCCGCTGCGGTTGCCTATTATGACAGCTACCGTTCTGCTGTTCTGCCTGCGAACCTGATCCAGGCACAGCGTGACTATTTCGGTGCGCATACTTATAAGCGCATTGATAAAGAAGGTGTGTTCCATACCGAATGGCTGGATTAATCTGATTTAAATCAATTAATCAAAGCAAGGCCCGGAGAAACCCTCCGGGCTTTTTTATTATACAAAGCGGCAGGTTATGGCCTTTTTTTATAATTTATGATTAAAAAAGCGATATAATACAGAGCCGCACAGCAGGATCGCTGTCTTGACAGTTCAACCGCATCAGCGTTAAAAATCCCGCAGTAGATGAAGTTGTGGTGGTGTACTAATGACCACTCTAAATGTTTAACCGGAAGAAGTCAGAGCTAATGAAAATAACAATTTCAGGAACAGGTTATGTTGGTCTTTCAAATGGTATTCTGATTGCGCAAAACCACGAAGTGGTTGCACTGGATATCGTTCAGGCCAAAGTGGACATGCTTAACAAGAAGCAGTCACCGATTGTTGATAAGGAGATTGAAGAGTATCTGGCGTCTAAAGATCTCAATTTCCGCGCTACGACAGATAAGTTTGACGCGTATAAAAATGCCGATTACGTTATTATTGCCACACCTACCGATTATGATCCGAAAACGAATTATTTTAATACCTCAAGCGTGGAAGCGGTCATTCGCGATGTGACAGAAATTAATCCCAACGCGGTAATGATTATAAAATCAACTATCCCTGTTGGTTTTACAGAGTCCATTAAAGAACGGTTTGGTATTGAAAATGTGATCTTTTCGCCGGAGTTTTTACGCGAAGGGAAAGCACTTTATGATAACTTACACCCATCACGCATTGTGATTGGCGAGCAATCCGACCGCGCAGAACGTTTTGCAGCGTTATTACAGGAAGGCGCTATTAAGCAAGACATACCAACATTGTTTACTGACTCAACCGAGGCTGAGGCGATTAAACTTTTTGCCAACACCTATCTGGCGATGCGTGTAGCGTATTTCAATGAACTTGATAGTTATGCTGAAAGCCTGGGGCTTAATTCACGCCAGATTATTGAGGGCGTATGCCTTGACCCGCGTATCGGTAATCACTACAACAACCCGTCATTCGGTTATGGTGGTTATTGTCTGCCGAAAGATACTAAGCAGTTACTGGCAAATTACCAGTCTGTGCCGAATAACCTGATCTCGGCAATTGTTGACGCCAACCGCACGCGCAAAGATTTTATTGCCGATTCTATCCTTGCACGTAAACCGAAAGTTGTTGGCGTCTATCGTTTGATTATGAAGAGTGGTTCAGACAATTTCCGTGCTTCCTCGATTCAGGGTATTATGAAGCGAATCAAGGCGAAAGGCGTGCCTGTAATCGTTTATGAGCCAGCTATGAAAGAGGACGATTTTTTCCGGTCGCGCGTGGTACGTGATCTGGATGCGTTCAAACAAGAAGCTGATGTTATTATTTCTAACCGTATGTCTGCCGATCTGGCTGATGTAGCAGATAAAGTTTATACGCGCGACTTGTTTGGCAATGATTAATTATTTTGTTTCATTCTAAGAAAAGGCCCTAATAAATTAGGGCCTTTTCTTATGGTTTTGTAAAATCAAACTTTATAGAAGTTACGATACCATTCTACAAAGTTCTTTACCCCTTCTTTAACTGACGTTTCAGGTTTGAATCCTATTACGTCATACAGTGCTTTTGTATCAGCACTGGTTTCCAGTACATCACCGGGTTGGAGAGGCATCATATTTTTGTTGGCTTCAATACCCAGAGCCTCTTCTAACGCATTGATATAGTCCATCAACTCCACAGGCGAACTATTACCAATGTTATAGACACGATATGGTGCTGAACTTGTTGCAGGCGAGCCTGTTTCTACAGCCCACTGTGGGTTTTTTTCTGGAATTACATCCTGTAAGCGAATAATAGCTTCGGCAATATCATCAATGTAAGTAAAGTCACGCTTCATTTTGCCGAAGTTGTAAACATCAATGCTTTTACCTTCCAGCATGGCTTTAGTGAATTTAAATAATGCCATATCCGGACGTCCCCATGGACCATAAACCGTAAAGAAACGCAGCCCTGTGGTCGGTAAGCCATACAAATGAGAATATGTATGGGCCATGAGTTCATTCGCTTTTTTAGTTGCTGCATAAAGCGAAACAGGATGATCTACAGAGTCATCTGTAGAGAAAGGCATCTTGCGGTTCATGCCATAAACAGAACTGGAGGAAGCGTAAAGTAGATGCTGAACATTATTATGGCGACATCCTTCTAGTATGTTCAGGAATCCAATCAGGTTTGCATCTGCATATGCATTGGGATTTTCAAGAGAGTAACGTACACCGGCTTGCGCAGCGAGGTTTATTACGCGTTCGAACCGCTGGTCTGCAAACAGTGCCGCCATTTTCTCACGATCGGCCAGGTCAATTTTATAAAAACTGAAGTTGTCGTGCTTGAGTAAATCAAGTCGTGCTTGTTTGAGGTTGACATCGTAATAATCATTTAAGTTGTCAATGCCTACAACCTGATGACCAGCTGCAAGAAGCCGTTTACTTACATAGAAACCGATAAAGCCAGCAGCTCCCGTAACCAGAAATTTCATTTATAATCCTCGCTCAGGCTAGAATATAGCCAATCTTCATCTGGCATAACTGAAAGTTAAATCATACCGTTAGACAAGAAAAAAAGATAATCGGTATCAGTTCTAAACTTGGCTGTTTTTTCTGGTAACGTGCTCATTTTACAATCAAAGCTGTTCTAAGCTGACTATACAAGCCGACGTTATTATCTCCAACCGTATGGCAGAAGAGCTTAAGGATGTGGCAGACAAAGTCTACACCCGCGATCTCTTTGGCAGTGACTAACATCCTGTTATCAGGGCGATTTTCGCCCTGATTGTCTTTTGTTACTTACGCAATAATTCATTATTTTTATCACTTATCCTATAGCATTCACGAGGATTATCGCTAAACTATGGCGACTTAAAATTATTTCGTCCGTTAGGGTAATGATGAGAGTAGAAAATAATAATGTTTCTGGGCAAAACCATGACCCGGAACAGATTGATTTGATTGATTTACTGGTGCAGTTGTGGCGTGGCAAGATGACAATTATCATCTCTGTCATTGTTGCTATTGCCCTGGCTATAGGGTATCTGGCCGTTGCCAAAGAAAAGTGGACTTCCACAGCTATCGTTACTCAACCTGATGTGGGACAAATCGCTGGTTATAACAATGCCATAAATGTGATTTATGGCTCGGCAGCGCCGAAAGTGTCTGAGATCCAGTCGATGTTAATTGGTCGTTTCAGCACGACATTTTCTGCATTAGCAGAAACGCTGGATAATCAGGAAGAACCTGAAAAACTGACCATTGAGCCTACCGTTAAAAATCAGTCATTACCTTTAGCGGTTTCTTATGTGGGTGAAACACCTGAAGGTGCGCAGAAACAGCTGGCGAAGTATATCCAGCAAGTTGACGACCAGGTAAATGAAGAACTGGAACAAGACCTGAAAGACAACATCGCGCTGCAAATGAAAAACTTGCAGGATTCTCTGAAGACCCAGGAAGTGGTTGCGCAGGAGCAGAAAGATCTGCGTATCCGTCAGATTCAGGAAGCGTTGCAGTATGCGAATCAGGCGCAGGTGACAAAGCCACAGGTTCAGCAGACTGAAGATGTGACGCAAGATACGTTGTTCCTTTTGGGGAGCGAAGCGCTGGAGTCGATGATTAAGCACGAGGCGACTCGTCCGTTGGTGTTCTCATCAAACTACTATCAGACTCGTCAAAACCTGCTGGATATCGACAATCTTGACGTTGATAAACTTGATATTCATGCTTACCGCTATGTAATGAAACCGACGTTACCTATTCGTCGCGATAGCCCGAAAAAGGCAATCACCTTGATTCTGGCAGTGCTGCTAGGCGGTATGGTGGGCGCGGGGATTGTGTTGGGGCGTAACGCTCTGCGTAATTACAACGCGAAATAATCTTTGCAGCTTTAAAGAAAACAGGCAGGGTGGTGACACCTTGCCCGTTTTTTTTGCCGGATGCGACAACAACATCGCATCCGCTTACCCCACAACTCACTGATGCCGTTTACGCAGGTTCTCAATTACCGTCGTTAAATCCAGCCCCTGATCCTGCAACAACACTAACAGGTGATACATCAAATCCGATGCCTCGTTGGTCAGCTCAAAGCGGTCATGTACCGTCGCGGCCAGTGCGGTTTCCACGCCTTCTTCGCCCACTTTCTGCGCAATGCGTTTAGTGCCGCTGGCATACAGTTTGGCGGTGTAAGAGGTTTCCGGGGCGGCAGATTTACGTTCGGCGAGCAGTTGTTCCAGTTGATACAGAAACAGCCACTGGTGAGCGGTGTCGCCGAAGCAGCTGCTGGTGCCTTTGTGGCAGGTCGGGCCGATGGGATTCGCCAGCACCAGCAATGTGTCGTTGTCGCAGTCCGGCGCAATGCTCACTACGTTGAGGAAATTGCCCGATGTTTCGCCTTTGGTCCACAGTCGCTGTTTAGTGCGCGAGAAGAAGGTAACTTTGCCGCTTTCGATGGTTTTGTCTAAGGCTTCCGGGTTCATATAGCCCAGCATTAGCACTTCGCCAGATACCGCGTGTTGCACAATTACCGGCATAAGTCCGTCGGTTTTTTCCCAGTCCAGTTCGCGACGTTGTTGTTCTGTTAACATATCCTGATCTCCACGCCCTGTGTTGCCAGGTACGCTTTTAATTCACCAATATTGATTATTTGTTTGTGGAATACGGAAGCTGCCAGCGCGCCGTCAACGTCGGCATCACGGAAGGCTTCGAGGAAGTGTTCCATGGTGCCCGCGCCACCGGAGGCAATTAGCGGGACGTGGCAAACTTCACGCACTTTTTTCAGTTGTTCGAGGTCGTAACCGTTACGCACGCCGTCCTGATTCATCATGTTGAGGACGATTTCTCCGGCACCGCGTTTTTGCACTTCCTGTACCCAGTCGAGTGTTTCCCACTGAGTGACGCGGGTGCGGCTTTCATCGCCGGTATATTGATTCACATGATATTTACCGGTTTCGGCGTCGTACCAGGTATCAATACCGACCACAATACACTGCACGCCAAAGCGATCCGCCAGGCGAGTAATTAGCGTCGGATCCGCCAGCGCAGGGGAGTTGATGGAAATTTTATCCGCGCCAAAGGAAAGAATTTTCGCGGCATCTTCCAGAGACTTAATCCCGCCCGCCACGCAGAACGGAATGTCGATTACTTCCGCCACGCGAGATACCCAGCTTTTATCTACCACACGGCCATCGCTGGAAGCGGTGATATCGTAGAACACCAGTTCGTCTGCACCTTCTTCGGCGTAGCGTTTTGCCAGCGGCACGATATCGCCAATGATTTCATGGTTGCGAAACTGTACGCCTTTCACCACCTGACCATCACGAACGTCGAGACACGGAATTATGCGTTTTGCCAGCATGCGATGGCCTCCTTCACGGTGAATTTACCTTCCAGTAATGCACGACCAACTATTACGCCGCGCACGCCAGTGCCACGCAGGGCAGCAACATCGTTAATGTCGCCAATGCCGCCGGATGACTGAAATGCCACCTGCGGATATCTGGCGCACACTTCTTCATATAAAGAGACGTTAGAACCTGCCAGCGTGCCGTCGCGCGAGATATCGGTACACAGCACATGTTTCAGGCCGACGGGCAGATAGGTTTCCACCAGTTGTTCCAGTGAAACGCCCGAGTTCTCTTGCCAGCCGCTAACCGCCACCTGCTTGTTGCCTTGCTCATCAATACGGACATCCAGCGCCAGCACTAAGGCATCGGCACCGAAACGTTCAAACCAGCCTTTCACCATTTCTGGTGATTTCACCGCGGTGGAGCCAACCACCACGCGCGCAACGCCCGCTTCCAGTAACGCCGCCACGTCTTCTTCGCTACGCACGCCGCCGCCAACCTGCACCGGAACGTTAACGCCCGCCACCAGGGTTTTAATCAGCGGGATTTGACGTTTAGCCGGATCTTTTGCCCCGGTCAGATCCACCAGATGCAACACTTCGGCACCCTGCGCGGCGTAATCCTGCAATCGCGGCAGCGGGTCGTTACCGTAATCGCGCTGTTTGCCGTAATCGCCCTGATGGAGACGCACCACGGTGCCGTCGATTAAATCTAATGCCGGAATAATCATCACATCTCCAGGAAGTTTTTCAGCAACTTAGCGCCAGCGGCACCAGAACGCTCCGGGTGGAACTGCACGCCGTAGAAGTTATCTTTTTGTACCGCCGCGGTGAACGGTTCGCCGTAATTACACTGGGCGATGGTCCACGGATTGACTGGCATTGCGTAGCTGTGAACAAAGTAAAAGTACGCGCCGTCTTCAATCCCCTGAAACAGGCGGTTGCCTGCCTGCGGGTAAACGCGATTCCAGCCCATATGCGGCAGCGGCAGACCAAAGTCGGTCATTTTCGGCACGTCTTCGTCGATGATGCCCAGCAAATCGACGCCGTTGCTCTCTTCACTGCGCCGCCCCAGCAGTTGCATCCCTAAGCAGATGCCCAGCACCGGTTGGGTACAGGCTTTGATGAGATCAAACAGCTCGCGCTCACGCACCTGATCCATCGCTGCTTGTGCGGTGCCAACGCCGGGTAAAAATAGTTTATCGGCCAGCAACACTACGTCCGGGTCACGGCTGACTTTGGGTTCATAACCGTGGCGCGCAATGGCAGACTTCACCGAGTTCAGATTGGCGCAGCCAGTATCAAGGATCACCACGTTCATTACAGCACTCCTTTCGACGAGGGCAGGGTGTCGCCTTCCACGCGGATGGCCTGGCGCAGGGTGCGACCAAAGGCTTTGAACAGACTCTCTACACGGTGATGATCGTTTTTACCTTTGGTTTTCAGGTGTAGCGTCACGCCCATGGTGTATGAGAGCGAACGGAAGAAGTGCTCGATCATTTCGGTGCTGAGATCGCCCACGCGCTGGTAGGTAAACTCGGCCTTATATTCCAGGTGCGGGCGACCAGAGATATCCAGTGCAGAGCGGGCAAGGCATTCGTCCATCGGCAGTACAAAACCAAAGCGGCAAATACCGCGTTTGTCGCCAAGAGCCATTTTTAACGCTTCGCCCAGAGCCAGGCCGGTATCTTCGACGGTGTGGTGATCGTCAATATAGAGGTCGCCTTTGACGTTGATTTCCATGCGGAAGCCGCCGTGGGTGGCGATCTGATCCAGCATGTGATCAAAGAAGCCAACGCCGGTGTTAATCTTGCTGCCACCCTCGCGATCCAGCCACACCTGAACGTCAATCTGCGTCTCTTTGGTATTACGCACTACGTGAGCGTAACGGTCACGTCTGGTGAGTTGCTCGCCAATCATTGGCCAGTTCAGGGTTTCGCGGTCGTAGCGTAAACCATTAATGCCCATGTTTTCCGCCAGTTGAATGTCGGTCGCGCGATCGCCAATCACATAACTGTTGGCGCGATCCATCGCTTGCTCAGCGAGATAACGCTCCACCAGTTTTACTTTCGGTTTACGGCAGTCGCACTCATCGGCGGGCAGGTGTGGGCAAATCAGCACTTCATCAAACTGCACGCCTTGCGAGGTGAATATCTGCATCATCAGGTTATGCGGGCCATCGAAATCCGCCTGCGGGAAACTTTGTGTTCCAAGACCATCCTGATTAGTGATCATCACCAGCTTGTAGCCCGCTTTTTGCAGCTTCAGCAGCTCCGGGATCACGCCCGGTTCAAAGGCGAGTTTGTCAAAACGATCTACCTGAAAATCACTCGGCGGTTCGCTAATCAGGGTTCCATCGCGATCGATAAAAAGATACTTCTGACTCATTAAACTTGCTCCGCACGTAAGGCGTCAATGACGCGCTGGCTTTCTTCACGGGTTCCGACGGTAATTCGCAGGCAGCCGCTTAAAGAGGGTTGTTTATTCTGATCACGTAAGATAATGCCCTGATCCCACAAAGATTTAAACACTGCACTGGAGGCTTTAAAGCGCGCCAGAATGTAGTTGGTTTCAGAGTCAAAAACCTGCTCCACGCAGGAGATTTCTTTCAGTGCGGCAATCAGGTATTCGCGTTCTGCAATAATTTGCGCCACCCGTTCGCGCATGGCGACGATCCCCTGCGGGCTTAACGCCTGGGCCGCAATGTCGGCAACCGGCGTCGAGAGCGGGTAGGGGGCGATCACTTTCATCAGCAGGTTGATGACTTCTTCGTTTGCCAGCGTAAACCCGCAACGAAGGCCCGCCAGAGCAAAAGCTTTCGACAGTGTGCGCAAAATAGCCAGGTGCGGATATTCCGCCAGCCAGCCAGCCAGCGATGCCTGTGGGCAAAACTCGATATAGGCTTCATCGGCAACCACAATCGCCTTACCGCGCGTTAACTCCAGCAGGGTACGAAAATCCTGCGGATTGATCAGTTGCCCGGTTGGGTTGTTGGGGCTGCAAACATAGACCACTTTTACGCCGTCCAGCTTGTCGGAAATGCCCTGTAAGTCCAGTTGCCAGTTGTCCAGCGTCGGCACTGTGCGGCACTCGACGCCAATGGTTTCAGCGCTGACGCTGTACATGCCGTACGTTGGCGGGCAGTAGAGGATGGCGTCTTTACCCGGTTCGCAAAAAGCGCGAATCAGTAGTTCAATACCTTCGTCCGCGCCACGGCTGACCAGCACCTGTTCCGGTTTTACGCCTGCATATTGCGCGTAATTTTCAATCACCGCTTTCGGCTGGCATTCCGGGTAGCGGTTGAGCGTTTGCTGAGTAAGCTGAAACTCCACGGCTGTGGGATATTCGTTGGCGTTCAGCCAGACGTCGCCATTACCGCCCAGACGACGCGCCGACTGATACGGCGTCAGGTTGCGGACGTTTTCACGCGCTAAATCGGTAATAGTCACGGTGCTCATGCTTGCTCCTTAAGGGCGTTAACACGCAAAGTAACGGCATTTTTGTGGGCGGTCAGGCGCTCGGCGGCGGCCAGTGTTTCAATGGTCGAAGCCAGCGCGGAGAAACCTACTTTCGACAGTTCCTGCACGGTCATCCGCTTCTGGAAATCCGCCAGCCCGAGGCTGGAACAGGTGGCGGTGTAACCGTAAGTCGGCAGAACGTGGTTGGTGCCGGAGGCGTAATCACCTGCCGATTCCGGTGACCAGTCACCAAGAAATACCGAACCGGCGCTGGTGATGCCATATCGCGGGCGTTGCGGGTCTGGATGATCAGGTGCTCCGGGCCGTACTGGTTGGAGATCTCTACGCACTGCGCTAAATCTTTAGTCACGATCAGGCGGCTGGCGCTCAGTGCCTGACGGGCGGTTTCGGCACGCGGCAGTTCTGCCAGTTGGCGTTCGACAGCTTCGGCAACGCGACGCGCCATATCAGCAGCGGGCGTCAGTAAAATCACCTGTGAGTCCGGGCCGTGTTCAGCCTGAGAGAGCAAATCAGAAGCCACGAAATCCGGCGTTGCGCCGCTGTCGGCAATGACCAACACTTCCGACGGGCCTGCGGGCATATCGATCGCCGCACCGTCCAGACGCTGGCTCACCTGACGTTTTGCCTCGGTGACAAAGGCGTTGCCAGGCCCGAAGATTTTGTCCACTTTCGGCACAGATTCCGTACCAAACGCCAGCGCGGCAATGGCCTGTGCGCCGCCGACGTTAAACACGTCCTGCACACCGCACAGCTGCGCCGCATAAAGGATCTCATCGGCAATCGGCGGCGGTGAGCACAGCACCACTTTTTTACAGCCCGCAATACGCGCCGGAGTCGCCAGCATTAATACCGTTGAGAAGAGCGGGGCGGAGCCGCCAGGAATATACAACCCAACTGAAGCGACCGGGCGCGTGACCTGCTGGCAACGCACGCCTGGCTGCGTTTCTACATCTACCGGCGGCAGTTTTTGCGCAGTGTGGAAGGTTTCAATATTTTTTACTGCCACCGCCATCGCCTGTTTTAGCTCGTCGCTCAGGCGTTCGCTAGCGGCGGCAATCTCCTCAGCAGACACCTTCAGCGCGTTAACCGTGGTTTTATCAAACTTCGCGCTGTATTCCCGAAGGGCGTCATCACCGCGTGCTTTCACGTTATCGAGAATATCGTTAACAGTGCGGGTAATGCTTTCAGAAGCGGAGATCGCCGGGCGCATTAACAGCTGGCGTTGTTGCTCCGCAGTACAGCTATTCCAGTCAATGATTGTGTTAAAGCTCATGGCGATCACTCCATCATCTTCTCAATCGGCAGGACCAGAATTGAACTGGCACCCAGCGCTTTCAGTTTTTCCATCGTTTCCCAGAACAGGGTTTCACTGCTGACCATGTGCATCGCTACGCGCTGTTGGTCACCCGCCAGCGGCAGAATGGTTGGGCGTTCGGCACCTGGCAGCAGGGCGATGACTTCATCCAGACGTTCGGTCGGTGCGTGCATCATGATGTATTTTGATTCGCGCGCCTGAATCACACCCTGAATACGGGTCAGCAGTTTGTCGATCAGTTGCTGTTTGGATTCTTCCATTTCGCCATCGCGTTGTATCAGGCAGGCTTTCGAGCGATAGATAACTTCGACTTCGCGCAGGCCGTTAGCTTCCAGCGTGGCACCGGTGGAAACCAGATCGCAAATCGCATCCGCCAGTCCGGCACGCGGGGCGACTTCAACAGAACCGTTCAGTAAGCAGGATTTAAAACAGATACCTTTCTGGTCGAGATAACGCTTGAGCAGGTGAGGATAAGAGGTGGCGATACGTTTACCGTTTAAGGAGAGCGGGCCATCCCAGGCTTCATCAACCGGCGTTGCCAGTGAAAGTCGGCAGCCGCCGAAATCCAGACGACGCAGGGTAAAGTAGCGTGGATCTTCACCCTGGGCGCGGCGGTTAAGCAGCTCTTCTTCCAGCACGTTTTCGCCGATAATCCCGAGGTCAACCACGCCGTCCATTACCAGACCGGGAATGTCGTCGTCACGCACGCGCAGAATATCAATCGGCATGTTTTCTGCCATCGCGATCAGGCGCTGGGTGTGAAGATTGATTTTAATGCCACAGCGCGCCAGCAATTCGCGTGAGTCATCACTTAAACGGCCGGATTTCTGCATAGCTATGCGTAAACGAGTGTTGTCTGTCATTTTCTTATTCCTCTTTAAACCTGTCTGAACCGTTATCAACCGCGCAATAAAAAAGCCCCCGGAAGGTGATCTTCCGGGGGCTTTCTCATGCGTTCATGCACCACTGGAAGATCTGAATGTCTTCCAGCACACATCGCCTGAAAGACTAGTCAGGATGATGGTGATGATGGTGGTGTTTAAATTGAACGCGTGTCATAAAAGTCTCTGTGAATGTTTATTCAACTGATGTCTTTTAACCTAAACCACTTTCACGTTAGAAAGCAAGGGCTTTTTTATATATTTTATGGCAATGGATTTGTTTAATGAATGAGCGGGGAAAGGAGGGGGCCTGGAGTGACTACGTTAGAAAAGTAATCGTGAAAATATGTCTTTAAAACCCTCAAGAACATTGTGGTCTGTAACTAAAGTGGGCTTTGTTCCTGCCGGATGCGGCGTGAATGCCTTATCAGGTCTACAAATGTTGCCTAAATTCAATATATTGATGTTTTGTAGGACTGATAAGCGGAGCGCATCAGGCAATGGTATATTTGCTAACAGTTTCGATTTCATTCATAGAATGAATTGTCAGTTTTGATACGCTAGCGTAGCCTTATAGATCTAAGGTGTATCAGGAGATAACGGATGAAAAAGGTCGCAATTGTCGGGTTAGGGTGGTTAGGCATGCCGCTGGCGATGTCACTTTCAGCGCGAGGCTGGCAAGTCACCGGGAGTAAAACCACACAAGATGGTGTCGAAGCGGCCCGAATGAGTGGCATTGATAGCTATCTGCTTCGCATGGAGCCTGAGCTAGTTTGCGATTCTGACGATCTGGATGCCCTGATGGATGCCGACGCGCTGGTCATTACGCTTCCGGCACGTCGTAGCGGCCCCGGCGATGAGTTCTATTTACAAGCGGTACAAGAGTTAGTGGATAGCGCGCTGGCCCATCGTATTCCCCGCATTATTTTCACCAGCTCAACATCTGTCTATGGCGACGCGCAAGGCACGGTGAAAGAAACCACCCCGCGTAATCCGGTGACCAACAGTGGACGAGTATTAGAAGAACTCGAAGACTGGCTGCACAATTTACCCGGTACTTCGGTCGATATTCTGCGTCTTGCGGGGCTGGTCGGACCGGGACGTCATCCCGGACGCTTCTTTGCCGGAAAAACCGCGCCTGATGGTGAACATGGTGTTAATTTAGTCCATTTAGAAGATGTTATTGGCGCTATCACTCTGTTGTTACAGGCACCTAAAGGCGGACACATCTATAATATATGTGCGCCAGCTCACCCTGCGCGTAATGTTTTCTATCCGCAGATGGCCCGTTTACTGGGGCTGGAGCCTCCGCAGTTCAGAAATAGTCTGGACAGCGGCAAAGGTAAGATTATTGATGGCAGTCGGATTTGTAATGAACTGGGATTTGAATACCAGTATCCCGATCCGCTGGTAATGCCGCTGGAGTAAACGATCACGCCAGCAGGACGCCGCATGCACTGCAAGGGGGCGTGTATGAAACCACTGCTGGATGTGTTGATGATCCTCGATGCTTTAGAAAAAGAAGGCAGTTTTGCGGCGGCGTCGGCCAAACTCTATAAGACGCCGTCCGCTCTGAGTTACACCGTTCACAAGCTGGAAAGCGACCTTAATATTCAATTGCTTGATCGTAGCGGTCACCGCGCTAAATTCACCCGTACCGGAAAAATGTTATTAGAGAAAGGGCGGGAAGTTCTGCATACCGTGCGAGAACTGGAAAAGCAGGCGATCAAACTGCATGAAGGCTGGGAAAACGAGCTGGTGATTGGCGTGGACGACACGTTTCCTTTTTCTCTGCTTGCGCCACTGATTGAAGCTTTTTATCAACATCATAGCGTGACGCGCCTGAAGTTTATCAATGGCGTACTCGGTGGTTCCTGGGATGCCCTGACTCAGGGGCGAGCGGATATTATTGTTGGCGCGATGCATGAGCCACCATCTTCCAGTGAGTTTGGTTTTTCACGGTTGGGCGATCTGGAACAAGTCTTTGCGGTCGCGCCTCATCATCCGTTAGCCCTGGAAGAAGAGCCGTTAAACCGTCGTATTATTAAGCGATATCGGGCGATTGTGGTGGGGGATACTGCGCAGGCAGGCGCTTCTACGGCCTCACAACTTCTCGACGAACAAGAAGCCATTACCGTTTTCGATTTTAAAACCAAGCTGGAGCTGCAAATTAGCGGCCTCGGCTGCGGCTATTTACCCCGTTATCTGGCACAACGTTTTCTCGATAGTGGCGCGTTAATAGAGAAGAAAGTGGTCGCCCAAACTCTCTTTGAACCCGTCTGGATTGGCTGGAACGAACAGACCGCAGGGCTTGCCAGCGGCTGGGGGCGGGATGAAATTTTAGCAAATAGTGCGATCGCCGGTGTTTATGCAAAATCTGATGACGGAAAATCAGCCATTTAAAGAAAAATTATTATGACAAGCCTCTCATTCTCTTGTCATTTCCCCCCCATTTAGGCACAATGCGCCGCTGTCAAAAAATGACTAAAAACCGACGTTTCATCAGCGTCGGTTATTTTTTGCTTCAAACCAATCATTCATACCAAGAGGCCGGGCTTCGTACCGGATAGATATTTACTAAAAATCGACAGTTGTTGTCGCTGAGGAATCCAAAAAAATGGGGCAATTTTTTGCTTACGCGACGGTTATCACCGTAAAGGAGAATGACCATGTCGCATAACGTTACTCCAAACACCTCTCGCGTGGAATTGCGTAAAACGCTTACGTTAGTTCCGGTTGTAATGATGGGTCTTGCCTATATGCAGCCGATGACGCTGTTTGATACTTTTGGTATCGTTTCAGGCCTCACGGATGGTCATGTGCCGACAGCCTATGCGTTCGCATTGATTGCGATCCTGTTTACGGCTCTGAGCTACGGGAAGCTGGTTCGCCGCTATCCTTCTGCTGGCTCTGCATACACTTACGCCCAGAAATCCATTAGCCCGACGGTTGGCTTTATGGTGGGTTGGTCTTCTCTGCTCGACTATCTGTTCGCGCCGATGATCAACATTCTGCTGGCGAAAATTTATTTTGAAGCTCTGGTGCCTTCCATCCCATCGTGGATGTTTGTGGTGGCGCTGGTGGCCTTTATGACCGCCTTTAACCTGCGTAGTCTGAAATCCGTAGCGAACTTCAACACTGTAATCGTCGTGTTGCAGGTAGTGCTGATCGCGGTGATTCTGGGCATGGTTGTTTATGGCGTATTTGAAGGTGAAGGCGCTGGTACGCTGGCGAGCACTCGTCCGTTCTGGTCTGGCGATGCGCATGTTATCCCGATGATTACCGGGGCGACAATCCTGTGCTTCTCCTTTACCGGCTTTGACGGCATCAGCAACCTGTCGGAAGAAACCAAAGATGCAGAGCGCGTAATCCCGCGTGCGATTTTCCTGACCGCGCTGATTGGCGGCATGATCTTCATCTTTGCAACTTACTTCCTGCAGCTGTACTTCCCGGATATCTCTCGCTTTAAAGATCCGGATGCGTCACAGCCTGAAATCATGCTGTACGTGGCAGGTAAAGCATTCCAGGTTGGTGCGCTGATCTTCTCCACCATTACCGTACTGGCGTCCGGTATGGCGGCGCACGCAGGTGTTGCGCGTCTGATGTACGTAATGGGTCGTGACGGCGTATTCCCGAAAAGCTTCTTCGGTTATGTACACCCGAAATGGCGTACTCCGGCAATGAACATCATCCTGGTTGGCGCGATTGCCCTGCTGGCAATCAACTTCGACCTGGTTAACTTTGGTGCGTTGGTGGCGTTCACCTTCGTTAACCTGTCGGTCATCTCGCAGTTCTGGATCCGTGAGAAGCGTAACAAGACGCTGAAAGATCACTTCCAGTATCTGTTCCTGCCGATGTGTGGTGCGCTGACCGTTGGTGCGCTGTGGGTTAACCTGGAAGAAAGCTCAATGGTTCTGGGTCTGATCTGGGCTGCTATCGGTCTGATTTACCTGGCTTGCGTCACCAAGAGCTTCCGTAACCCGGTTCCGCAGTACGAAGACGTAGCATAATCATCTTTTCTAATAATAAACCGGAGTCGAATGAATATTTGGCTCCGGTTTTTTTATTCTTTTTTATCGAAATCCTCATTAATAACCATTTGTTCTAATTTAGAGAATTTGGTTATTGGTCTGCATTCCACCAGTCATGAATAATTTCCTCATTAACATTCATCTGGTTAATTAATTTATGTTTTCAATGATATTAAGCGGGCTAATTTGTGGTGCTCTGCTGGGATTTGTCATGCAGCGTGGGCGTTTTTGCCTGACAGGTGGTTTTCGCGATATGTATATCGCGAAAAATAATCGCATGTTTTACGCCTTGCTGATTGCAATTTCGGTACAAAGCGTGGGGGTTTTTGCGTTAATTCAGGCGGGCCTACTGACTTACGAAGCCGGGGCGTTCCCGTGGCTTGGTACTGTTATAGGTGGGTATATCTTCGGGCTGGGAATTGTTCTGGCGGGTGGATGTGCCACCGGGACCTGGTATCGCGCGGGTGAGGGATTGATCGGCAGTTGGATCGCGCTTTTCACTTATATGGTGATGAGTGCGGTGATGCGTTCTCCACATGCCAGTGGTTTAAATCAAACCTTGCAGCACTACAGTACTGAACATAACTCTATTGCTGAGACTTTTAATTTGTCTGTGTGGCCGTTGGTTACCGTTTT
>ERZ773241.1394-NODE-1394-length-23306-cov-4.586168_pt1 | contig 23306 bp, 20 predicted proteins | sample MGYA00580989_ERZ773241 | MGnify/ENA primary metagenome ERZ773241 (study PRJEB29015, sample SAMEA2737804) | human gut metagenome | biome: human gut; feature: human-associated habitat; material: faeces | place: China | collected 2012 ... | reverse complement strand
AAAATGCTGATAGATACTGTGTTTTAGCGGATAATCAGATTTTTATTGTGTTTTTTGTATAATAATGTTACAGTTCCTGCTGATAGGAACATTTTAGAAATCAGGAAATCAGATAATCTATTATAAGCGGAGCATCGTATAGCGGTGTATCCGGCTATCTTCTATCTTTTCAAGCCAGAATCGGCGAATGATTTCTGTGAGGCAATGAGCCGAAGTTTAAGCGCGCAAACTTTGGTGAATACCGTGAAAATGAACAGAACCGGCAGATGCGTTTCTTTTGCTTTCACAAAAAACTGAATAGAACATAAAAACTGAATAAAGCTGAACGAACCAGAAAGGCAAACGATGGAAACAATCAATACACCTTATGATGATGCTTTTCGAACCTTGCTGCAGGACTGCCCGGAGCTGGTGATTCCATTAATCAATGAACTGTTTGGGACGGATTACACAGGTCAGGAAGTGGTATTGTCGAGTACAAATGAAATCTTTATCAGAAATCCGAATGGAAAAAAAGAGAAGCGGATTACGGATTCCAACATGACGTTGATTTCTTTAACAGGAATATCGAAATACTACCATCTGGAATGCCAGAGCACGCCGGACGGAACGATGGAAATTCGGATGTGGGAGTATGACACGCAGATCGCGTTGTTAAATGCAGAATACAGGGAAGGCGTGCTGTATGTAGATTTCCCTGATTCAGCAGTAATCTATTTAAGAAGCAATCCAAATACGCCGGATGAACTGAAAATCTGCATCCGTGCAGCCAGGAAAAGAATTAAAATATGGCATTCCGATTCTGAAAGTAAAAAATTACACGCTGGAGGATATCTTTGAACGGCGTTTATGGATGCTGATTCCATTTTATATCTTCCGGTATGAAAAAGAACTGTCGCAGATCGACAGCGATGAAGATAGGCTTAAAAAGCTGAGAAAAGAATATGAACGTGTGGCAGAAATGCTGGATCAGGAGTGTAAAAACGGATGCATGAGGTCAGTCACAGGTGGGGCGTTGTGTGAACTGTCCCGTACTGTTGTGGAAAAACTGGCGTCAAAATATGAAAATGTGGAAAAGGAGGTGGCTGAAGTTATGGGAGGAAAGGTATTAACTTATCGATCAAAAGAACTTTATCAGGAAGCTCTGGCGAAAGGAATTGAACAAGGTCTTGCGAACCTTGCAGCGGGCAAATACCAGAAGGGCGAGAGCATAGAGAAGATTGCCGATGATCTTCTGATGAGTACATCAGAGGTAGAAAAACTCTTAAATCATCAGAAGGAAGCTTAAGAAGGCTTAAAGCATGGCTGCCGCATCTGCATCAATAAATTTTTTCAGTGCGGTAGCACCCTTTGGGAAAATTCTGCATTTATGCAGACTGAAAGCTAGTCACAAGCGGAGCGTTATGCAAGCTGTCCCTACAATGTTGTGGAAAAACAGATAGCAAAATACGAAAATATGGAAAGGAAAGTCACGGAAGTTATGGGAGGAACAGTACTGAATTACGGATCAAAAGAACTTTATCTGGAAGCTTATAAAGCTGGATGGGAAAAAGGATGGAAAGCTGGATGGGAAGTTGGATGGGAAAAGGGATTGAAAGAATGGCGAATTGATCTCGTAACCAGAAAATACCAGCGGGGCGAGAGCATAGAGAAGATTGCCGATGACCTTCTGATGAGCACAGTAGAGGTAGAAGAACTCTTAAATAACCAGGAGGAAGCGGACGATGATAGTTTTCGGATGGGTTCACTAGAGATAGCAGCGCTCTTGGGACACTGGAAATGGTTTTAAAAGTGGATTCTGTCTTTCATTAAAACGTAACTTGTAAAAAGTCGACATGATTTGTCCGAAATGACTTGAAAGAGTATTAAAAAGTAAAAATCGCCCCATCCGCAGTTAAAAAATACCTGCTGGATAGGGCGATTGATATGTCAGAACAAATTATTCTGCGTCAATGGATTTACCCTGCTCAACTACACAGATGTTGGTCTTGCCGGGGTTGATTTCGATTTCGTTGCCGTTGTCGTCATAGAACTTGGTCGGTGCGAAGTCGCTGGTCTTTTTCCAGGTTACATGGATGCCCTTGCCGTTTGTGAAGTAGTAGCCGTCTTTGGTGTCGTCGTGGCACTGGAAAGACAGATAACCCTTCGCATCACGGGTTTCATAATAAGCAAACTGAACTAAAACGTTCTTGAATGCCAGCTGTTTGTTATTGGCGCCGTCCATATGCTTCTGGTCGCCTTTCTGCATACCCTGGAAGCGATAGTACAGACCATCTTCTTCGTTATATTCGAAATAGGTCTTGGTAATCGGGTAAGCGCCTGCCAGATCGATCTTGGTTGCAGGGATTGCACTGCTTCCGTACTGTTCCAGCGTGTTCGGATTGTTTGTGGAAGCGAATTTGAAGTGATCGCTCTGATAGTTCTCAGTATAGGTTTCTGAATAGCCGAGCGCCTGAGCGGCTTTGTCGATACGGTCGCCGCTTGTATAAGCATTATGCGGAGCTTTACGGTCGCTGGTGCGGTAGAAGGCTGCGTCATACAGACCTTTTTTCTGGGAAGGGTCGCTTGCCAGAACAGCACCGGTGATATTATTGGTAGTAGGATCATTGATCGCGTTCAGAATGTAGAACGGACCGCCGATATGGCAGTAAATTGCATCCCATTCTTTTGCCCAGTAAACATAATAATCGCGGCAGCTTCTGATATTGCCGATGCGTTCAATGTTTTTCCAGTCCTTGAAAACAGCCATCAGACGGGTCATGTTGCCTTCTACGCTGCATTCATACAGGATATCAGCATTGGAAAGCCCGTAGTGCGGGAGCGCTGCATTTTCATCGGGGATCATAACTGCGATCGGACGCTGATCTGCGAGATCGCCGCTGATCCATTCGCCGGTCAGGTCACTTTTTACCATGCCTTCTTCCGGAGGAACATCCTCATCAACGGTTTCTGTTTCCGTCTCAGATTCTGTTTCAGCAGGAGCGGCAGTGCTTTCCTGCACCTCAGCTACCGGAACGGTTTCTACGGTGTCATTTTTGCTTCCGCAGCCGAACAGCATGGATGCGCATGTCAGACCGGTCAGCAGAAATACAGCCAGTTTCTTCATTTTGGTTCCTCTCTTTCTTATAAATCGTCGAATGCGGAAAACGGAAATCCATACACAGGATATCCTACTGCCCGCACAAAAAAGTGTGAAGCGTCTCTGCGTCACACAACTGTAACAATTATAGCGTAGCAAAATTGGTTTGTCACTACATAAAACGATATTAAATCTTAATTATTCCTGTATACGATAAAGCCTCACTCAGATCCTTTAAGAGTTCTTTGAAAGGTGGAAGATAGTCGGGATACAGGCTATATCCACGAATTGTTCTGCTTCCTTCGAACGTGTCTGCAGAATGGCATGGACGAACTGAATTCATGACAATAGAATGCTCGCAGAGCGTGCATTCTATTGTTTTACGAAACTGTGTGAATGCTTCCTTGAGTTATGCAGAAAAATAAATTAAAATAGAACATGGTACTATTATAAAAAGAAATATTTATCAAAAAACAACGCATGATAGAACTGCAGAACGTAAATCTGCGTCTGCGGGCAGGAGGGAATGTGAAGAAACGAAACTGGTATCTGATCCTTGGTATGCTGCTTTTGGTGCAGCTGATTGCGATTTTCTATTTTGGAAGTAAAAAAGCAGGGTTCCATTATGATGAATATTATTCCTATTATTCCTCCAACGTGTCGATCGGTCTGGTGCCGACCGACCGGGAGTGGAAGCCGGGCAGCGAGATTGCGGACGAATTCCGGGTTCTGCCGGGGCAGCGGTTTCAGTATGGGACGGTTACGCGCATGCAGACCTATGACGTGCATCCGCCGTTTTACTATCTGCTGCTGCATACGGTATGCTCGCTGTTTCCCGGAAGGTTCAGCAAATGGTCAGGAATTGGACTGAATATAGTGCTTTTCGTTCTGAGCTGGAGTGTGCTGGCGAAGCTGACGCGGCGGATTGTGACGGGTGCGCTGAGGAGCGCGGCTGCGCCTGGTGGGAAAGCGCAGACCTGTGTAACGGCGGCGGACGTTCTGGAGCGTATTACGCGAGTGATGATTTTCGGAGTGTGCCTCCTGTATGGTTTTAACCCGGCGGTTTATTCCGGCGTTATGCTGGTTCGAATGTATATGCTTCTGGCTCTGTGGATTTTGCTCGTGACCTGGCTGCATGTAAAAAGCCTGCAGGAGAGAAAGCGCGGGTTTTCCTTTTATCTGCCGCTGATGGCGGTTGTTTATCTTGGTTTTCTGACGCATTACTATTTTGCTGTTTATCTGTTTTTCCTGGCAGCGGCGATGGAGCTGTATCTGCTGTTGGAACGTGCAGAGCAGAAAAGCTGGGGGCAGAAATGGAAAGACTGCCTCATTTATGCGACTGCTGTGATCGGAGCGATGGTACTTGCCGTAGTCAGCTATCCGGCGTGTCTGAGCCATATTTTTCGGGGATACCGGGGGACGGAAGCGATGGGTGCGTTCTTCGACCTTGGCAATACGCTTGGAAGATTCCGGTTCTTCGCAGGACTGCTCAATGAATATGCCTTCGGGTCGATGCTGTACGGATTTGTTCTGCTGCTTGTCCTGATGGCGCTGACGGTCTGGGGAATTGGACGGATGAAAGCCGGACGGAAAGCTGTCGCTGCGACTGCGCAGAAATCTGGGCAGCAGACAGCAGAGCACGCAGCCGCGCAGGAAAATTCGAACCGGCAGGCTGACGCTTCCCGCGAATCATTCTGGGAAGCACGGCGTGTTTTCTGGATTCCGGCGGCAGCAGTACTCGGTTATTTCCTTGTCGTGACCAAAACAGCGCTCCTGACGGCGGAGGAAGCGAACCGATATCAGATTCCGGTTTACGGGCTGATTTTGCTGCTGATGATGGTTATATTTGTACTGCTCGGACAGAAGCTTTTCGTGTTGACTATGAGAAAAGGGACTGCTGTAAAAAGCGCTGCGGGGAAAATCAGCGATACCAGAGATACATTTGCTCCGGAAAAACGGTCCGTGCACGATAAAGCAGCCGGCTATGTGCTTCTGGCGGTATTTCTGGTGCTGGCAACAGGACAGATTCGAGGGCTGGCGGATGGAAAGGTGCTATTTCTTTATGAAGAGGACACAAAAAACATCGCGTTTGCGCAGGAGCATAAAGAGAAACCGGTCGTTTATTTTTATAATCCCAACCTGACCTGGATGATCTGGGACGATTCACTGGAGCTGATGCAGTATGATGAAATTTATTTTGCGAGCCTTGCAGATGTTTCGACTGTGGAGGATGATACAATCCGGCAGGCGGATCAGGTGCTTGTATATGTTTCCAGAATGGAGCAGCCTGAGGAGGCGCTGCAGGCCGTTGCAGATGGAATGGGCGGTGATGTGAAGATGGAAAAGATCAGAGAGCTGCTGTATTGTGACCTGTATTTGATAGCAAGAAAGTAATGCATGCTCTGTGAGCATGCCATTATCAGGAATAAAAAGACTCCCGTTCCGGTGGCAAATGAAGAAGGAATCATTCTCCATTTGTCACCGGAAATGGGAGTTTTTTCATGATAATCGTTTTATTCAGCAGCGCTTTCCGCCTGGGCTGCTTCCCCATCAGCTGCAGTGCTTTCCGTGCCAGCCGCACCTGTTTCTTCTGCAGCGCTTTCTATATCAGCGGTTTCTTCAGAGGTGCTTTCCGTATCTGTGTCCTCTGTTTCAACTGCGGTACTTTCTTCTACAGTGCCTTCTCCAGTAGCGCTTTCTTCAGCTGTAGTTGTTTCGATTACGCTTTCGACAGTGGTTTCTGTTTCTGCCGGCGTCTCTGTCTTGGGAGTATAGTGGCGGTAAATTGCAAAAGCAATCGCAAGTACGATTACTGCAAGTACGAAATAACTGCAGATGCGAAGGAGCTTTTTTCGTTTCTTTTCCTTCTCCAGACGTTCTTTGCGATGCGCTTTTTCCTGTTTATAACGGTCTACTTTTTGTTGGCTCATTTTATGTCCTCCATCAAATTTCTTAGTTATCACTATACAGAATAACTGTGAAAATTCTGTGTCAGGAGGGCAGATTTTTACGGGAAAAAACGTTATAACGCAGATGCGCCTTCCTACAGACACGAAAGTTGTCTGCAGGAAGGCGCAAGCAGATAAAGATTTAACCGAGGAACAGGCCGTACAATACGGCGATCAGGATGCCGAGCAGCGCGCCGACAAACACTTGTAAAGGGGTATGGCCGACGAATTCCTTGAGCTTTTCTTCGTAGGAGATCGGCTGCCCCATCTTTTCCCAGAATTCCATCATTTCATTGATGACCTGTGCCTGGAGACCGGTTTCCCGGCGCACCCCTCTGGCGTCATACATAACGATAATCGCTACAATAGCGGCAATGGCGAATTCAAAGCTGCTGCCGCCGTATTGCATTCCGGCAGCGGTTGCGAGTGCGCAGACAGTGGCGGAATGGGAGCTGGGCATGCCGCCGCTTCCGACTAAACGTTCCGGATCAAAGCTTTTGGTGATACAGGTATAAATCACTGTTTTGATGACCTGTGCAGCGAACCACCCCGTAACTGCGGACATAAAAACCGTGTTGTGAATCAGTGCGTTAAAAAAGTCCATAAAATACCTCTTTCTCTTTGGAAACTAAATTAGGCAAAATGCCATCCCCTGATTTTTTATTTTACACTTTTTTTGTCAGTTTTACAACGTTTCCCATCTCATTTTTGCAGACGGGAGGTTTGAAGACGGCAATACGGCAGCGCAATGAAAAACGGCGCGGCAAGGATGAGCGGATAAGCGTAGCGCAGATCGGAGGCAACAGGAGTTGCCAGAAGCAGGGTAAGTACAGTTCCGATAAACGGTACAAAGAGCACGAGAAACCGCCGCTGTCCGTATAAAAACTGATATGCGGCAAAATACAGGACAGCCCAGAAGTACGCGCCGATGCTCCACAAAATACCGTAAACCGGAAGCATATCAGGAAGCTTTAAAAGAATTTCACTGATTTTGACCGGAAACTGACCCCGCAGAAGATGCGGCCAGGAAAGTCCGATTTCGTTCGGAGAAATCCCTTCATTCGTGCGTAAAGCAGCCGGGGCGGGGAACCAGTATCCTTTTGTCTGATCGATAAAGGCCTGGAGATAGTCGCCCGGGTAAGAAATACCGAGCTGAATCCAGAGGGTGAAATATTTTGAAGGATTCCGGATGATCGCATCGGCATGGTTGTAGGAGACGAGTGCCTTGATGGGATCGGAGATCACCGGATTGTAATACTCCGGAATCAGGGAAGTATCGACTACATCATCGATGAGCATTTCCTGCTCTGCGCTCAGCTGTCGACCGTTAGAAACGACACAGGCAATCTGCTGCAGAGGAATGGAGAGGGATTCTGTAAAGGAAGCGCGCTCAACATGACAGGCAGTGTATACAGGGCCGGTGATGATCAGGGATAAAAGTAGTATGCCGACCTGCACGGCAAACATTTTTTTCCATGTCCGGCGAAATGCGAACAGAACAAACGGGAGGGTGAACAGGAAGATATAAAGCCCGTTTGAACGCAGGGTGCAGACGAAAAAGCCGGAAAGGGAAAGCCCTGCCCAAATGCCCGGACGGTTATCCGGGTTGCAGAGCAGTTCATATAAAAAGCAAAGATATAACAGCATAAATCCGGAAAAAAGAATATCTTTCCAGACGGTTACGGCAAAAATTGCGTGAAATGGAACGAGCCCCCAGAAACAAAAAGACAGAATCAGCCAGAGGCGTGAAGCGCCTGATCTTGCGAGGAGGGATAGCGTATAGGTTTCAATAGCGGCCATAGTGCACATCTGGAACAATACATAACAGGCGATTCCGGTGTTTATGCTTCCGGTCAGAAAAAATCCGATATGGTAAAACAGGGAGAACAAAAGCGTGTGCAGGATCGGGTGGTGGTTACTGAACGGGATCAGGCCGGTAGCCTGGGAAAACTGGCTGATGCTGTCCGGGGTCAGAACACCGGGAAACTGGTACAGAAACCAGAACAGCCAGCAGAAGAGCAGACCGAAGTAACAGAGCAGCTTCTGTTTGCGGGACAGGGCATGCACTGCAGATATGGCTGGGGGTACAGGACATGCACCATCAGGCTGCTGCAAAGTGTTTTGGGCAAAACGCCGCTGCTGTCTGGATGCAAGAAACAGCATGGACAGTTCACAGAATCGGAAGAATATAAAATACAGACCGATAACCGCAGCCGCCAGGAATGCAAGTCTGAATATGCAGCTGTCAAAGCTGCCGGACAGTTCAGCATGCTTTGCTGCTGCATAAAATAAGGTGTAGAGAACTGCGAGAAGTCTGCATATTGGATAAAAATGGCGCGGAAGCACAGAAGAAGCTGCTCCGATATTCGTCAGCCTTTGCGTCAGCGTTGGAGAAAAAAGGAGGAGCATGCCTGCAAAGATCAGGACAGAAAAAATATCTGCCGGATGGATGGAACCGATATCGCATAGTGCAAAGGCTGCAAAAAACGCTGCAGTAATCCGAGTGATACCGGGCTTCTGGAATGAAATTATATTTGTCATAAGATGGGAGTCCTCCTGGAAAGCAATGAATGATTTTGATCTGTATATGGATTCAGTTTAGTGTCAGTGAGGGAAAAAAGCAAGAAAATTACCCGGAAAATGGAGCACATCCATTTCCTTGACATGAAATGGGGGCAATGGTACATTTAATGCATCAGACAGGGGTATCAAAATTATGATAATGATTTTAATGGAATGGGCGTATATGGCGACGTTGTCGTTTCTGATGGGCTTTGCGTGTCTTGCACCGTTTCGAAAAAAGGGCGGTTGTCAGATTCATAGCGCAGTAACCTATATGATGGCGGGTCTGCTCGTATTGAATGTGTATGCAGAGTATTTCAGCCTGTTTGCCGGCGTTGGCTTCTGGGCAAGCCTGATTGCCGTTTTTGCTGCGGTCATCGGCGGAATGCTGCTGCGTCGGGATTTGGCGGATTTTTTCAAAATTTCGAAAACACAGGCATGTCAGAAAAAAACGGAAAGAAGCGACGAAGGGCTTGAAAACTCAAAAAGCCTTTGGCGCAAAAAAAACAAAGCCGTCTGGCTGCTGTATGCCGGTTTGACGCTTTTATTTGCATACGGCTCGTCGAGGGGCTATATGCACTACGATACGGGACTGTATCATGCACAGGCAATTCGATGGATCGAAGAGTACGGCGTTGTGCCGGGGCTTGCGAATCTGCACAGCCGGTTCGGTTACAACAGCGCTTCCTTTGCACTCAGCGCCTTCTTTAGCGAGACGTGGCTGATCGGACGGCCGATGCACTGCGTGGCTGGATTTTTTGCGCTGCTGTGCGCGTGTAAATGCGCGGCAGGGCTTATGGCATTTTGGAAACGAAAAAAAGTGCGAATATCGGATTTTTTATCTATCGGCGGGATCTTTTATCTGATAGCAGTGTTCCGGGAGATGGTTTCCCCGGCGTCCGATTATTTTGCAATGTTGGTTTTATTCTGGGTAATAATGACCTGGGTGGAACTGTGGGAGCAGGAAAGGGACTGTCCCATCGGGGAAAAGCAAACCGTGCCTTACGCGCTGCTGAGTCTGTATCTGGTGTATGCGGCGACGGTGAAGCTGTCCACAGCGGTAATTTTGCTTCTGGTTCTGTATCCGGCGGTGTTGCTGCTTAGGCAGAAAAAATGGCTGCAGATTGCAGGCTATATCGCGCTGGGACTTCTGATTGCATTTCCGTATCTGGCACGGAATGTGCTGATTTCTGGCTGGTTGTTTTATCCGTTTACGTTTTTGGACTGGTTTCCGGTAGACTGGAAAATTTCCAAAGGCTATGCGGACAGCGACGCAAAGGAAATCCAGGCGTATGCGCGGGAGATTTACAATGTTTATCAGCTGGATCAGCCGTTGAAGCAGTGGCTGCCGAACTGGTTTGCAGCGCAGGCTGGATTCGATAAGCTTCTGGTGCTGGCAGGCTGGGCAGCGATCCCGGTGAGTGCAGTGCTGGCGGTGCTCGGAGCTGCGCGCGCAGTCAGAGCAGACCGGGTGACGGTTGCATCTCGTGCGGGCGGCGCTGCGTCCGTGGATAATGGTACGCACACGTCCAAAGCAGACCGGGTAACAGTCACGCTCCATGCGGGCAGCGCTGTGTCTGAACGGGAAACCGGCGTACCCTTGCCCGCCCGCCGAGTCGCACATCTTACGCCCTTGTGTTTTTCCCTGCTTCAGCTGTGTGCAGTGGTCGGTTTTTTCTTCTGGCAGCTCGGGGCGCCGCTGGTGCGGTACGGATATTTTTATGTGTTGTTTTTGCCGCTGACGGTGTTTGGAAGCCTGTATTGTATGGCGGCGGAAAAGCTGGCTGGTTCAGAACAGGGACACAATGGGCGTAAATGGTTGAAAAATGCCGGATATTGGGCATTTGTGGGATTGCTGGTAGCATTTTTTACCTATAAGGGGTATAATCTGATACAGATGGTTCGGGAGCTGGCATATGAGCCGTATTATCTGTGGCAGCAGGATTATGTAGATGGATCTGCAGAGATGTACGAGGTGGATGGTGTGACGATCTATGTGCCGACGGACAGAGGGCAGATCGGGTATAACAAATTCCCGTCATCCCCAATCGTACAGGATATCGAGCTGCGGGGCAACTCGATTCGGGACGGCTTCCGCAAAAAGTCGAAATGATCCGGCAAAATAGAAGCGATCCGGAAAAAGCCGAAAAGGATTTGTAAAAATGCATGGAATGGGCTGACGGAAGCGCAGCACTTCAGAAAGGAAATACAACATGAAAACCTATGGCGTAATTATGGCAGGCGGGGGCGGAACCCGTTTCTGGCCGCTGAGTACAAAGGCAGAGCCGAAACAGTTTTTAAACCTGTCCGGCAAAGATATTCTGGTTAACGAGACGATCGACAGACAGCATGACCTGATGGATCAGAAGGACATTTTTATTGTGACCAATGAGACACAGGCAAAGATGATGAAGGAGCGCACAGCAGGCAGAATTGCGGCAGATCATATTCTGGCAGAGCCTGCGGCGCGCAATACAGCAGCGTGTATCGGTTATGCGGCAATGGAAATTCTGCATAAATACGGTGACGGCGTGATGTGCATTTTTGCGGCGGACGCTTATATCCGTGATGAGGCGGAATACACCCGCGTGATGAAAGAAGCGGTTCGTGCAGTGGAAGAGACGGACGCACTTGTGACGATCGGGATTCATCCGACGTTTCCCTCGACCGGCTATGGTTATATCCGCAGCGTGGAAGAGGCTGGAAAAGTATGGCGTAAGGTAGAAGAATTTGTGGAAAAACCGGATTTGGAAACGGCGAAAAGCTATCTGGCATCCGGCAGTTATGCGTGGAACAGCGGCATGTTTGTCTGGAAAGCCTCCACGATTCTTCACTATTTCGAAGAACTTCTGCCGGATGTGTACGCCTGTCTGAAACAGATCGGGGCAGCGCTCGGCACAGAAAAAGAGCAGGAGGTTCTGCATGAGGTTTATCCGACCATCCCGAAGATTTCCGTGGATTACGGCATTATGGAGCGCGCAAAGGGTGTTCTGATGCTGGAAGGAGATTTCGGCTGGAACGACGTTGGCAGCTGGGATACGCTGGATGCAGTGCGCACCCGGGATGCTGCCGGTAACATCAGCTCCGGCGATACGCTGCTTCTGGACGCGAAAAACTGCGTTGTATACGGCGGTAAAAAGCTGATCGCCGCAGTCGGCGTTGAAAACCTGGTCATCGTAGAGGGCAGGGATTCGATTCTGGTCTGCCCTGTCGATCAGGCACAGCGCGTCAAGGAAGTCGTTGAGACGCTGGAAAAAGAAGGCAGGACGGAACGGCTTTAAACGGCGAAAAAACGCGAAATATCACGACCGTTTTCCGTTTGGTTTCCAAAATCTGAGTGTTAGAATAAAGTAGAAAGCAGCGGCAGAATGTTCACAGTGCGGTCACACTGTTGGTGCGGAAAAAAGACTCAGAGGAGGAATCAGAAATGGCTGCAGAATGGAAAGAAACACTCGAAACGGAGCGGGAGATATCGGCGTTTATGCTGGAACTTGGGATTCCGGCGCATTTGAGGGGATATTATTATCTGAGGGAGGCGGTTTTGCTGGCTGTCTCGGATATGGAACTGGTTGGCAGCGTGACGAAGCTGTTATATCCGGTGATCGCAAGGCGTTACAAAACAACGCTTCAGCGGGTGGAACGCGCGATCCGAAACGCGGTGGAGGTGTCCTGGGAACGGGGCAATCCGGAGGTGTTTGAGGATCTGTTCGGGTTCAGCCGGGAGACGGGCGCGCCGAGGCCGACAAACAGCGAATACATAGCGAGAATTGCGGACAAGATAAGAATGGACGCAACTACAGGAGAGAAAATTGAAAAATAAAATTTTTCAATCACGAGATTTGTGTCTGCGTGCGCTTGACACAAACTCGGCATGCGCAAAAAGCGTGCGCAGGAATGAGAGGAAAACATGTTACTGAGCGTAATCGTACCTTGCTATAATGAAGAGGAAAACGTTCCGATTTTTTATGAGGAAATGATGAAAAATTCCGCTTTTTTGGAGCAGGAAAAACTGGAGCTGGAAATTATTTATATTGATGATGGTTCCAAGGACAATACCGCAGCGGAGGTTCGGAAGCTTCACGAAAAGGATGAACGGGTGCATCTGGTGTCCTTTTCCCGCAACTTTGGCAAGGAAGCAGGAATTTATGCGGGCTTCCAGAAAGCAAAGGGGGACTATGTCGTGATGATGGACGCTGATCTGCAGGATCCTCCGTCACTTTTACCGGAGATGTTTTCCTACATTAAGCAGGGCTACGACAGTGTGGCGACAAGACGTGTGACCCGAAAAGGCGAACCTCCGATCCGGTCGTTTTTTGCAAGGATGTTTTACCGCATCATGAATAAAATTTCCAAAACGGAGATCGTGGACGGCGCACGCGACTATCGCCTGATGACGAGACAGGTTGTGGATTCGATTCTTTCGATGTGCGAATATAACCGTTTTACGAAAGGAATTTTCGGCTGGGTCGGCTATGAGACGAAGTGGCTGGAGTATGAAAACGTGGAACGCACCCACGGCGAGACAAAATGGAGCTTCTGGAAGCTGTTTTTGTATTCGCTGGATGGAATTACCGCATTTTCAACAGTGCCGCTGGCAATTTCGTCTATCATGGGCGTTGTGTTCTGCATTATAGCATTTGTGGCGATCATTGCCCTGATTATCAAAAACCTGATTTACCATGATCCGACGCCCGGCTGGCCGTCGATGGTATGTATTATTCTGTTGGTTTCCGGCGTGCAGCTTTTCTGCCTGGGAATCGTGGGACAGTATCTGTCCAAGACCTATCTGGAAGTGAAAAAGCGTCCGATTTATCTGGTAAAGGAAGAACTGTAATGAATTATGAGAACCTGATCAGCATTGTGATGCCGGTTTTTAACGCCCAGGCGTATCTGGAGGAAGCGCTGGAATCGGTTCGCCGCCAGACATGGACGGACTGGGAGCTGCTGGTGGTAGACGATCATTCTACGGACGGGAGCGCAGGTCTTGTGTCAGAAATCTGCAGAAAAGACGCGCGAATTCGGCTTCTTTCCCAGACGGACGGGGTAAAGGGCGCGGCAAATGCAAGAAATTTCGGGACAGCACATGCAAATGGACGTTATCTCGCATTTATGGATGCGGACGATATCTGGCGGATGGACAAGCTGGAACGGGAAATGGTTTTTTTGCGGGAAAAAGACGCAGCCTTTGTATTTTGCTCGTATGAATTTGGAGACGAGCATGCGGTTGGAACCGGCAAAATCGTGCGGGTTCCCGATCAGTTGACTTATCAGAAAGCGCTCAGCCGGACGGTCATTTTTACGAGCACGGTGCTGTTTGACTGTGAAAAAATTGACAAGGCGCTTTTGCAGATGCCGGACGTGCCGAGCGAGGACACGGCGATGTGGTGGCAGATTTTAAGAAACGGACACGTCGCTTACGGGTTAAAGGAAAATTTGGTGATCTACAGAAGACCGGAAAAATCCCTTTCCTCGAACAAGCTCCGGGCAATTACAAGAATCTGGGGACTTTACCGGAAACAGGAAAAAATGTCGGTGATCGCAAGCGCAGCATATTTTTGTATGTGGGCGGTGCGCGCTGTGTGGAGAAGAATATAGCGGGAGAACGGAAGATGAAGAAAAACGATTCTGTCAAGCGGCTGATTATTCTGGCGCTTGGGCTGATTGGACTGTGCGTGCTGACTGCTTTTTATGCGCACGACTGGTTCGCCTATTATTATCATCATATTGCATGGAAAACGCATAACCGTTTTAATGTAAACGGTCATTTGCTGATTGTTGCATTGTATTTCATATTGCTCTTTTTCTTTTCCAATACTTATGGAGCACTCAAAATCGGCTATCTGAAACCGCTGGATATTTTCCTGTCTCAGCTGTTTTCTCTTCTGTGCGTCAATGTAATCAGCTATGCACAGCTGTCCCTGATGTACGGCTGGTTTATCATCGGCGGGGGGCATATGGTGTCGATGATGCTGTATCAGCTGGTGTTTGCAGGGCTGTGGGGCTGGCTGTGTAATCTGATTTACCGTCGTGCGTTTCCTCCGCGGGAGCTGCTTTTGGTGCACGGCGAGCGCCCGGTAGAGGATATCCTTGGAAAATTTGCAGGACGGAAGGATAAATATCATGTTGCAAAGTGCATGAATATTAAAGAGGGGTACGATGCGGTGATCCGCGAGGTCGGAAAGTATGATGCGGTCGTTCTCTGGGATATTCATACGATGGACAGAAACGTGCTGCTCAAATATTGCTATAGCCATTCGATCCGCGTTTATATGATGCCGAAGATTCCGGATGTGCTGGTAAAGGGAAGCGAGCAGCTGCACCTGTTTGATACGCCGATTCTGCTGACGAGGGAATATGCGCTGAGCGTAGAACAGAGAATTGCAAAACGGTTTATCGATGTGGTATGTTCGCTGATCCTGATTGTTGTGACATCGCCGATCATGCTGATTACGGCGGTGGTGATCAAGCTGTATGATAAAGGTCCTGTGCTGTACAAGCAGATCCGCTGCACGAAGGATGCGAAGGAATTTTATATTCTGAAATTCCGCAGCATGCGCGTGGATGCAGAAAAGGACGGTGTGGCGAGGCTTGCCGCCAAAAACGATTCCCGGATTACGCCGGTGGGCAAATTTATCCGCGCGGTTCGTATCGACGAGCTGCCGCAGCTGTTCAACATTTTAAAGGGCGAGATGTCCTTTATCGGTCCCAGACCGGAGCGGCCGCAGATCATCCGTGAATATATAGAAGAAATGCCGGAGTTCGCATACCGTACCAGAGTGAAGGCCGGGCTTGCGGGATATGCGCAGGTATACGGAAAGTACAATACAACGCCGTATGACAAGCTGAAGCTGGATCTGTTTTATATTGAGAATTATTCCGTATGGCTGGACTTGAAGTTGATGCTTCTGACATTGAAAATCCTGTTTACGCCCGACAGCACGGAGGGCGTGGACGAGAAGCAGGTGACCGCCATGAAAAAACAGGTGCAGGAGGAAGAAAAATAATGCCTCTGAAAAGAGATGAAGCATTTTGGAAAGAGGGCATGGACGAAAAACGCTTTGCCCTCTGTTGTATTCATAAAATATGGATCTGTCTGGCGGCAGCTTTGGCTGGCGCTGTTTTTGCTGCGGGGATTTATCTTGGTGTGCGGCAGCTGACGATGGGGCCGAAGCAGTATCGGTCGGAGGTTTTATATTCGATCGTCTATGACATCGACGAGGATGACGAGGTTTTAAAAGAATTTATCAACGAATATAACGCCTATACCTGGGGGGATATGATGCGCTCCGACCGCGTGATGGATACGGTGCTTTTGCAGCTGCCGGACGTGGAACGATCCGTGATTGAGGCTTCGATCAGCACAGAAATCGCGTCGGACCCGGAATTTCTGACGGCGTACTTTACGACAGAGGACGCAGCACTTTCCGACCGGATTGCGGCGGCTTATAACCGCGCCATGACGGCATTTGGGCAGACGATGCAGGGGCGCGGTCTGACGACAATTGAAGTGTGGAAAACCGTTCCCGCACAGGCGGTGCTTCCGGAAAATAAAGTGAAAAATGCGGCGGTGCTCGGTCTGGTGCTCGGACTGCTTGCCGGAATCCTGGGCGTGGCAGTCTGGTATGTTCTGGACGATTCCGCTTTGCTCAGCTCAGACGTGGAAAAACGCTGCGCAATTCCGGTTCTCGGCTACCGAACGGCAAAGCCAGATGAACAGTTCGGTGCGCTTCTGGATGCGCAGCTGAGAGCCAAAGCGTCTCAGACCGCTTTTCAGGAAATTTCGCTGGACACGGTGCTTTCCGGGACGATGGGGCTTGGAGAAGAAGAAAAAATTCCGCTTATCCTTTTGGTTCGCTGGAACACACCCTGTATTAAAAAACTCGGACTTGCCCTCGATCTGCTTGCTCAGCGGGAGATCGCGGTTGTGGGCGTGATCCTCACGGACGCGGACGCACGGTTTTTGCACGCTTACTACAGAATGTAGGCTGCCAGTTCACTCGTGGAAGCCTGTAGGCAGATTCCATGCTCGCATGAGAATTTGCCTACAGACTGCTACGAATGGCGCGGGTGAACTGGCGCAGGATTACAAGAAACAAAGGAGACAGCTCATGAAACTGCAGATTCTGGTTTCCTCCCTGAATCAGGAGGTCAAGTCGCTGGCAGAGAAAATGAATCTGCAGGCGGATACAATTCTCATCAATCAGTGTAACGAAAACCGTTACGAGGAATGGACGCAGGACGGTCATCAGATCCGCTGCTATCATCTGGCGGAGCGGGGTGTCGGGCTGTCGCGCAACAACGCGCTTCTGCGTGCGGACGCCGACCTGTGCCTCTTTTCTGATGAAGATATCGTTTATGACGATGGTGCAGTTGAGCGGATTATCGAAGGGTTTGAGCAGCATCCGGAGGCGGACATGCTGCTATTCAATGTGCGCGTGCAGGAGAGCCGCTTTACCTACTGGAATTCGTTTTATAAGCGGGTGAGGTGGTATAACTGCGGTCGTTATCCGGCATACAGCTTTGCACTGCGCACGGCGAAGATGCACGAAAAGAATCTAACCTATTCTTTGTTGTTCGGCGGCGGCGCGAAATATGCAAACGGAGAGGATAGCTTGTTTATCCACGACTGCCTGAAAGCCGGGCTGAAAGTCTACAGCATTCCGGTCGAAATCGGAGAAGAACAGCCCAGACCGTCAACCTGGTTTTTCGGCTTTGACCGCAAATTTTTTCACGACAGGGGCGTTTTGTATCATGTGCTGTACGGAAAGCTGGCGGCGGTGATGGGATTTCGGTTTCTGCTGAAAAATAAATCCAATATGAATTCTGAGAGCTGCCCGGAGGGGCTGACCTTTGATGAGGCGAAAAAAGCGCTTCTGTCCGGAATCCGCGACGCAAAGGGAGGGCTGTAAATGGTATTTTATTTTCTGATTACAGCGGTTACGATTGCCCTCGCGGGGGTGATGGACGCGGTCTGGACGCGCACGGGGCAAGAGGCAGGCAGTGCTGGGCTGTGCGCTGGACAAGCCGCCGAGAGTGTGGCATCCGGGAATGGCAGGCACGCCTGCGGCATCTCATCATCCGGCGGCGGCTTGTTTTCGGCGGGCGTTTCCCGACGTCGCGCCTTCGACATCGTGTGTCTCACGGCTATTTTCCTGATTCTGGCGGGCGTGAGTGCGCTGCGTCTGGAGGTCGGTAACGATTACGGCAAATATGTCGAGAATTTCCACGAAATCTGGGCGGGAACCGATCAGGCGTATGTGGTGACAGAAGCAGGATTCAATTTCGTGGTATGGCTGATTTATACGATTTCCGGGTATGAAAATTATCTGCTGGTATTCGCGGTGTTCGGTGCGGTTACAGCTTTTTTGTTTTTAAAGGCGCTGTATGAGCAGAGTGACTGCTTCTGGCAGAGCTTCGCGATGTTCATGCTGCTGGGCGTATATTTTCGGACATTTACGACGGTGCGTTATTATCTGGCACTTGCGGCAGCACTGTATGGAATCCGGTTTGTACTGCGCAGGCAGTATGGCTGTTTCGTGATCTGGATTGGCATTGCGGCGCTGTTTCATAAATCTGTTCTGATGGTGCTTCCGCTGTATTTGTTGGCTGTGCTTCCGTGGAAAAAATGGATTGCGCCGGCGCTGACTGTGATCGGAGGGATCGGTTTTGTTTTTCAGCGTCCGCTTTTAAATCTGGCGCTGACGTGGTATCCTACATACAGGGACACCGTATATCTGTCACAGGATATCGGTCTGAAAGCGAATGCGTCCGGAATCCTCCGGTGCGTGCTCGTTTTTATGCTGGCGGCAGTGGTTGGCAGGTGTGGAATGGAAAAGGAGCAGAACCGTTTCTGCCTGAAATTAAATTTTTTCGGACTGCTGTTTTATACCTGCGGTTCGTTTTTGCCACTGGTATCGAGAATGTCCTATTATATGATTACGCCGCAACTGCTGCTCATTCCGGGACTGCTTGGCTGCGTGGAGAACCGGAAGCGGAAAAATATTTTAACAGCACTTGTGGGGATCGTATGTCTGGGGTATTTTTTGTGGTTTTTAAAAACGGCATCCGGAAGCGGGATGCGCGTGCTTCCCTATAAGACCTGGATTTTTACGGATAAGGAGTGGATCAATGGCGCAGATTTCTTTTAGCATTGTGGTAGTATGCTTAAACCCCGGCGAAAAGCTGTTGAAGACGGTGCAGAGCGTATTGAACCAGAAATACGGAAATTATGAAATTGTGGTAAAGGACGGCGGTTCGACGGACGGCTCCCTGGAACAACTTCCGGCGGACAGCAGAATCCGGGTTTATACAAGACCGGACAGTGGGATTTATGACGCGATGAATCAGGCGATGTCCTATGTGACCGGTCAGTTTGTCCAGTTTTTAAATTGCGGAGATCTTTTACACGACGATATGGTGCTGGAACGGCTTGCAGCTGTGATGGAGCGTAAGCGCAGCAGAGGAGCCGACGAGGAAAGCCTGGGACATAAGGAAAAAGAGCGGATTTTTTATGGAAATCAATATCATGAGGCGTGGGGCAGCGTGATCTATTCTGCACCGGAGGTCAATGATTTTACCTGTTACAGAAATGTGCCCTGTCATCAGGTTTGCTTTTACGACGTCCGTCTGTTTGCAGAGCGTGGTTATGACGTAAAATACCGTGTCCGCGCAGATTACGAGCATTTCCTGTACTGTATTTACGATCGGAAAGCGGAAGCGGTTTATGTGGAGATGATTGTTGCGGATTACGAGGGCGGGGGCTTTTCCGAGACAAGGGAGAACCGTCGGATTTCCGAAAAAGAGCATGCCGAAATCACGAAACGCTATCTCGGACGCGACAAGGCGCTGCGTTATAAGCTGCTGATGCTTCTGACGCTGGCACCGCTTCGGACAAAGCTTGCAGAGGACGAAAAATATTCCGAGTGGTACAACGGGATCAAGGCGAAAATTTACGGAAGGTGCGGTCATAAGGACGAACCGGGGGAGAATCGGAAATGAGAGTGTTATGGGTATGCAATATCATGCTCCCGGTAATCGCGCAGACGCTTTCTCAGGAGTATAGCGTGCGGGAGGGCTGGCTGTCCGGGATACTGGGGCGGTATCTGGAGACGGAGAACGGCGCAGAGCTGAGCGCAGCGGACGTGACAGACAGCGCTGCATCGCCCGGCGGACGGCAGCAGGGAGCCGAAACTGCGGATGCACTGACGCTCGGCATCGCATTTCCGGTTGCACCGGGCAGGGAGGAGCTATCGCAGCGTCTGCAGCTTGGCAGCTATAAAAAAGAAGTCGCCTGCTATGGCTTTGCAGAGGATTTGGAGCACCCGGAGCGCTATGACAGCGCAATGGAAGCGCGTTTTTTGCAGATTTTAGAGGACTTTCAGCCGGATCTGGTGCATATCTTCGGGACGGAGTTCCCGCATGGCTATGCCTGTGCGAAAGTATTTCACAGACCGGAGCGGACGCTTGTGGGCTTGCAGGGGCTTTGTATTTCCTGTGCGGACAACTACATGGCAGATCTCCCGGAAAATGTACAGAACAGCAGGACACTGCGAGATATTTTAAAGAAGGACAGCATCCGGCAGCAGCAGGAAAAGTTTTATCAGCGCGCGGAAAACGAGAAAAAACTCCTGTTGTCAGTCGGACATGTAACGGGACGGACGACATTCGATAAAACGATCAGTTTGGAGATAAATCCATCCCTTGTTTATCATACCATGAATGAGACAATGCGCCCACAGTTCTACAACGGATGCTGGGAGATCGAAAAAACTGTGCCCGGAGAAATCTTTATCAGTCAGGGAGATTACCCGTTAAAGGGCTTTCACTATCTATTGCAGGCGATGCAGGAAATCCTGCAAAACTGTCCCGAGGCGCATATCAAGGTGGCGGGCATCAGCGTGCTCGGTGTAAACGGAATAAAGAGCAGAATCAAGATTTCGGCATATGGAAAATATCTGCGCAGGCTGATTTTGAAGAATCGCCTCGAAGGAAAAGTGCGTGTGCTGGGAAATCTTTCCGCGGAGGAGATGAAGCGGGAATATTTGTCCGCGCAGATATTTGTGTGTCCGTCTGCGGTGGAAAATTCCCCGAATTCCGTGGCAGAAGGGCAGCTTCTTGGCGTGCCCGTGGCGGCGAGCAGAACCGGCGGAATCCCGGATGTTGTAAAAGACGGCGTAAGTGGTCTGTTGTTTGAAAAAGGAAACATACACGAGCTTGCTGCGTGCGTCAGCCGGATTCTGACAGATAAACAGCTGGCAAAGGAGTTGTCGGCTTCGGAACGGGAGACTGCGGCGAAGCTTTACAACGGTGAAAACAATTATCAAAAACTGATAGAAATTTATCAAAGCATCGAATGAACGAAGCTGCTGACCGGAGCAGGAAGGCGGGAATGGAGGAAAACGTGAAGGCTGTTTTTATTTCCAATTATATCAATCATCATCAGATTCCGTTTTCCAACGCACTGTATGAACAACTGGGGGACGATTACCATTTTATCCAGACCGAGCCGATGGAAGAAGAACGGATTGCGATGGGCTGGGGACTGGATGCAGCGACTCTGCCATATGTTGTTTGGGCGGATCGGGAGGAAGAACGCTGCCGGAAGCTGATCGAGGAAGCGGATCTGGTGTTTGCAGGCTGGACGAAGCGGCTGGATCTGGTTTTACCGCGGCTTTCCTCGGGAAAGCTGACGTTTCGGGTGAGCGAGCGGATTTACCGCGAGGGGCAGTGGAAAGCGATCTCTCCGAAGGGGCTGCTTGCAAAATATAAAGAACATATCCGGTTTCGAAACCAGCCGGTGTGGCTTTTGTGCTGCGGCGCGTATGTGGCGTCGGATTTTTCACTGATCGGAGCTTATCCCGGGAAAAAGCTGAAATTCGGCTATTTTCCGGAGACGCTGCGCTGTCCGCAGGAGGAATTGTTTGCCAAAAAGAATACGGATAAACTGCAAATCGTCTGGGCGGGACGGATGATTTCGTTAAAGCACCCGGAGTTTGCAGTGAAGTTGGCTGGAAAATTAAAGGAACAGGGGTATTCGTTTGAACTGCACTTTGCGGGAGGCGGTCCGATGGAAGAGGCGCTGAAGCAGGAAGCAGCAGCGCTCGGAGTGGCAGAGAAAATCGTTTTTCATGGATTTTTAAAGCCGCAGGAGGTTCGAAGCCTGATGAAACGCTGCCAGCTGCATGTGTTTACAAGCAACTATCTGGAAGGCTGGGGTGCAGTAGTCAGTGAGGCGATGAACAGTGGCTGTTGTGTGGTGGCAAACCGTCAGATCGGCGCGGTTCCGTTTTTGATTGAGGACGGCGTAAACGGCAAAAGCTACCCGGACGGCTCTTATGAAGCCTTTGAGCGGACGGTATTGGAGCTGTGCGCGCAGCCGGAGCAGATCACAGTGCTTGGAAAAGAGGCATACCGGACGATTACAGAAAAATGGAATGCAGAATGTGCGGCGCAGCGCTGCCTGGAATTTTATGAAGGCTGGAAAGCCGGAAAGCTGCCGGAGTGGGAGGATGGACCGCTCTCTGCCGCGCCGAAGCTTTCCGCACGCTGGAGCTATAATGAGGGAACATTGGATGGAGAATAAAACAGAACAAAACTGCCTGATCAGCGTGATCGTGCCGGTCTACAATATCCTGGACTGCCTGGAGCGATGCGTCAACAGCATCTGTGGACAGACCTGGAAAAATCTTGAGATCCTGCTGGTGGATGACGGATCAACGGACGGAACCGGAAAGCTGTGTGACCTGCTTGCCGAAAAAGATGACAGAATCCGGGTTTTCCATAAGCCGAACGGCGGTTCTTCCAGCGCGCGAAACCTTGGAATCAGTATGGCAAAGGGAAAATGGATCGGGTTTGTGGACAGCGACGACTGGATCGAGCCGCAGATGTATGAAAGGCTGTATGAAGCTGCGACCGCTGCAGGCACTTCAATTGCGCAGGCTTCGCGGGATGAGATCGACGAGGATTACCACAAAAGACCGGACGTCTGTACGCCGCCGGAACAGGAAGTTACCTGCACGGCAGAAGATTTTCTGAAAACGCTGCTGCTGCATCAGGGCGATTGCTCGTTCTGTACGAAGCTGATCAAAAAGAGCCTGTTTGAAGGTCACCGCTTCCCGGAGGGAAAGCTGAATGAGGATTTCCGCCTGCTGGTTGAGCTTTTATGTGAGGGCGAAAGGGTGCGGATCTTGCCGGAGCAGCTCTATCACGTTTTTTACCGGATCGGGAGCAATACGCGCCGGAAAGATAAAAACGATTTTTCGAGAGTGTTTGAGGATATCGTAGAAAATGCGGATTATATGGAGCAGCTGACCCGGGAGCGCTACCCGGAGCTTCGGGAATATGCGGTGCGCTTCGCACTCGTTCAGCGCCTGGATTATCTGCTGCACATCCCGGTGGGACGGATGGTGGATACGGATGTGTTTTACAAATCGGTAAAGCAGTATCTGCGCGGGCATTTTTCGGATACGCGGAAAAATCCGCTGCTGGATAAAAAGAGCAGAACCTATCTGACGCTTCTGACGATTGCGCCCAAAACCGTGCGCCGCGTGCACGGCTGGACGATGAAGCTGCGGGGAGTGGGGTGAAAAAAAAGCCGTAACATCAATCTCTATTGAGAGGATGCTACGGCGTTTTGCGTTCGAAATTTATGTTACAGTTCACTCGCGCCATTCGCAAAAGCGCGTCTTCGACGCTCTCCGCTGCTTCGCAGCTCATTT
>ERZ773241.1390-NODE-1390-length-23338-cov-5.860027_pt1 | contig 23338 bp, 28 predicted proteins | sample MGYA00580989_ERZ773241 | MGnify/ENA primary metagenome ERZ773241 (study PRJEB29015, sample SAMEA2737804) | human gut metagenome | biome: human gut; feature: human-associated habitat; material: faeces | place: China | collected 2012 ... | reverse complement strand
TACCCCTACTTTATTTGCCGGAGCAAGTCCACGTTTACAAGCCATTCCGCTTCTTGCATAAATAAGACCGACATAACCTGTTGGAATTTCCATAGAGAGTCCTGTACCAATAAAAGCTGTTTCACTCGGAAGAATTTCAATCATATTTGTATCATTATGTACAATAGCATATAAGTCTGCGCCTGCCGCATATTCACTACCATAAGTAGGTAAAATTGCATGTTCGTTTAACTTCTTAATATTTATAATTGGCTTTACGTTCACAACTCTTGTTGTATAATCTGCTCTTTTTAATATTTCTTTCATTATTTTTGTACCTTTAATATACCTTTCTTAATCATTTTGTTTATTTCGTTTTCAATGTTTTCTTTTATAATAGCATTAACCTTACTATTAATATTCTTATCATAAAATGGATAATAAGTAGTACCATTATTTCTAATATCATATGTAAATGTCATATCTTCCAAATTGATATAAAAATAAGCATAAGTTGTAGTTATATCATTATATTTATAAACTGGAATATATAGTTTGTAATCACCTGAATCTTTATATCGAAAACCATAATTAATAAGCATCAGTTTTGTTACTGCTTTGTTGACTTTGAAATTTGTATTCATAAATTGCTTGTCTCCTTTACATTTCTGTTATTTTGTCGTTTAAATATTTAAGATACTCATCCCATTTGTCAATTATGTAGATATATTCCTTACCTTTGACACATTTGAGTCTCATATCTGCTTTAATATTCTCCCAAGTGTTCTTTTTAGTTACCAAAGTTTGCAGGAATGAGTTTGTCATTCTGCCTATAGTTAAAAGCTTGTCAGGAGAAATTTTAGATACGATTTGTTTGTACTGTGTCAATTTATCATCTGGAATTTTAAAATTAGATTTTGGGAGATTTTTAGGCGAAAAGGGACTTATACCTGCACCATTTGTCTTAGGTTTTAATAATGGAATTACTTTGTCTGAATTGATATATTTGAACTTGAATAACACTTCAGAATCCGTTTCACTTATATCAAATATGATTGATGGATTCGACTGTTGAATTGTTTTAACAATATTGTGACCTCTTATCAATGAAGGTATATATGCTTGTAATGTACTATTGCCAAAATGAAAGACTTTATTTCCGAATTGACAATCAATATACATATCTACATCTTCATATGTTCCGTTAAGTTTCCTGCAATAGTCGTTTGTATGAGAATCAATAGGAACTTTTAACCTGTAAATTCCTTTGAACTTATCATATAAGTAAGCTATATTTATCACCTTCTTTTAATATTCTTCGTATTCTTTTTCATCACTTACTTTTGGTGCATTGTTTTCTGCATTATGTATAACTAATAAAGCTTCTTTTCTATCTGTAAAGATTGTTTTATTTAAACTATTATATCCAAATAAATAAGCGTGTTTATCATGTTTATCAGAACCACAAAAATATGTTTCTTCTACTGTCCTGATTTTAAGTTCACATAAATCATAAATACCTACTCCTGGTAAGATACGAGTATAATAGACAATGTTGCCTTTTTGAATATCTTCTTTAGTCATAATTCTCTCCTTAAATTAATCACAATATAAAATCATTTTGTTTTGAGCTAGAGATTGTTTTACATCAATACAGTTTTGATTTTTTGAACCCCTCCACTTCAATGTAAGGTCTTTCTGCTCATCTATATATTCTCCGTCAACGAGCACATCTACATTGGAAATTATCTTTCTTCTCTTTTCCCACGCTTCAATGTCTTTTTTATCTAAAACAACACAATCAGCTTGTAATCCTGCAAAAGAACACATAATGTCGTTCCAACAAAAGCCAGTATATAACCAAATAGATTTCTCAAGAAAAGAAATACGGATTTCCTTGGAATTTTCATCTTCTAAAACCCTTGATTTTCCTATGTTTTCTGAATTGGGATTTTGAGAAATTGGATATTTTTCTCGAATTTCCTTGATTAAAGACAAAACATCATCTAAATTTTGTTCTGCAAGTGGTTCACCACCTAATATAGAAATTCGCTTAATATACGGTCTATCAATGAGTTCCATAAATTTATTTTTTGTTTTTTCTGTCCACTCTTTCCCACCATTAAAATCCCATGTTTCAGAATTGAAGCAGTTTTTACAGTGTGGATTTCTGTCACATCCTTGAACAAACAGGGCGACTCCAATATTCGCCCCGTTGCTAATATCAAGGTTACGTATACTCGCATACCTCATATTTAATCCTCCGTATATTCCATGTCATCCAAATGATAAACACGATCATGAATGTCACCATACCTACCCTGATTACCACCATTTTTTGCAGTACCAATATAACCACAAACTCTAAATGCTATATCCATTGTTGTATTGTCAGTATTCCCACAGTTAGGACATTCCCATTTAAGTCTATTGTTTTCATCTGATACAAGGGGAATATCACCATCAAAGCCACATTTTTCACAATAACAACTCTTTGTGTTAATCTCTGCATACATGATGTTATTGTAAATAAACTTAATGACTTCTAATATAGCAGGAATATTATGACTCATACTTGGTACTTCGATATATGAAATTGCTCCTCCTGGACTTAATTTCTGGAATTTTGATTCGATTCTTAACTTTTCAAATGCCGTAATATGTTCAAAGACAGGAATATGATATGAATTAGTAATATAATTTCTATCAAAACCATCTAATTTTTCAAAGATATCGCTACCGAAACGAGATTTTAAGCACTTTGCAAATTTGTAAGTTGTGGACTCTAATGGTGTTCCGTACAAACTATAGTCAATGTTTTCAGCTTGTTTCCACTGATTACATTTATCATTTAACGCTTGCATAACCTTTAATCCAAATTCTTCACCAATTCCTTCATCCGAATGAGAGTGACCAGTCATAAATTTTACACATTCATATAAACCAGCATAACCAAGTGATATTGTAGAATAACCATCATAAAGAAGTCTATCAATTTTTTCATGTTTCTTTAATCTAGCATATGCTCCATGCTGCCATAGAATAGGTGCTACATCAGAAGATGTACCAAGTAATCTCTCGTGTCTTGCCCTAAGTGCTTTATGACACAACTCCGTTCTTTCCTCAAAAATTTCCCAAAACTTATCAAAATCTCCGTCAGAAGAGAAAGCAATATCTGGAAGAGAAATTGTTACAACACCTTGATTAAATCGCCCATAATATTTATGTTTGCTTGGATCAAAGTTCTTTGCGTTTGCAATATTCCCTACTTTATCTGTAAATCTATCAACGGTCAGAAAACTTCGGCAGCCCATACATGTATAGACATCACCCTTTAATTCAAGCATCATTTTTTCGGATATGTAATCAGGGACAAGTCTCTTAGATGAACATTCAGCAGCTAATTCTGTAAGATACCAATATTTAGAATCTTCTGTAATGTTATCTTCTTCCAATACATAAATAAGCTTTGGAAATGCGGGAGCAATGTAAACACCATCTTCATTTTTTACCCCTTGAATTCTCTGGTGAAGCATTTCTTCAATTAACATTGCCAAGTCAGCTTTTTCACATTCGTTCTTTGCTTCGTTCAGATACATAAAAATTGTAATAAAAGGTGCTTGTCCATTTGTTGTCATAAGTGTGACCAACTGATACTGGATCGTTTGAACACCTTTTTCTATTTCTTCTTTTAATCGTTTATTGGTGATATGAACAACTTCTGCGAGTTCTTCATTATATTCACTAATTAATCCATTATCAAATAACTCTTCTGTTACTTTTTTTCTAATTGATTTTCTACTTACATCAACAAATGGGGCTAAGTGTGCTAGAGAAATACTCTGCCCACCATACTGATTACTGGCAATCTGTGCGATAGCTTGTGTTTCAATATTACAAGCAGTCGAAAAGCTATGCGGTGTTTCAATAAGAGTTTCGCTAATAACTGTATTGTTTTGAAGCATATCTTCAGAATTTACTAATCCGCAGTTATGCATATGCTGTAAGAAATAATCAGCATCATGAAAATGAATTAGTCCTTCATTATGAGCCTGAATGATTTCAGGAGATAATAAATATCTTTTTGTCATATCTGTACTAACAGATCCAGCAATATAATCTCTTTTGGTAGGATTTAATACTGGATTTTTATTTGCATTTTCATCCTTCCAATATTCGTCTTTATCTTCTACAAGGTCATGAATTTCTTCATCTGTTGTATTCTCATTTTCTCTCTGAAACTCACGAATACTTCTATATCCTTCGTATGCTTTTGCAGTAAGTCTCTGCTTCTTAGTAATCAATTTATCATAAACCATTGATTCAATATCAGAAATACTTACTTCTTCTTTATCCTTACACTCATTTTCGATTTCATCTGCAATGTCTACGGCAATCTTAGGTTTTATAATACCAGAACCATTTTTCATCGCTTTGAGAATTGCATTGGAAATCTTAGACTTATCAAAATCTACTTCTGTACAATCTCTCTTAATAACTACCAATCTTTTGTCTCCTTTCAATTACATTCTGCATAATGAAATAACATCACCATCACAATCTCTAATATTAGATTGATATTGACAATGACCACATAAAGTACAATATGTATCCCAGTCTCCATCACAATCTCTTCTATCAGATGCATATCTACAATAATTTGAAATTGTTACATTTTCATCTTCACCCATTTTATTTCCTTTCTATTAATCACTTGAAATCAACCTTTCATTTAATGTTAATTATTTCTCCTCAAATCCAATAATCTTACCATCATTAATAATTACTCTTGTATTCTTGCGTTCAAATAATTCAATACAATCACCAACAGTAATATTCTCCATATTAATTTCTACAGTTTCTCTTAACATAATTAATCCTCCAATTCTGCTTTATATATCTGATAAATTATATTCCAATCCCAACAATGTTTACCATTCCATTTAATATTCCAAGGATAAATTTCACCAAAGCAAATCTTTGTCTCTGCGTTAGAAGTCTCAAGATTATGTGCAGAATCATCAATAAATAAGCCACCATTCATATCTATATGAGATTTATCTTTATATTCTTTAAGATTAACCCCTATAAATTGACAAAACGGAAGATGTTCTTTACACCACTCTTCTTTTGCTCTAAGATTTGGATTGTAACCAGAAGAAACAATAATAACTTCACCTTTTAAGGCGAATTTTCTTAAAGTTTCATAAGCTTGTGGCATAAATTTTAATTTATCAAAGAATCGTTGCTGATTGAAATATGTATTTATATATTCTCTACTTGCACAGTTAAGTTCTTCAAAATCCCAAGTCTTAATCTGTTCTGATAAAATATATTTATAATCACTGTAATACTTAAAATCTTCATTATATAAGTCACATATCGCAGCAATTGTATCTACAATAACTCCGTCAAAATCACAATAAAGTTTTATACATCATCACCCCAATCTAATAATATATTTGAACATTCATTATTCTTGTCCAATTTGTAATTCTCTCTTTTGATTAAAACATTAAATGGAATATTTTTATCATGTCTTACACATTCAAGATGAGAACAATTACGATTACTACAATACATTTTAATATTCTCTGACGATTTTATATCTTTCTTCGTTTTCATCTATCTCCTTACATATTAATGCTGTTTCAAAAGCCTCTCTATGTTCATTATCAATAACATAATCAACATGCCACTTTATACCATGAAAATCTTTTTTATCAGCCTTATATCTACGTTTTGATTCAGTTTTATCGGAATCCCGATTGAACATACGTTTTTTTAAGGTTCTATTTGACACCCTTAAATAAAATGTTTTAAAAGAAATTTTATTATTGCTTATTATATTTTGAATTTTTTTATATCCATCAGGTGTTAAAATTATAACTTTCTTCCTGCCACGATAATCAGCAAGAAGACTTCCATAAAACCAAGTTCCAGATTTAGTTTTATATTCCCTCCATTCTGCAAAAACACCATCTTCAATCATTTTCTTAAAAAGTTTTTCTGATATAAAATGATAATGAATTCCATCAATTTCCCCATTCCTTTGTGGTCTTGTTGTATATGTAATTATTTTTTCATATCCCATTGAGACAAGTTCTTTTGTAACAGTATCTTTACCGCTACAAGATTTACCAATTAGACAAATACTCATTAAACTCCTTCCTGAAAAATCTTCATGTCATTAATGAATTTTTCCTGAATTGCTTTATCTTTACTATATAAGCAAACTCTTATATTATCTAATAAATTTAAACTAAATATAGCCATAATAGATTTTGCATCAATTTCATATCTATAACTTTTTACTGTTATATCATCGTTATATTTTGTAACTGCTTCTATAAAACTTTTTACTTTTTTAATAGTATCAAGTTTAATGTCAATTTCTATTTCATTCATAATATATAATCCTTTCATTATTTATAAATACGAATTAACGAAATTTCTCCTTCAAATATTCCACCTAAAGTTGATACATCGCCTGTGTTCCCCCATTCATTCGAAATTTGAGGAATTAAAGTTGTTTCATCTACAACAAATTCAACTACTGAATCATTACTTATTGTATACTGCCCCAAATTATCAGTATGCTCATCTGATTTTGTATCAGCTAAAATACAAGGTATAATTTCACCAGATTCCATTACAATATCAAATTTAGTTCCAATACAATTTGTATAAAAAGAACCTAACGCACAAACGTATCTATCATTAATTGTGTATATACCATTTTCGTTTAAAATATATTCGGATTTTAATAAATATTGTTCTGATGTATAATCAGTAATTAATCGAGCATCCATATAACTTTTAAATGGCTTGCAACTTGGAACTTCAAAATCTTCATATTCGAAAATGTATGTCTCTACTATATCTTCAATTGTTCCTTCTGAACTTTCAGATAATGTATTTTTGTTGCTTATTCTGTTTTTATTGAATCTATATATATTTGAATATATAGATTGCTTTTCCTGTGCTGTTTCTAAAACAGTTAAATCATTATTGTTCATCCCCATAATGGGGACGACACATGAACATGTAAGGATTACACTCGCTGCAATTCTATCAATTACCTTACGAATCTTAAACACCCACTTTCTTCATATTTCTTTGTATATATTTTTACGTATGAGTCATTAGATGAGCCTGAATCAAAACCTATTGTCTTTAAGTTTATATCTATAATGCCAGATTCTTGTTTAATCTCATCTATTTCATTATTCTCCCTTGTGCCTACAGCAATATAAGAATTATCTGACACATTAGAAAGAAATTTTTTTAACTGTCCCGCTTTTAAATATGCTATTTGTAATCACTTCCTTCCTATTAAAATGTGTTACTGAATCATAGAAAGGAATTCTTCTTCTGAAATAATAGGAATGTTTAAAGATTTTGCTTTTTGATTCTTACTTGATGTAGAATTTACATCATTGTTGATAAGATAAGATGTTTTAGAACTTACAGAGCCAGCAACTGTACCACCATGAGCAACTATATCGGCTTTTAATTCATCACGATTTTTATAATGATTGACTGAACCTGTTACAACAAATGTTTTTCCTTGTAATGTATTGGGAACTTCATCTAAGATTATGTTAGGTTTTTCAAATTTGAATTCATTCGCTAACTGAATTATATCTGAATAGTGATTTTTCCAATAAGCATTAAGTGAGCTTATTAATGTATCTCCAACACCAGGTAAATATCTAAAGTATTCTGCCCCTTTGATTGTCATTTCATCAATAAATGTATCAAAATCACAATCAACTGCTTCTGCAATCATTCTACTTGCTGTTTTGCCGAGTAATGGAATAGATAAAGCGTAAAGGAAACGCTCAAGACTTGTATTGCGAGATTTCTCAATAGATGCAAGAAGTTTTTCAACAGATCTTTTACCGAATCCGTCCAAAGTTTTCATCTCATTTTCGTGGGCTGACAAGTAATAAATATCCTTAATGGAATTTAACCAACCAAGATTAATGAATTTCTCAATGGTAGATTCTGAAAGACCATCAATGTTGAGTGCGTTCTTACTAGACGCATGTATAAGCTTACCAAGAAGCTTACCTTTACAATTATCATTAGTACAATAAAGAACCGATGATTCATTGTCTCTAATAATTTTTGTAGAAGCTCCGCATATTGGACAAACAGATGGTATATCAAAAAATTGTTTATTAGAACTATTCTGATTATCATAGTTTAATTGTTCTGCCCATCTTATTGCTGGTATAATTAAATTTGCCTTATAAACACCAATCTTTTGCCCAACCCAAGGACTATCCATAATTTCTTCCATTACACTAATATTATGCAATGATGCACGACTGACTTCGCTTCCTTCAATATCTACAGAATCGAAAATTGCTACTGGCGTTAAAATACCAGTTTTGCCACAACTCCATTCAATATCTCTCAATGTTGTTTCTACAGAATCATTAAATATTTTGTAAGCGATCCCATTCCTGAAATGGTGACTTGTATTACCAAGAGATTTTCCGTAAGCCACATCATCAAACTTAAATACAACACCATCTTGAGGAAGATTTTCTTTTTCTGCAATATTAATAAAATTATCAATATGTGTCTGCAACTGATTAAATTCATTTATTGTAATATTGTAGCACGGAACTACATTGAATCCTAAATTCTGAGCATTTAATAATCTTTTATAGAATGAATTATCACTATCTCCCTCAACTACTTCCCAAGCATACCAAGATAGTTTTCTATCTTTTACAGTTGAAGTATCAAGACTTGATAATGTACCTGCTGCTAAATTACGGCTATTCTTATATTCTCCGTTTTTGTTAATCTCTGCAAAATCATCTAATTTAATTAATGCTTCACCATCAATTATATAAGTTCCTTCCTTATTAATATGTAATGGAACATTAGTAAACTGTTTAACGTGTTCTGTCACTTCAGATCCAACTACACCATTTCCCCTTGATTCTGCTAAAATTAAATCACCATCTTTATAAGTAAGACGTACAGTTAAACCATCAAGCTTTACAGAAGCCGCAAGATTATGATTATTTGCAAATTTAACAATCTCTTCTGTACTGTGGCACTTTTCAAGTGAAAGCATTGGTGTTTTATGAGTAACTTCTTTTATATTGTCTAATACTGTTGCACCAACGTTATGTGTTGGACTGTTAGATAACACAATGCCAGTCTCTTCTTCCCACTGTCTTAATTCTTCAAGCTTATTATCAAACTCAGCATCACTCATAATAGGCTGCCCAGTATTATAATAAGCTTTGGAAGCTTTATTGAGTTCTTCAACTCTTGATGTAATATCAAATTTATTCATTTACTTCCTCCTTTTCTCCACAAAATTCTCTTAAATAAGTAAGCATTTTATCCTCTTCTGGAATGAAACCATCAATTCTCTTTTCATTTTGTAACCAAAACAAGAAATTTAACCAGAATTGCCCTACTCTCCAATCTGGCATATGGGTTACTTGCAGTCGAGTCACTTCACTATAGAAATTATATAATCTATTCGGATTTCTCATATTATCTCCTATATTTCAAATAAACTTGTACATAACCTTTGTCCACACCTATCGCAATATTTCTGTGGCGGCACTAAGTCGTCAACTAAGTAACCGCACACTGGACAATATTTTCTATAATTAACACGCTTTTTGAGTTTAGGTGAATCTTTTTCTTTTAATCTACAATACTCTTCATATTCAGATTCGCTTATCATGACATGTTTTAACATATTTAGCCCTCATACATAATCAACTCTTTTGCGTGTGGAAGTGTTTCTACCCATTTGATAAATGACTCTGACCACTCCGCAAGCTTATGATTTCTACGCTGAAAATACATGTTACGAATATTCTCATAATTCATTGTAACTGTTCTTGTCTGTAACCAACTTTCAGGAAGCCACCTTACAAGCTCCTTCCAATATCTTCTATCTTTTGTTTCAAGATATTTCTGACGTAAGTTTTCTAATACATAAATAATATCTTCTTCAAATGTGGAAATATTGTCTAACCCATCATCCTTTGGATTATCAGCAAGAGATAAATCCCTGTCATAATCATCAATCTCAAAACACTCTAACGTAATTGGAGTTGTAGCAAGCTTGTGCATTGTGCTTGTAGAATTAGCAACTGTTCCGACTTTATAAGTGTCAAATTCTTTCCACCAATAAAGAGGTGCTGTAATATCAACCGATATAAAAATCTGTCGCATAAACTTTCTATGCTCATTTCCTGCTTTAATAAGAGTCTGTGCAAGTTTCATATCATTATTACCAATTATGTAATTATTTTTATAATTAATGCAGCTTTCGCCACTCGTACCACATTTTTCGCAAACTATATCATTGTCACAACCATAATAACTATCGCTCTTATGCCAAGAATTCTTCGGATTTCTCATCCCACGGAGACTATGCTCGAATCCCCAAACTTCTGTATTTTCAAATTTCATTTTTACACTCCTTATATCTAAACAATCAATTATTTTATGTGTCATATCAACTGCACCATTTCTGCTCACTCCATCGAATCTCTGATCAATTCATAAAATAATTCATATGCTTAATTTTTATTCATATTAATTTTCCTTTAAACGACCAACAATACTCAATAAATTTATCAAAATTCAACATAATTTGATTATATATATCAACCTTAACTTCATTCTCTGTTGTTCTGCCAACGCAAGGCGATATAAATATTTCATATTCACACTTAGACAAAAAAAAATACATTAGTTCTCTTTTCAGTCTTTCTATAAATTCTTCTTTTGAATAATTACCTTTGATTAACTTTTGAACCTCTTCGTTGAATTTACGATGTTTAAAAATGTTATATATAACAATCTTATTCTTATTAAAGTCATGAAAATATACATTCCATTCCATGTCATTAGGAGAGTTTTTATTTATCTCTTCATTATAACAAATCCCATTTATTGACAAACTACACATGAATTCATTACATTTTTTTTCTGGTCTTGGGCAACCCATATTCTTTATAACCTCCTTAATTTTCACAAAAAAGTTTAGTTTACTGTGATTTTGTTCAAAACAAAGTCTTCTAACTCTGGGAAATCTTTAAACATTTCTTCTGGCTTATGTTCTCTAATTGACTTGTTTAAATATAATGGATATATAATCTTTTCTTCTTCTGACATACAGCCATGAAATTCCTGAGCTGTACGATTAACTAAAACTAAACCAGCACTATCTTTTGTGGTATATCGCTTATCTCGCAAAATCAAAACTTCATCCCAAAAATTAAAATATCCGTTGTGATCATAAAAGAACTCTTTATCTTTTTTATCTTTTTTTAATTTATAATAATTCATATTTTCACCTCTTTTAAAAAGAAATAATGGATTCTTGTTACTATTTAAATCTTTTTGCAATGGCTTTATCAATAAGTTCTATAAAGTAACTTTCCCATTCTTTATTAATATGTGCCACCTCTGACTTCTTTGGCATTTCATCTATAATCGCTTTTTTTCGAAGAATTTCATCAGATACTCTGTCTATTACAGTATTAATAATTTCTTTGGAGTGGTTTTTGACAACTTCTTTTGCGTCATTTTTTATAGTGCTATAAACATTATCACAAACATAATCGTCATACATTCTATCAATACATCTTTCTATCGCCAGACTAATAATTTTTTCAGAAATCTCTTTATTTGTTATGTATCCACCATCTTCTTCGTTGTACCCAGGAAAGAAATATTCTTCCAAGTCTGGGATTTCAATCTCTATTTTCATTTTTACCTCCTTAATTTCCAAAGAAATGTCGTTTCTTATTTTAATGGTTTGATTTATTAATAAAACCCTTTTTCTGAGCACATGATAAACAATAGTTATATCTTCCATATATAGTGCCACCGCATTTTCTACATTTGTGAGGTCTTTCTATCGCTTTTCCAAATGGTTGTCCTAGTTCAAAATAACATCTCTTACAATATGTATAATGGTCTTGGCAATATTCACCACATCTCTGACAATATGCCATATAATTCATCTCCTTTTCGAAATCTGTCAATTCAACTTTTACAAAACTTCATCTACAATTCCATACTTAACTGCCTCATCAGAATGAATATAAAAATCTTTCTTCTTTTCACGAGTCTCCTTAATATCATCTTTTGTATGATTTGTTCTGTCGATTACATACTCTTCGTTTTTTTTATTTAACCAATCCATTTCTTCTCTGTCACATTATTTCTCCATATTGATTTTTAAATATATTTTTGTTATTGTTATTATGTATACAATGTCAATTATATAGGAGGTATGTTTTATGAAACTCGTTTTTTCTGTTGGAACATGTACTTTTGGATTAATACACACAAATGATGATGGCTCAAAAATTTATGAAGTCAGTAGACATGGAATGACAATCAGTTATGGAGAAATTTTTCCTGCGGATGCAGATTATGATGATTTCTATAAATGGGTGTCGGATCATGGCTACTTGTAAACTACATGCTTAATTGTTTCCAATTTGATCTACCCTACATTTTATCATGATTGTAGGGTAGATCATGAAATCCGTCTTTCCTTGGCTTTTTGAGTCTCTGAAACGCCCTATTTATGGGCATTCCAAGATTTCAGTTTTTTCTACCACGCCATTTTTAATTACATTTGTTGGCACATTACTCTCTATTATTGATGTCATTAACATCATCCAAGTATTTCTATTGTTATGACTTGTTCTAATGCACTGTAAAAATGCTTCTGGCTCGGCTAACAACAAACACCTCTTCTTTGCTCTAGTCAATAATGTATAAAGCATACAGTTATCAAGAAGCTGATGATGTGTATTGTCAATAATACCAATTACCGTCTTTCGACCAGCACCCTGCAATTTATGTACTGTCATGGCATAAGCAAGATCCAAAGCAGCTAACTCTTTCTTTGTGTATTCAATGATTTTGTCTTTTCCAAAAATATCAGTGTAAGTTACTTCACAATACTCTTCTTTTTTCTTACCATCATATCTTTCACTGATTTTTGTCACATAACCAATCTCGCCATTAAATACATTTTTGTCATAATCATTAACTGTTTGCATGACTTTTGCACCAAGTTTGAAAGTTGTATCAAACCCTTCAATACTCTCTAAAACATCACCAAGTAATTCATTTTGAATAACCTTATTAATTTCATTGGTGCTATTCAAACAATCTTTTCTACGAGGTACTGCAATAACCACATTGTCGATTCCATCTGATTTAACAGATTTAATAAATGTCTTAATAGCAATATTAAATAATGACTGTCGATTTGTACGGAACATATAATACATATCCTGTAACTCACCATGAATAATTCGTGGCTGTAATTTCTCAGATATAGGATTTATATTCTCACGAATCTTATTTGCATCAACAAGAATACCTGATTTTTCAGCCTGTCTCATAGGTTTTACTAACTTACTCACAACTGATTCATCGAACATTTCAATTAAATCTGAGAACACGTTACCAAATCCGATAGGTGGTAACTGTTTATGATCTCCTGAAATAATAATTCTTGTATTATCTCCAATTGCCTCAAGCCAATGTAAAAATAAACTGGCATTAACCATACTTCCCTCGTCAAGAAATGCAACATCTGTAATCAAATGATTATCCTTATTGTAAGTAAAATCATTTAAACCTTGGCATCCAAGTGTTCTATGAATAGTCATTGCAGGGAATTCTGTTGCTTCTGTAATTCTTTGAGCTGCCATTGCTGAAAGTGCTGAAGCTGTCATCATATAATTATTCTCCATATAAGCCTTAACAATTGCTCGCATTATTGATGTTTTACCAGTTCCTGCTTTTCCAGTTATCAAACTAACAGTTCTATGTAAGCTCTTATGAATCGTGTCTAACTGTTCTACTACATAATTAAATCCTTGTTCTTCTTCCGCATGTTTAATTGCTTTATCAATCGCTTCATCAGAAATATTGATTGTTGTTTCAATTTGAGATTTATTCAGAATCAAATGATAAATCTGCATCTCAATATCGTAATAATATTTCAGACCAATTCGACCATTATCAATATGAAGAAAGTCATTATTTTCTAATAGCCAATCAACCTTATTGCAACACTCGTATATATTATTACTTATGGCTGCCCTTAAAATCTTTTCAGAACACCATGTATGACCTTTACTTTCTCCTAGATCTTTGAAATAGTATTGGATAAAAGCCACAAGTCTTTGTGTAGAATCAATCAGTTCAGGTTTTAACTTCAGTGCTAAATCATCACATTTACGAAACCCAATCCCATCAATTTTTGTCATGATGTATGGATTTTTTTCTAACTCTTGCTTTAATAAAACTGGATTTGGTTCTTCTGAAAGCAATTTTTTAATCATTGCATAAGTAACACCAATTGGTTTTAGCATTGAGATAATGTCAGAAATGAGATAGTTATTGATGATTTTTTCCTTGATTTTATTCCAAGTAATTTCTCTAACACCTTTTACAAGACTGTAATCAATAGTTTTTAATGTACCATTCGCTACATCATTAACTACATTTGGATATGCGTTTATTAAATTATCCGCCATCCATTCAGGAATCATTGACTTCAAAAATAATAGCTGCGTTTCTCTGCTTTGTGGAATAATGGCATATATGGCAATCGGTGTATATTGATCGCCATATTTTTTATCTTTTTTATATTTCGCCTTAACCACATATTCTCCACCAACAACTAAATGTTGCATCTTTCCTGCCAACTTACTCATCTTTTTATCATCAGTATCATTTGCAGAATTATTATCACCAAACGGATCGAATGTTTTTGTAGGTTTTGTATAGAATGGAATATCATCTTTCGTTGAAAACCCAAACACGCCCCACGTTGAATCATCCGAGTAGTATTGCTCATATGTAATTATCGCTGTGAATTTATAAATCTCATCTTCATCCAATTTAGACTGATACTCCTTTCTTTCTCACATATTCAAGCCATTTACTATATGGCTTTAATTTTTCTACAATTACCTTTTCTTCGCTATCTTTCTTACAAAGAATTGCTACTTGCTGTCCTTTTTTTACTAAATCTTCATATTCTTTTAATTGACTATGCCATACAATTCCTTCAACAAGTCCAAAACTTGAATAGATGTTTATATATGCGAACTGCTTACCATTCTTATCTTTCTTCTTTTGAACCTTTGCTATAATTCCAACTAAAGTACATTTCTCTCCATCAGGTACATCCTCAAATGGTGTCAAGAATGTATAAGCTGCATCAAATGGATTATCATTGATAAATACTTGTAATGTTTGGAATTCCCAAAACTGTTCGTCTTCAAGATATTTTTTGTTATCATCTATGTACTTTTGGAATCTTACCTTCTGATTTTCTTCAAACTGTATCTTTTTCAATCTGTTATATTCAGTAAGTAGTGCTTCCTTGTCATATACAATTCGTTTTCCAGATGAAGGAATCACGTACTTTTTTAAGTTAATGTTCCAATCTTCTTCGAGTTTCTTATAAGTAGGCAATGATTGAACTTCTGAGAATTTTAATGGTTGATACTCTGATTTAAGATATGATATAAGTTTTTCACGCTTATTTTTACAAGGAATTGCACCAGATTTTATCAGTGCAATAACAGATGCCTTACCTAAAGAAAGTCTCTGAATCAAATCATTAAACGATTTGTATATACCATTATTCTCTCTTTCTTCGATAATTTGCTTAGAGAGTGATTCACCAATTCCACCAATAGCAGATAATCCAAAAAGAACCTTATCTTTATCAACTGTGAAATTCATTCCAGAATGATTGATATTCGGTGGCATAATATCCACATTAAAATACCTTGCATCAAGAATATACTTATTAATTGCACCTGCTTTATCTTTGTTCTGATTGAACAATGCTTTGAAAAAGTAAGTTGGGTAATGAGCTTTGAACCAAGCTGTCTCGAAACAAAGGACTGCGTAACTGTATGAATGCGATTTATTGAATAGATAACCGCCTTTTTGTGATAGTTCATTCGCAATTTTATCAGCAATTTCTTTAGAATATCCGTTTGCTACAATTTCACCACGAAGAATTTCTGACTCTTTCTGTACTAACTCAACTATCTTTTTTCCGATTGCTTTACGGAATAAGTCAGCACCTCCATATGTTCTTCCACCAAACTTCTTAACAATATCAAGAAGCTGTTCCTGATAAATCATACAGTAATTTGTATCTTTTAAGATTTCGTCCATGTCTGGATGAATTGATGGTGGTCTACTTCCACCTGTTGCCATTTCAACATACTCATCAAGTGCTCCCATACTATCAGGTCTATATAATGCCAAGATGACAGATATAACCTCAAAGTCTAGTTGTTCAAGCTTTGGTTTTAATCGAATAAGCAAATCTTTCATTCCTGCCGATTCAACCTGGAACACACCATTGGTCTTACCACTTGCTAATAACTCATATGTAGGTCTATCATTCTCAAACTCTGGATTATTAATATCATAATCCCAAGGATCTAAATGTAAATCATCCTTAATTTCCTTCACAAGATTAAGTGTTGCAACTCCAAGAAGGTCAAACTTTACAATTCCAATATCTTCTACATAATGTTTATCAACCTGAATTACATGCTCACCCTTAGTTCCTATCTTCATTGGCATATAATCATTAATTGTTGTATCAACGATTCCAACACCACCAGCATGAATAGAAACTGTTTTAACACGACCACTTAAATGCTTTGCAATATCGAACAAGTCAGCATATTGCGGATTGTCTGCGAGTAAGTTTGGATTTGCTTTCATACAGTCATCCCATTTATCGAATGTAAATTTCTGTGAAAGTTTTTGCATCTGATTATATGGAAATCCAAGTATCTTACCAACATCAGTAATTGCTACCGTTGGAGTAATATAAGAGTAGTTAATAATCTGGCATACTCTTTCTTCTCCATATTTGTCTACAAGGTAATCAATAATTGCATCTCTATTACCAACATCTGTATCAATATCAGGAAGTCCCACTCGTTCAGGATTTAAGAATCTCTCAAAAATGAGTCCATATTTAATTGGATCAATATCTGTAATATGACAACAATAGCAAACTAAAGAACCTGCTGCACTTCCTCTTCCTTTACCAACTTCAATTCCAAGTTTCTCAGCAGCTTTAATAAAGTCCCATACAAATAAGAAATAACCATCAAACCCCATTGAATGAATAATACCCATCTCGTAGTTCAGCCTAGTTCTTCTTATTTGCTGTTCGTCTTCACTGAGATTGTCATATCCTCTATCTTTCCAACCTTGTCTAACTAAATGCCATAAGAATTCATTATTATCTCTATATCCATCAGGCAATGGGAATGTAGGTAACTGTGGTTTCTGAAATGGCATATCAACATTTTCAATTAAATCTGCTACCTTATTAGTATTCTCCAATCCAAGACATACATTTTCATATCCAATTTGACTATCCATAATTTCATGGATTTCATCTTCAGATTGCATATAACAACCTTCATACACCTCACTATTTTCGATAGCATTTTTGTCGTTGTTGCTACTTTTTCTACCAATCTGAATAAGCTTGTCCTGATAATACAAATCTTCTTTTTTAGGTGCATGACTATCTGTTGTAATGATAAATGGGGTATTTGTTCTTTTTGAAAGTTCTAAGATTTTTTGATTATATGAACACTGATCCTGATGAGAATGCGACTGCATCTCAAGGAAGAAATGGGGAAAAACTTCTTTATATTCATTAACATATTCAATACACTTCTCAAAATCTGACTCTCTCGCTAACTTACTTGCTAAACAAGCAGAAGAAATAACAAAATTCTCAGCATATGGTTTAATATCTTCTACTGTACATCGTGGTTTAAAATAAAACCCTTCAAAGTTACTTTTTGTAATAACCTTATTTAAGTCTTTTCTACCTTGCTCATTTCTTATCAAACAAATCAAATGAAAATATTTATTGTCTTTATCCTTAACAGTGATATCTTCACATTCGTATAACTCACATCCATATATCATTTTAATATCTGGATAGTCTTTTTTAATTAGATCAAAATAAATATGAGAATATACATTTCCGTGTTCAGTTATAGCAAATGCCTTTAACCCTATTTCTTTTGCTCTGTCCAACATTTCTTTTGGACTACCATATCCATCAAGTAATGAATAATATGTATGGTTATGTAATGAACTATACATAACTCACCTCCTACCAATCATCGTCTTCATCGTTACTATTTATACTAATAACAGCTACATCTTCGATAATAATCTGTGGTGTTCTAATACCGTTATATTCGTTTATTGAAGGTTTTCCGACAACATTAAATGTAATACTATCGTTATCATCCCATGCGTTTTGAAGAAAATCATATAGCTGATTACCTTCTTTACATTTGAACTGAATGTATTTAATATCATTCACCATAAAACTGATAGTGTCTTCATTCTTGCCAAATACTTCAAAACAATCTCTTGTCAATGATATATTCTCTATTGCAAGCATAGGTTCATCAATTCCTTGACAAATAATATCTTCAAATTGTGATAACTTAATAATTAAAGGGATTGTGACATGATTAATGTCTAAGATAAAATCTACACGATATGTAGAATCATATTCAGTATCTCTAAGAATACTGTTCATCATATTGATTGCTTTCTCTTTATCATCAACTGGTAAATCTACAATGCCAAAGGCATTTGCATGACCTTTACCATTAACAAATCCTGTTGAATTAACAATATCTTTAAAACTGTCAATTGGACTATTATCAATATTTCTTGCACTACCACCAAATACAGTTGTTTTTGTCTTTTTATCAAAATGTTTTTTTAGCAGAATACAAGGTTTATTATATTGCTCTGCAATTTTAATCGCTACAACACCAGTTAATCCACTATCAAGTAATTCAGATACATCAACCATAATAACCTTGTCATCAATTGGAAGGTCATCTACGACTTCTGAAATGGCTTTTACACCTTTTTCTTTCATTTTATCTTGTCGTGATTTTGCATTTTTACAAAGCCTAGCAGCTCTATCATAAATGTTTTCCTGAATTGTTTCTGCTGGTTTATTCTTTGTGGCTCTTTTTTTATATTCAAAGAACTCATCTTTTTCAATAAAAGCTCTAAATAACAATTCCTTTTCATCACTTGAACCAATACGAATCATTCCGTTCAAAATTGGTGTTATATACCATTGAATATTATGGATATTAACCTTACCATTCATACTGTAATCTTGTGCCTTAATAAGTGCTTGAAAACATTTATTTGTAATGTTGAGTAATCCGAGATTTGTAATATATCTTGTCTCAAATGAACGCATATCCATAACATCACTAATATTTGCTAATGCACATAAATCTAAATAGTCATCTGCAAACTCATTCCATGTCTCAGTATCCAACGCTTGTAAAAACTTATATACAACACCTGCTCCACAGAAATCTTTATTAGAGTAATTGTCACTCATTTGATTATTTACAATCAATGCATATGGATTTTCTTCTTCTGACTCATGATGATCAAGAATAAGTACATCAATTCCTTTTTCTGAAAGTTCCTTACACTGTTCTGTGTCATTTGTGCCAGCATCAGGGATAATCAATAATCTTGTATCATTAGATATTGCAATATCATCATCTAATCCATGTGCCTTTGCTCTTGCATGCAATATGTAATTGACTGGATAATCCGCATTCATTTTCTTAATATAAGAGTACATCATGGCTGCTGAACAAAAACCATCTGGATCTTCATCAACAAGTATTTCAATTTTATCCTTGTTATTAAAGTGTTTCATAAATAACTCTACTGCTTTATTCATGTTATCCAAATTTTCGTATGGAATTAAAACATCTTCATCTAAGTTGAGATATTTTTCATAATCATCAACTCCTCTATTTCTTAAAACTTCCTCTAATACATTGGAAGTATTATTGTCGCTATTTTCATATAATTTATACTTCAAATACACACCTTCCTATCTTAATCTGTATATATTATTCTCTACCAAGTGCTTCCATTTAATGGGATCATCTGTTGGGGATTCTTTTTCATCAAGAATATTATCTTCGTCAAACATGTAATAAAGTGGAACACCATCAGGAAATCTTTCTGCTAATTCCTCTAATTCTTCTTTTTTTACATCTTTGTCCAAGCATAAAACTATATCAACACCAAGTCTAACTAGCATATCAATTTGATATTGTGAAAGTTCCTTCCCACCTGTACCACCAGTGTTTTGATAACCATAACTCCATGCTTGTTCAACAAATTTTTCAGATTCCCCAACATAAATCCTTCCTGTTCTTTTTATGTAAGGAAGAGTTTTATACAATCCATATATAATTTTTGATTTTGCACATGGCTCTAAATAAATATATTTATTCATTCCATCAGGTACTTTTCTATCAAAATATCTTGCTTTTACACCGACTAAATCTCCTAATTCAGAACGAATAGGAATTGTATATCGGTTTGTTTCTTCATCAAAACCTATCTCAAACTCTCTTTGTGTTTCATAATCTATATGGTCTTCGTAAAATAAATCATTTACATAAGATTTATAATACGAAAGTATTTTCTCCGAAATAGGTTGTAATGGTTTTTCTTTCTCTTCTGATATATTAGAATCCATATCTTCTAACATTTTCAGTATTTTAAAACTATCTGGAATATCCTCTTCAAAATCGTGATAATAAGACATTCCTATTTCTGAGCATATTTCCTTTAATCCTTCTGGAAATGTAAGGTCTTTGACATAACACACAAGATCAATAATATCTGTTTGTCTGTTACTCTTTATCATTTGTCGAGTTTTATTCAAGCAGATAAGGGACTCATTATTGTATAAAATAATTGCTCCTTTATTATCTCCATCAGGATTACCAGCAGTCCAATATGCTCCAACTGAATGATATTTGATATGGTGGCAACCAACGGATTCTAATATCTGTTCACAATAATTATTTTCATATATATAATTCTTCAACTCTTTTACATCCAAGCTGCCACCCTCCAATTAGTCACTATTTTTTGGTTTTTTAATGATATAACCTATATTTCTCCAAATATTTAAGTTCAAATCAATCTCAAATAACATAATCTTGTCCTTACTACCTGCTCTGTTTTTATCTGGTTTGATACAAAAATATTGTTTACCTAAATCCAAATCCTCCGTCACTGGCTCACCCCAAGAATCACATTCTAAAACAACTTGATACTTATGGTATTCTTCCTTATTTAACTTTTTACCAATATTCAGAATATCAGCTACATGCTTTATCTGTTTTGCATTGGCAATGTTATTACTACTCAAACTAAAAATATCAGTAAACACCGTATCATCACTTAACTGGAATACTGCATATCCACTCATACGAAGTTCTTTTGTTAATTCTTTCAATTTAGTTGCAAACTGTTTAATCTGTGACCAATCATCAGTGTTATAACCTTTTAACGTGTCATAACCATAATATTTAATGTTCTGAACCATCTTTGCTTTACGCAATTCAAATTCAATTCTCTCAGGGCTATAATCATCTCCAACATCTTTAAACATAACTTTGCCCTTATGATCACTACTATCAATCCAATCTGTAACTTTTTTTACATTCCAATATTCCTCTGACGTATCTTTTATTCTCTTTACGTAATCTTCATTGCTTTCAATATAAACACCATTATCGTCAATTTTTCTTCTGATAATGTCACCATTTTTATCATGATAAACACCTAATACAATCTCTTTCTCAGGCTTTGTAATATGTACGCCATGCAGTTCTTGAAACTCTTTATTATTAATAACAGTCGTAATAAGACAACTACGAAGGTCTTCTTCATCCATCTCGTTGCTCATAAGAAAAAAGTTCTCATTTTGTACAAGTGCCACATAAGCTGCTAAAAGTACAAGTTTTCTTGTTTTACCCTCATTAGAAAGGAATCCTTCAAATAGAACCTTTGTTTCTCTAAGACCAAGAAAAAATTCGTTATACATATACCAAGGGAAAGGTAAGCCGAAATTTGGCTTTTCAAGATATTTGTCGATTTGAGATGAGTTTTTATCAGTAAGCTCAACAGCTTCTTCGCCAGCATTAATTACTGTATTTATCTTATCTGCTTTTGTACGGATAATTCTGTAAATGTCATTTGGTGACATTTTATCAAAGTTCCTATGAGATAATATCTTCTCAACTGGAAACCCATTTCTTCCATACTCTCTTACTAATGAATATTTCTTAACAGTATCAAAATAATTTTTCACATCATTTTCATCTGCCAATGTCATAAACCTTTGAAGCGTTTTCCAACCTTTATACTGCTTATATAATTTAAGTTGTTCTTCATTCTGACTCATAAACACATTCATTTTTGTTTCATCTAATGTTTGTGAAAATGTAAGAAAATAAGTTTCAAGATTATCATAAAAGAACTTTGTCGCAGGATCAGAGAAATCATACTTGCTTCTCATAAATGTGCTGTAATTTACAATTAAGTCCAAATCCTTTGCTATAGAACCAACAAACAAGATTTCTGCTTGCACATTACAGTCTTTTAATTCATGTTCATTATCCAATATTATCTCCTATCCAAAAATATCATCCACCAAGTCTGAAATATCATCTGTATCAGCTTTACTATCTTTGGACACATTAGTATAACCAATTGATTGACTGACAATATTCTGTGATTTTTCTGTTTCTTTCTCAGCTTCAAGTATTTTTTGTTTTTCTTTCCACCTTAAATAACTGTCATATTTATTAACCAAAATGGATAAATCATACGAAAGTCGTTGTTCTGGCTGCATATGAATACCTTTTACTTCATTCTTCTTTGCAATACCATTAAGCATATCTATTTTTCTTTGCCACATATCAAGTAAGTCTGAAGGTGGAATACCTACCGACATCCCTTTAAAAGTTCCATTGTAAATGTTAGCCAACTTCTGCCACACGGTAGTAGGGATAATTGTCAAATCATATGCTTCTTTAATAAACTCAAATATCTCGTCTTGCTCTATTGCTACTGCGAGATGTGAATATGTATCTTTTTTTATAGAATCAATGTGGTCATATATCCAAGTCCATTTTGCTGATACGTCTGCCCTTTTATTAGCAATACGTTTCTGACATATATTGATAAAGCAACTACTATGATATGTTTTTTTATCATAGTAGATTGCATCGTCAATATTATTCTTGTTTATATAAAGGTTTTCTCCGCAACAACCACATTTTCTTTTAATACCATTTTTGTTATTACCTGTGTATCTTGCCATAATCCTACCTTTACATAATCCAAATTTAATCAAACATTGCTAATACTTTATTAAGAATCTCAA
>ERZ773241.1387-NODE-1387-length-23401-cov-15.462735_pt1 | contig 23401 bp, 19 predicted proteins | sample MGYA00580989_ERZ773241 | MGnify/ENA primary metagenome ERZ773241 (study PRJEB29015, sample SAMEA2737804) | human gut metagenome | biome: human gut; feature: human-associated habitat; material: faeces | place: China | collected 2012 ... | reverse complement strand
TTCGTCTGGTGGAAGAATCGAAAAAATGGGTGCTTTCGCCGGAGCGCAAGGCCCCAAAGAAGGAACGTGAGTATGCCGCTGAGCGTCTGGATGGGGTCATTACCAAAATCAAAAACGCCATGCAGCACGCTCTGGCAAAAATCCAGCGAACGCTGATGCAGACGGAGGTCAAGCAGGCCGGGAAGGAGCAGATCAAGAAAAAAGCCAAAGAATCCATTATGGACAAGCTGGCAAAGGCAAAGATCAACGCTGACCGGGATAACCGGGAGCGTTGGGAACGGGAGGGGAGGATTGCCCCGACCAAAAAGAACGATATGGAGTTATGAGGCACCTGACTTTCTGCGGAAACCGGGTGCCTTTTTCTCTGTCTGGAGGTGAGAAAATCGAATGTATTTGAAGCGGTGAAGCAGGCTGTTCCCACAAGGCAGGCTGCGGAATCTTACGGGGTACGGGTTGGAAGGGACGGGATGGCCTGCTGTCCCTTCCATGATGACAAACATCCCAGTATGAAGGTTGACCGCCGGTTCCACTGCTTCGGCTGTCAGGCGGACGGGGATGTGATTGATTTTACCGCCCGTCTGTTCGGGCTGAACAAAAAAGAGGCGGCCTTGAAGCTGGCGGAGGATTTCTCGGTCAGCTTTGACGCCAAAGACCATGACCCGCCCCGCAGGAGGCCGGTCAAACGAAAAATCAGCGAGGAACTACGCTTCCGGCAGGCGGAGCAGAAATGTTTCCGGGCGCTGTGCGATTACCTGCACCTGCTGGAACGCTGGGAGAAGGAATATGCCCCGCAGACGCCGGAGGAAACATGGAACCCGCTGTTTGTGGAGGCCCTGCAAAAAAAGCCGTACACGGAGTATCTGCTGGATATTCTGCTGTCCGGCAGTATGGAGGAACGGGCCTGCGTGGTCGCTGAATATGGAAAAGAGGTGAGGAAGATTGAGCAGCGAATATCAGAGTTTACCGCCAGCCACCCGGCAGGCCGCCATGAACGCAGCCGAAGCCTTAGCGCCGGAGCAGAGCGTTGACGAGGTGCGGGAAAGCCTGTCCGTCACGGAAAAGGGCCAGCCAGCCAACACCATCGGCAACTGCCGGACGGTGTTCTGCCATGACCCGCTGCTGCGGGACGCTATCCGGCTGAACCTCCTGACTGACCGGGTGGACATCGTGCGGGATTTGGGCTGGCGCAGGAACACCAGCGCCCTGACAGATACGGATGTGAAGTATCTGCTTCTCTATTTTGAGCAGAACTACGGACTGACCAGCGAGAAGAAAATGACGGCGGCCCTGTCCATTGTGGCGAATGAGAATTGCTACCATCCCATACAGGACGTACTGAACGGCCTTGTGTGGGACGGGACGCCCCGTATTCGCTCCTGTCTCCATCACTTCTTAGGTGCGGAGGTCAGCGACTATGTGGAGGAAATGTTGAAACACTTTCTGCTGGGAGCCATCCGGCGGGTGTTTTCCCCCGGCTCCAAATACGAGGAAATGCTCTGTCTGGTGGGCGGACAGGGGGCTGGCAAGTCCAGCTTCTTCCGCCTGCTGGCGATCCGGGACGAGTGGTTTTCCGATGACCTGAAAAAGCTGGACGATGACAGGGTATTTTTGAAGCTGCAAGGCCACTGGATCATTGAGATGTCGGAGATGCTGGCTACCAGCAGCGCCAAAAGCATTGAGGAAATCCGCTCTTTTATCAGCCGCCAGAAGGAAACCTACCGGACGCCCTATGAGGCCCAGCCCAAAGACCGGCTGCGGCAGTGTGTGTTCGGCGGTTCTTCCAACACGCTGGACTTCCTCCCCCTTGACCGGGCCGGGAACCGGCGTTTCCTTCCCATCATGATTTACCCGGAGAATGCAGAGGTTCACATTTTGGAGGACGAGGACGCTTCCAGAGCCTACCTGTTGCAGGTCTGGGCAGAGGCCATGACGATTTACCGCAGCGGCCACTATTCCATGAAATTCAGCAAGTCCATCCAGCGGCAGCTTGTGGAGGTGCAGAAGGATTTCATGCCGGAGGACACGGAGGCCGGGCAGATACAGGGCTTTCTGGAACACTACACCGGCAGCATGGTCTGCTCCAAACAACTGTTCAAGGAGGCGCTGGGCCACACCTATGACGAGCCGAAGCGGTGGCAGCTGCACAATATCAACGAAATCATGAATACGGTGGTGACGGGCTGGAAGCCATTCTCCAATCCGAGGATGTTCGCCGGATACGGCAGGCAGAAGGGCTGGGAACGGGACGTTTCCGGCAACGAACTGCCCGGCAACGAAGATGGATTTGTGGAACTGAGCGAGGAAGAATGCCGCCAGTTGGAGCTTCCGAAGGAGTGGATCGCCTGAAAACGGCAGCCTGTTGCCGGGATGGTTGCCAGCTGGTTGCCGGGTTCGTTGCCGGGGATTTCCCTATCTGGATACGGGAAAAGCCAGTAAATAAGGGATATTTTAATATTTATCATTATCTCCGGCAACGAAAGCAACGAGATTTTTCAAGAAAATTCACAAAGTAAGATTTGCAGGCCAGACGGTAGTTTACAGGTTTTTGGAGGTTCGTTGCCGGACTTCGTTGCCGGTGCTGCCGTCCGGCCTGTCTCTCTATGGAGGTAGCCTATGGAAAAAAGCAAGAAGCAAAAAAATAAAGTCCGTTTTGTGGTGGTGCGGGAGTTCTCCGGGGAGAAGTCCATGCGGGAAGCCTTTGAGCAGCTCATTGAGCGCCAGACCTGCGAACACTTCGAGGAATGGCGGCATCAGCGGGAAATGGCCGAAAAAGCGGCGTAAAAACGGTTGATTCAGGGACAGGGACATGGTACTATAATGGTATCGTGTCCCTGTTCATAGAAGGAGAACGCTATGAGCAGGAAAAAACAAGTCTATGAGAAAATCACCGCTCTCTACTGCCGCATCTCTCTGGATGACGGCGGCGACAACGAGAGTATGAGCATCAGCAACCAGAAAATCATGCTTCGGGACTTTGCTGAAAAGCATGGAATGTTCCAGTATGAATATTATGTGGATGACGGCTATACGGGCCGCAATTTCAACCGCCCTGCCTTCCAGCGCATGATCGCTGACATTGAGGCGGGGAAGATCGGCTGCGTCATCACCAAAGACCTATCCAGGCTTGGTAGGAACTATATTGAAGCTGGCAGCTATATCGAAATCTTTTTCCCCAAACACAATGTACGCTATATCGCCATCACGGACGGCGTGGACAGCCTGACCCGTCAGGAGATGGACATTACGCCCTTTAAGAATATCCTGAACGATATGTACAGCCGGGATATTTCTAAAAAGGTGCTGGCAGGCATCACCACCCGCTCCCGGCAGGGGAAGTTCTGCGGAGGGACGCCGCCCTTCGGCCTGATGCGTGACCCGGAGGACAAGGGGCATCTCATCATTGACCCTGAGACAGCGCCAATCATCCGCAAAATCTATGACTATGCCCTTGACGGGCTGGGCTGCATGAGGATTTCCAAACGTCTGATGGAAGAAAAAATCCCAATCACCCATGTCAAAGCCAACACGGAGTTTGACGCCAACTATTATTTCTGGGGCGGAGCCAGAATCAGTCACATCCTGAGAAATCCATTCTATAAGGGCGCACATTTGGTCTTTCGGACGCATCAGAAAGGCATCCGCTCCAACACCTATGACATTATTCCCCGTGACCAGTGGGAAGTGATCGAGGGCTGCCATGAGGCCATTGTGACGCCGGAGGAATGGGAACAGGTGCAGGAACTCATTGACCGCAGGCCGACCATTCAGGGGAATTCCTGCCCCTTTTATAATCTGTTCCACGGTCTGGTCTACTGCGCCACCTGCGGGAAGTCCATGCAGGTGCGGTATGAGAAAGTGGGCCGAACCGGGAAGAACCGCTTCACCGGCGAAATGCGGGAGCCGATTGACAAGGCGTACTATATCTGCCAGACCTACAACCGCATGGGCTGCAAGGTCTGTTCCAGCCACAAGATCGAGGCCAGGGATTTATACAATCTGGTGCTGAAAGACATTCAGGAACTGGCGGCGCAGGCTATGAAGGATGCCGATGCGTTCTACCAGCGGCTCAGCCGCCGGATGGAGCACCGGTATCTGGTGGACGCCTCCCAGACAGAAAAGGAACGCCTGCGGCTGGAAGCCCGAAATCAGGAAATTGACGGGATGTTCCTGAGCCTGTACACCGATAAGGCCAAAGGCATCCTGACCGAGCAGCGGTTTGTGAAGCTGACGGCGGCGCTGGAACAGGAGCAGGAATCCAACCAGAAACGCCTGCATGACCTGGCAATGATGCAAGGTCGTGCCGATGCGCAAGAAAGCGAAGTCCGCACTTTTATCAAGGAAATCCGGCGCTATGCCGCCATCGAGGAACTGGACGAGGCGGTGCTGAACCGGCTCATTAGCCGGATTCTGATTGGAGAAATCAAGAAGATTGATGGTCAGAGGACACAGGAGGTTAAGATTATTTACAATTTTGTTGGGGAAATGTCAAGGTAGAATTTAGACGCTAAATACTTTTAATTTATATCAAAAGTGATACAACAATTTTCTTTTAATGCTATCAGGCAATAAAGTTATTCCTTTGGCCAGAGTAAAAGGGATAACTTTATTTTGCTAAAGCATACTAAAAAGGGCGCGTTGCAGAAAATTATCCGCAACACGCCCTCTTCTATAAGTCCTTATGTCAAAATCAAATTATTGGTAATCTTGAATATTGGGATAAGCGGCACCGTTATTATGCGCGTAAGCTGCTTCAAAGTAGTCGAGGCTTTCAAAAGTAATGCCCTGATAGTTTCCGACATTCAACACATCAAAAGTTAGATTCAGAACATCACCAGCGGAATATTGGTCAAGAAGATTTCCTGCAAATTTCCATCCTATGTTTTCCTCATAAGTATCCTCGGTAAAATAAAATGTAGTCGCATCCTCAGTCGCATCATAACTAATGTCAATAATTATATCAGAGAAATGAACTTGATCTCCAGCATTAAAGTCTTTGAGATAATCTACAGTTTTTCCATCAGCAGGATTAATAAATTGAGCATTAAGTTGTGTCATATCAACAACCTCTGGAGGAAGAGAATTAAGTCTGTAAGATTCTGCAACAGAGAATTGATAAACTCTGTTATTATCCCCAAAGTAAAATCCATCTTCCGTCATAGGAACACTTGAACGAGCATTGGCATTGTAATAATGGGCATAATACAACTGCCATTTGTATGTCTCAGTTGAAACAAACTGTGCTTTCCATGTACCAGAACTGTCTCCTGCTTTCTTTGTATAAAACATATACTGATTTGTACCAGTAGTTGCTTGACTTACCGTATCACCAGAGGCATCTGACAAGATGAGTGCAATCTGTGTAAAAATATCGACAAAGATAATCCTATGTCCATGCATACGGATAGAACCAACGCTGTTATCTACTTCTGGACGAAAATAAACCTCAGGCCCCATATCACCCGTGTTATATTCTATGCTAGGTGAAACAAGATAGGCCCAACTACTATCCTTTTCACTCTGTCCATCGAGATCGATAAGCTTTTCCACATAATCTGAAAGGATAATCCAGCCAATCTTCCACCAATTCACTTTGCTTGCTTCAGCAGAAGAACTGATATTCTCGTTGTCGGCATAAGCAAAAGTAGTGTTAGAAAAACTTATGCACATAACCAAGGAAAGAGTAAGTGCAACAATCTTACGTGTTAGCTTTTTCATTAAAAGCCCCCCTTCTCTTATAAAACCAAAACAATAATGCAAATGATGGATGCAATAAAAAAGAATACTCCAGCAACCCGCATCAAACCAAGATATAAATCTGTAGGTTCACCGCCTTTTACAGAAAAGAAGTGTTCAATTTTCCATAAAAGTTCCGGCTTAAAAATCATAAAAAAACTTAATAGAAGCAAAAGGATAAGCCATATGTTATCTATGTATAACACTTCCTTTCTGCTAATACTGAAAATTCAAATAAAAAAGCGCATAAGTAGACAAATAATCATGCCTAACTTATGCGCAAATAGAAACAATTTTAATTCTAAGCCTCCAAAGCTGGCAGCGTCGGTAAAAATGCTCCATTATTAAGTTAGGCAACTTAACCTTAAAACAAATCATCGGTCTTACCTCCCAACAATATAAATTTCGACTTTTCACTTTTATTTTATCACCTAAAGCAGAACTTGTCAATGAATTTGTCTAAAATAAGTCGATTTTCTTTTTTGATTATGTGCATTTTTAACTAATAGAAAGAAAGTTGTATTGAGGGCGATTGGTGTTCCTTATTCCATATGTCGGAACTGTATGAAGTGAAAATAGTTTATCCGTTGAAGAGTCACTCCACAGGTTATGCTTGATTCTTTCAAAGTTATGTTTCTATAATATGCATCCGTACTGTCATATTATAATTCACATTATTGGATAATATAAATTGACAAGTATAAGATAAACAGACAAGGAGTCGCTGCCACCCGTAAAACGGGTGGCTCGGGACGCAGGCTTTAAGCCCACTCTACTTGGCCGCGCCTCAAGGCGCTAGCTTTCTCTTTTAGGCTATACTAAAGTTTTTATTTCCCTGGTACAACCGGGGATTTTTTTGCTTCAAGCCGCCAATTAGAACGGCAGCCACAAAGATTTTTCTTTGCGGCTGCCGTTTTCTTGAATTCATCACTTGACAATGTGGCAAAGACCTGATGACCATTGACGAGGTACGAAAATTGGACACCCATAAAGCAATCTTGTTTATACGAGGGGAAGATCCTGTACTGGACAAAAAGTACAACATCAAGCGACACCCCAACATTAAGCTGACAACAGACGGTAAGGCAAAGCCTTATATCCACAAGCCGCAGGGCGCGCCGGATTATGCGCTGCCGGATCTGCCCTATGCGTTCCGGTCGCTGGATGATTATGATTTTATTGACACGGAGGATACAGAACATGAATCTGAACAAGAAGAACCTTTGGAAACCGATGGAGCCGAATAAGGTGAAGCGGCACTATTGGACGGCGGCTGGGGCTGCCGTCCTCTGCCTCTGCTGCGTTACGCCTGCGATGGCGGCGGGCGGCGATCCGCTGGATATTGTAAATAACCTTTCCGATTTTATCTTCAGCATCATCAAGGCGCTGGGCGTTATTATTCTCGGCTGGGGCATCGTGCAGGTGGGTATGTCGATCCAGTCCCACGATGCCAGCCAGAGAACGCAGGGCTTCCTCTGCTTGTTTGGCGGTCTGATGATCGCCTTTGCAAAGGAAATTCTGACCGCCATCGGCGCGATCTAATGAAAAGAGCCGGGAGATACTGCCTTGCGGCGGATCTCCCGGCTCCCTTGCGGGAGGTGATTTTCATTTGGACAACAACTGGATCGTAGAAAACCTGACCAACGCCTTTGGCGTTTGGAACAGTAAAATGACGGAAATGTGGTCACTGCTGACGGAATCGCCCCAGACCTTCAAGGGCGGCACCATCTGGCAGACCATTGTGACCATCAACGGCGGAATGCAGGCCATCGGCTATGGACTGCTGGTGCTGTTCTTTGCCATTGGTATTTTTCGCAGTGCCTCCGGCTTTCGAGACTTTCAAAGGCCGGAGCACTTGCTGCGGCACTTTATCTACTTTGTGCTGGCAAAGCTGGGTATCACCTATGGTATGGACTTGCTGGTAGATGTATTTGATGTGTGCAGCGGCATTGTGGCAACGGCGGCGGGTAGTATCGGCGGCTTGACCGGCGCATCCGTGGCACTGCCGCAGGAGATCGCGGATGCCATCGGAGATGTGGGCTTTTTTGCAAGCATCCCCCTTTGGCTGGTAACTCTGTTGGGAAGTCTATTTATTACGGTGCTGGCCTTCATTATGATCCTCACCGTCTATGGGCGCTTTTTTAAGATCTATATGTACGCCGCGCTGTCCCCGGTGGCACTGGCATCCTTTGCCGGAGAGGGAACTTCCCACTTTGGCAAGGCGTTCCTTCGGAGCTATGTAGGCGTGTGCATGGAGGGTGCGGTGATCGTGCTGGCCTGCATCATCTTTTCGGCCTTTTCCTCCAGCGGTACGCCGGTGGTGGATAGCAGCGCGTCCGTGGTGACGCAGGTGTGGAGCTATTTGGGCGAGGTCATATTCAACCTGCTGGTGCTGGTGGGTTTGGTAAAGTCTGCCGACCACATCGCAAAAGAGATGCTGGGGCTTTAACCAAAATCATGGCGACTACCGGCACCGCTTCCGATTTCTTCAAATGCGCGAATAATCTCCTCAATTTTTTGAAAGCACTCACTATCATTAAGACGATCATCTTCGATAATTGCTTTGATTTTACAGAGCGCTTGATAGCATTGTCCTTCCACTATCTGTGTAAATGGCTCATTCTGCTGTGGGAAAGTGATCTGCACCTCACCTTGGGCAAGGATGTGACTTAATAATTCCATAGCCAACTCCACTTTTGAACACCTCAACTTTCTGTATGGGGATTATATCCCCTTAATACATGGGATTATAACCCCCATAATATGAGTAGTCAAGCTGAGGAGGTTCCCATGATTAAATTCGATAAGCTATGGGCGGTTATGGAGCAGAAGGGTGTCACTACCTACGCCCTTCGAGAAAAGGGCGGCATTGACAGTAAGACCATTCGGCGGCTCAGAAATAACGAGAACATGGAGACAAAAACCTTAGACAAGCTGTGTAAGGCGTTAGATTGCAAGTTGGAAGATATTGCGGAGTATATCGCGGATTGAGTAAAGATGATTTGGAGGCTATTCCAAATCATCTTTTTTTATTAAATTTGCGGAAAGAAGGGGTTTAATTGGAAATCAAAATCAACAAGGAAATTCGCGCTTACCGCGAAACACTCTTTTTCGGCCTGTCCGTGCGGCAATTCATTTGCTCCGTTTTGGCGGTGGGCGCTGCGGTGGGACTGTATTTCAGCCTGAGCCGAGTGTTGGACCGGGAAACGGTGAGCTGGGTGTGCATTGTCGGCGCGGCTCCCGTGGCCGCTGCGGGCTTTTTTCAGTACAACGGCCTCACGCTGGAGCGGTTTTTATGGGCGTGGCTGAAATCAGAGGTCATCATGGCAGGCAAGCGTGTCTGGAAAGCGGAAAACTACTATGAAGAAACGATGAAACGTGAGTTGAAGAAACATTGATCCTTTTCAAGCATCGGCGCAGCGCGGAACGGGATGCCTTTTCCGTTCCCCGCAGCGTCCAGAAATCCATTCCCATCAAACGCATTTATCAAGACGGCGTGTTTCAGGTAAGCGGCAAGTTTTCAAAAACTTGGCGCTTTTTTGATGTCAATTATGCCGTGGCCTCCCCGGAAAAGCAGCGGGAACTCTTTATGACCTACTGCTCCTTCCTGAACTCGCTGCCCATCGGAGCTACGGCAAAGATCACGCTCTTTAACCGTCAGCTCAATCAAAAGGACTTCGGGCGGACGCTGCTCATGCCCATGCAGGGCGACCGCCGTGACCTCTACCGCAACGAGTATAACGCGCTTGTTTTGGGCAAGGCGGCGGAGAGCAACAATCTCATTCAGGAGAAGTACATCACCGTTTCGGCGGAAAAGAAAAGCGTGGAGGAGGCCCGCGCGTTCTTCTCCCGTGTTGGGACTGACCTCACCACGGGACTTTCCCGTATGTCCTCCAGTGTCCGTGAGATCACGGTCAATGACCGCCTGCGGCTTCTGCACGACTTCTATCGCCCCGGCGAGGAACAGCTATTCCGGTTCAATTTTGAGGACACCATACGAAGGGGACATGACTTCCGGGACTGCATCGCCCCGGACTGTATTTCCTTTCAAAAAAATCACTATGAGTTGGGCGATCATGTGGGCCGTACCCTGTTCCTGCGGGAATATGCCAGCTTTATTTCCGACGAGATGATCACGGAGCTGATGGACTATCCCCGAAACATGATGCTCTCTATTGACATTATTCCTGTGGCGATGGACGAAGCCGTGAGCGATATTCGCAAGCGCATTATGTCCGTGGAATCGGATATTACCCGCTGGCAGCAGCGGCAGAATCAGAGCAACAATTTTACCGCCAATATCCCCTATGACTTGGAGCAGATGCGGAGCGAAACGAAGGAGTTTATGGACGACCTCATGAGCCGCGACCAGCGCATGATGCTGGCTTTGGTGACGCTGACGCACCTGGCAGATAACCTTGAACAGCTTGACCAGGACACCGAGGCCCTGCAAGCCATCGGGCGGGCGCGGGGCTGTCAATTTAACATTCTGCGCTACCAGCAGGAGGACGCACTGAACACGGTGCTGCCCCTCGGCCTCAAGCGCATTGACGCCACCCGTACCCTGACCACGGAATGTACTGCCGTTCTCATGCCGTTCAAATCGCAGGAGATCCAGGACGCGGGCGGTATTTACTACGGTGTCAACGCCGTATCGCACAACCTCATCATTTGCAACCGCGGAAACCTTTTGAACGGCAACGGCTTTATTACCGGCGTTTCCGGCTCTGGTAAGTCAATGGCGGCAAAGCAGGAGGTCTCCGCGCTGGCGCTCTCCACCGACCATGATATTATCATCGTGGACCCGGAGCGTGAATATGGCGAGTTGGTGCGGGCATTGGGCGGCGAGGTCATCACCATCTCCGCCTCTGACCCAAATGGCTGCCACATCAATGCGCTGGATTTGTCCGAGGGGTACGGGGACGGCAAAGAGCCGTTGGTGATGAAGTCTGAGTTTATCATGTCGCTCTACGAGCAGCTTATGGGCGCGGACAAGATCGAGCCGCAGGAGAAGTCCATCATCGACCGCAGCGTGGGAAACATCTACCGGGAATATCTGAAAAACTATCAGGGCGAGCCGCCTACGCTGAAAAATCTTTACGATGATCTGATGAAGCAGGTCAACCCGGAGGCGCACCGGATCGCGCTGGCACTGGAGCTGTTCACGGTGGGCAGTCTGAATGTTTTTTCCCACCAGACCAATATCAACACAAAAAGCCGTATTCTCTGCTTTGACATTCAGGATTTGGGTGAAAATCTGAAATCGGTAGGCTTGCTGGTGATGCTGGATGCCATCTATAACCGCGTCATTCAAAACCGCAAGGCGGGGAAATACACCCATGTCTACATCGACGAGATCTATCTGTTTTTCGCCAACGGGAGCGGCAGCGGACACAGCATTACCAATTACAGCAGCGAATTCCTCTATAAGTGCTGGAAGCGCTTCCGTAAATACGGCGCGACGCTCACCGGCATTACACAGAATGTGGAGGAATGTCTGCTGTCCAATACGGCGCGGATGATGTTCGCAAACTCTGAGTTTCTGCTGATGCTCAATCAGGCTACCACCGACCGGGAGCAGCTTGCCCGACTGCTGGGTGCATCGGATACGCAGATGAGCTATGTGGATAACGCCCCTGCCGGTCATGGGCTCATCAAGGTAGGCGGGGCCATTGTGCCTTTCGCCAATGAGCTGCCCAAAAACACGGAGCTGTACCGTTTAATGTCAACCCGCCCCGGTGAGGACTGACGCCATGCGGGACTTGAAGATCAGACCCGGCATGGACACGCCAAAGGCAAAGTTGAAGAACCCCGCGCCTAAAGACGCCGATTCCCTTCTGAAACATCACATGGACAAACGGCAGCGGGAAAAGGAGCCGGAAAGCCGCGATCCTGTGCGCTATGCCACCGACCGCGTGGAGAAAAATATGCGCCGTGGCGCATCTGGGGCGGCGGATGCCTCGCGGCGCCTGATAAAGCACTACCGAGGAAAGCTGCGACAGGGTAAAGAGAATGCGGCGAGGGAGTACAGAGTGGCAGATATAGGGATTAGTGCGGAAAGCGGCTCTACCAATGCCCCGACGGAATATGACTTTTCTCCAGCACAAACCACTGCACGAAATGAAGTCGGAAAACAGACGTTTTCTCCGCAAAATCGCGGAGGTACAAAAAGTGCAAATGCCGCCCCGCAGGAGCGTGGGCGGCAGAAAGCCATACAGGACGCAAAAGCCGCCTATCGGCGGAACCTTGCCGAAAAAAGAATAACAGAAAGCCCTTTTATGCCTCCACGGTCCGACCGTGGAGGCACAATGACCACTCCGCAGAAAGGCAATTCGAGGGCATCGGCCAAGGGCAGTCCTGCCCCCAAGAGCGGACAGGTCATGACCAAGGTCACGCGCACCATGCGTGTTCGACCAACTGACCACGCAGCACCGAACAATGCAATCATCACGCGCCGCGCAAGGGCGGCGGCACAGCGCAAGGCACAGCAGACAATGCTCCAAACATCCGCAAAGAACGGAGGCAGTGGGGCAAAAAAGATGGGCGGCGCAATGGTGCAGGCGGTACAGACGATTGGGAGAGGTATCGCGTCCGCCGCAAGTTCCATCGTGGCGGCGGGCGGCGGAGCGGTGGTGCTGGTGCTGCTCCTGACGGTGATCCTCGTGGCGGCAATCGTGGCGTCACCCTTCGGCATCCTTTTTTCCAACGAAAGCCGGGAGGCGGGCGTCGTGCCGATCTCCGCTGCGGTGGCGCAGGTCAATTATGAGTACAACGAGCGGTTGGAGGAATTGCAAACAGCGGACAGCTACGACTCCATCTCCGTGACCGGGCAGTCTGCTGATTGGGTGGAGGTGCTGGCGGTGTTCGCGGTGAAGGTGGCAGGCAGTAACGATGCGGACGCCGCGGATGTGGCCACCATGGATGCCGACCGCATTGCCCGCCTGAAAGCAGTCTTTTGGGACATGACCACCATTGCACACCGCATTGAGGTCATTCAACATCCTGGCAGCGGTGACGACGATGGCTGGACGGAGCGAAACCTCTATATCACCATTACTGCAAAAACGGCAGAGGAGATGAAAACCGCGTATCATTTCAACCGTAACCAAATCGTGGCGCTGGACGAGCTGCTGGAGCAGCGCGACCTCCTGCGGGAGCTGATTGAGGATGTGTACTCCGTCAGCGGGGACACGGCGGCGCTGCTCCGCGATCTGCCGGAAGATCTGTCGCCGGAGCGCGAGGCGGTGGTACGCACCGCCTGTTCTCTTGTCGGCAAGGTGAATTATTTTTGGGGAGGAAAATCCCTTGTGATCGGCTGGGACGTCCGGTGGGGCGAGCTGCGGCAGGTCACGGCGGCAGGCAGCTCCACCACGGGGACCTACCGCCCCTACGGATTGGATTGCAGCGGCTTTGTGGATTGGGTTTTCTTCAATCAGTCTGGCGGCAGCTATGTCATCGGCCACGGCGGCGGGGCCACCATGCAGCACAGCCATTGTACCAATATTTCGTGGGCGGATGCACAGCCCGGTGACTTGGTGTTCTACCCGGATAATTCCCATGTGGGCATTGTTGGCGGCAGGGACGCAAACGGAGAGCTACTGATCATCCACTGCGCCAGCGGAGCGAACAATGTGGTGGTGACGGGGAAAAGCGGCTTTGCCTCGATTGGAAGTCCGAAATACTACAGTGAACAAATCGGTAGGAATAGGTAGTGCTATCCAAGACAAAAGATACTCCCTATTGACACGGTGTGTTATACCATCAATGCCGCCACCGGTACCGTTACCGAGTGGGACGCTGAATCCGTCTACGATTAACACTCCCGGCCTTGGAGAAAGGCGGAATCAAGCGGCGTAAGGAAAAACTTGCATAAAACCGCAAGGTATGGTATCATGCGGCAATCAACAGAAAAAGGAGAATTCAGATGAACAAGAATGAATTCGTTGCCGCTATCGCGGAAAAGTCCGGCCTGACGAAGAAGGACGCGGAGGCGGCGCTGAACGCCTACACCGAGGTGGTCACGGACGCGCTGAAGGCTGGTGACAGTGTGCAGCTCATCGGCTTCGGTACCTTTGAGGTGCGCGAGCGTGCCGCCCGTCAGGGCCGCAATCCCCACACTGGCGAAACTATTGAGATCGCCGCCGCAAAGGCCCCCGCCTTCAAGCCCGGAAAGGCCCTGAAGGACGCCATCCAGTAATTTCACAGCAAATAGCAAAGTGCCACTCGGACGGTTTTTCGTCCGAGTGGCGCTGTTTTTTTATCCGCGGACTTGGACTGTTTCTCTTGCTGCGCGGTCACTAAAAAAGAATTCCAGAGACAAAATCTGCTAAATTGCAAAGACTAACCTCAACTTTATTTTTAGGAGGATAGTGCATCGACAGGAACATAGCGCATCGCGTCTCATACTTTGGACGGATTTACATTTTTCAAGGACTTTGCTACAATAAAACAAGAAGAAATTTATAGGGCAGAGGTTTATGACAGCGAGGGTACCCTCGCTGTCCCACGGGGTTCCCCGTGGGACAATTCCTCTCTGCCGCAGGGAGGGAAGTCCGTGACCGACAAAAGTGCCATCATCGTCAAGCCGTCTACCGCACAGGCGTTTGAGACCCTTTGGAAACGCGGCAGGGTGCTCTTTTTCAGCGCACCCTGCGGCTTCGGAAAGACAGTGCTGGCCGATACGCTGTTGGATGGGCGGCCCGTTCTGCGGCTGAACGCGGCAGATACCGGCTTTGCGCTGTCCTCTCTGGAAGATGCGTGGGACGTCCTGCTGATCGACAATATTCAGGATATGCAGGAGGAACGGGACTGGCAGGTTCTGTGCGCGCTGATCCGCGAAAGCACCGACCGACGCTTCGTGCTGCTCTCACGCGGCATACCGCCCGCCTGCCTGATGGCGTTTCAGTACGCGGGCATGATGACCGTTCTCAGCGCGGAGGATCTGCTGTTTGACCGCGAGGACATCCGCCGACTGCTGCAAGCCTGCGGCGCAGAGGCGACGGACTCCGAGATCGGCGCGATTTTGAAGGAGACCTCCGGCTATCCGCTGTGCGCGGCGATCCTCGCGCGGCACATGGCGGCGGGGCAGCCCTATGGCACGGAGCTGACCGCACAGGCATACGGCGAGGTATTTCTTTATTTTGAAACGGCGGTCTACCGGCGCTTCGACCTGCCGATCCGCCGCTTTCTGCTGGAGCTGTCGCCCTTTGAGTGCTTTGATCTGGAGTTGGCCCGCATGGTCAGCGGCGACAACAACGCCGCCGCGCTGCTGGATACGCTGTGGCGGAGCACGACCCTGCTGCAAAGCCGCGATATGAGAAGCTACCGCTTCTGGCCGCAGTTCCGCCAATTCCTGCTCTGGGAGCTGGACCTGAAATACACGATGGAGAAGCAGCGCGCCCTGTTTATCCGCGGCGGGCTTTACTATGAGTTAAAGGAGGACTTCTCCAGCGCGCTGGACTGCTATACCAGGGGCGGCGACCATGCCAAGGTCTCCGAGCTGCTGATCCGCAATGCGGAGCTGCATCCCGGCATGGGGCACTATGCGGAGATGGAGCAGTACTACCGCGCGCTGCCGGAGGCGGAAATACTCGCCTCCCCATCGCTAATGCAGGGCATGAGTATGCTCTGCGCCCTGAGCGCGGACTATGACGGGTCGGAGCACTGGTACGGATGCCTGAAACAGTTCGTGGAGCGCTGCGGCAAGGAGGACGCCGCAGGTCGGCAGGCACGCGGCCGTCTGGCATGGCTGGACATCTCGCTGCCGCAGCGGGGCGTGAAACGCCTGACGGACACCATCCCTGCGGTGTTCCAACTGCTGACAAATAAGGAGCTGTCGCTGCCGTCCTTCTCCGTCACCAGCGCGCTGCCCAGCATCATGAACGGCGGCAAGGACTTTTCCCCGTGGAGCAAAAAGGACGACCTGCTCTACCGCACCATGCGTATCCCGGTGGAGGCCGTTCTCGGGCGGGACGGCGTGGGTCTTGCGGACTGCGCCATCGCGGAGAGCAAGTTTGAAAAGGGCGAGGACATCTCGCCCCGGATGCTCCCCCTTGTGCAGCGCATGAACGACATCCGCCGCGGCGGCACACCGGACATCGAGTTCGCCGCCAACGGTCTGCTGGCGCGAAGCCTGCTGGCAGGCGGGCAGAGCGCGGACGCACGAAAGACCATCGCCGACCTGCACAGGCAATTTACCGAACGGGAGCTGACGCGGTTTCTTCCCAACATGGACGCCATGCTCTGCCGTATCGCACTGCACACCGGCGATCTGGACGAGGCCGACGTATGGTACCGCGTCAAGGCGCCGCGGGAACCGATGCACATCAATATTCTCAAACGCTATCAGTATTTCACACAGGCCATGGTGGAGCTTGCCAACGGCAAGCCGGACAGCGCCCTGCTGACGCTTACGCCCATGGAGCCATACTGCACCGCCTGTATGCGCTACATCGACACCATCCACCTGAAGGTGCTGACCGCCATCGCCCTGTATCAGAAAAGGGATGAGGCGTGGCGCGAGCCGCTGACAGCGGCACTGGCGCTGGCGGAGGAATACCGCTTCATCCGCACCGTCAGCGTTTACGGCGCGGCGGTGCTGCCGCTGATGGACGCGCTGGAATGGTCGGGAAATGCGAAATGGCACAAACGGCTGATGGCGGATGTGCGGGCACAGGCCGCTATATATCCCCGTTTTTTACAGCCAAGGCTTTCCATGAGCGAGGCACTGACGGCAGCGGAGATGCAGGTGCTGCGGCTGATCTGCGCGGACAAGAGCAACGCGGAGATCGGGGAGATCCTGAGCATCCGGGTCTCCACGGTCAAGAGCCATGTGAGCAGCGTGCTCAGTAAGCTGGGTGTGAACCGCCGCAGCGAGGCCAGGACAGCCGCGAAAAAGCTGTGGCTCATTTCCGAGGACCAATAAAACAATGCCCGCACAGAGCGGGTTTTATATAGAGGTATACACATATTCCGGAGGAGGATCATATGAAGAAACGAGTATTGAGCCTGTTCATGGCACTGGCGCTCTGCCTGACGCTGCTGCCCACGGCGGCGCTGGCGGAGGAGAACACCACCGAGCCGAGCACCCAACTGACCGAACCCACCCCCGTCCCCCAGGAGCCGAAGACTCCGGACCAAGGGGAGAACACGGAAACCCCCGACCAGCCGGAGGAACCTTCCCAGGACGAACCGCCCGCAGGCGCGGACGCACCCGCCCAGGACGAAGCACCCACCGTTGAACCGGAACCGCCCGCCGCAGACGAACAGCCTGCGGTTCAGTCGGAGCCTGCGCCCCAGGCGGCGGTGCAGGCGGCGGAAGTCCCGGCGGAGAACGCCGTGGCACAGGTGGGGAATGTGAACTACGCCAACATTACGGACGCCTTTGCCGCAGTGAAGCAGTCTAACGGCGGCACGCTGACCCTGCTGGCGGATTGCGAAACACCGAATACGAGTGAAAAATTCGATATTTCCGGCAATTACACGCTGGATTTGAACGGCTGCACGCTGACGGGACGGCTGTATCTGAGCGAAACCAGTACGTCCTTGACCGTCAAGGATTCCGGCACAAACGGAAAAATCCAAGCTACCGGCAGCTGGTCGCCACTGTGGGCCAACGGCGGAGATGTCACCATCGAGAGCGGCACCCTTGCCACACAGAACGAGAACGCGCAGGCATTGGTTTTTGGTGCTAATGATGCCTGCAAAACGCTGACGATTACAGGCGGGTCGTTTGAAACCGGATACGTTAACATTGGAGCCAGCGGCGGCAAGACCGTGATTTCCGGCGGTGCGTTCCATGAACTGCGCGTCAACGGCGATTCTAAACGGGTGACCCTGTCCGGCGGTACTTTTGACACGGTGAAGCGTCGCAAGAACGGCAGTACCATTGCGCCCACAGACCTGTTAGCGGACGGTTATACCTTTGTCGACCGGAGGAACACCGGCGCGGAGGTCTCTACATCGCAGGTAGCTGCCCTGACCAACGTCAAGGTCGTCTCCAAGGAGACCGTGAACGCTTTGGCTTCGCTGACGGTGAATGGAACCGCGACCCATTACGGCACCTTTGAAGAAGCCCTGACCGCCGCACAACAGACGCAGGGCGGCACGCTGACCCTGCTGAACAACGTGACCACGACACCAACCGACATCAACAGCGGCACGTTTACGCTGGACTTGAACGGCCATACGCTGACGAGCGGATATAACACTACGCTGGTCGTCAGAGACGGCAGCCTGACCATTCAGGACAGCGCGGGCAACGGCGTTATCAGCAGCACCAGCAGCGACGGCAATGCAGTCTGGTGCGGCGGCGGGAACGTCACGATTCTTGGCGGCTCCTTCCCGTCCGCGCTTCACTGGGAGTCCGGTACGGTCTCGCTTCAGGGCGGGGCGTTCCGCTCCTTGAACAGCACGGCTGGCTCCTGGCTGTCGGCAATCCCGGAGGGGAAAGCCCTGGAAAGGAACGGCAAGATTACGGATGCCAGCGCAAAGACAATTCATACGGCTGCCGGCTTTTACGTACTGGCCGACCACGAAAAACACACCTGGGAGAACGGCAAATGTGCCTGCGGACGGGAACACACTGACCACAAATGGAAGGACGGCGAATGCACCGTCTGTCATCTTCCCTGCTCCCACGGGGAAATCGGCGGGGACGGCGTGTGCATGACCTGCGGCACCCAGTTCACGGTGAAGGCGAATGGCACCTATTACAAGCATCTGTCCGATGCCCTGGCAAGCGAGAACGTTGATGATGTGACCCTGCTGGCGGACGATACCCTGTCGGCGAATGTGACGCTTATCAAAAACATCATGTTCTTCCCGAACGGCCACACCGTCAGCGGCGGCGGAAGCATCGTGGTGCCCAGCGGCAAGAGGCTGGTTCTCAATAAAACCGGAAACGCCGGCGCGATTCGAGTGGAGGACGGCGGCACGCTGATGGTCGACGATGGTTTTACAGGAACTGTCCAGACGCTGACCGTCTCGGAGACGGCAGATGTCAAACTTAGCGGCGGTACGTATGGAACCATCACCGGCTCGAGACAGAAGGCGGGGACACTGCTGAATTATAATACGGTAACCGGTGAAAAATACTTTGCATTCCAAAAGCAGGACGGCACATTTGCGCGGTACGGCCAGAGGATTTCATCTGAAACGCCGCTGAAAAATGTGACCGTGGTTGGATGCCAGGATAAACAGCTGACGGAAGCGTGCGGCGAGACCTGCGAATACTGTGGTGGAGCGCTTCGATGCAGAATCGGGGCGGCTGGCTATCGGGATATGAGCGATGCGATTCGCGATGTTCCAGACGGCGGAACCATTACGCTGCTGCGGAACTACTCTGCGGTCACCAATATCTCGGCAAATGTCGACCGTGCGTACACCATCGACCTGAACGGCCATTCGGTTCGGAAGAACAGCGGCGGTATCAGTCTGGTGGTGTATGCCGGTACGCCGAAGATCATCGATTCCAAGGGCGGCGGTGTCATCGCCGGGCTGGAAATCGACAGCATGCTCGGCCTGACGTTGGCCGACCTGCTGCCGGAGGGCTACGCGTTCAAGAGCGGCAGGACCTGGATCACCGACCTTACCGGTACGAAGCTGACCAATGTTTCTATGGCCAAGATCCCCATCAAGAGCATGAACTATCCCACCGAGATGAGCATGACTTATGGCGGTACGGGGACGCTTCTTGTCAATGTAAAGGGCACTGGCGCTGTAACCTTCCAGTGGTACAAGGTGGAGGACGGCAAAGAGACAGCCGTTGGCAGTGCGACAACAAGCAATCGATTTGATCTTTCCGCACAAAATCTGTCCGCAGGCCAGCACACCTTCCGCTTTTCGGCCACCTGCGACGGCTACGAGAAGATGAGCAAGGATATTGTTGTGACGGTACAAAGGGCCAACATCAGCGCAAGCCTCATCACGTCTCCCACAGCGCGGGAAAACCTGACCTATACCGGCCAGGAGCAGGCGCTCATTACTGCGGGCATCGTGACCAGCGGTGGCACCATGCAGTACAGCCTGACCGAGAACGGCACATACAGCCAGGACATCCCTACCGGCACCGATGCCGGAACGTATACCGTGTGGTATCGGGTGATTGGCGATGCAAACCACAACGATACCGCACCCGCCAGCGTGGCGGTCAGCATTGGGAAGAAGCCGCTGACAATCAACGGGGTAACGGCTGCGTCCAAGACTTATGATGGCACGACAAACGCGGACATCTCCAGCGTGAAATTCGACAATGTGACCTTGAACCGAGGCACAGACTACACCGTGACCGCCAGCTTTGACGATGCCAGTGCGGGCAACGTCAAGAACATCACTGCCACAGTGACCTTGATGGAGCAGACCGCGAAGAATTACGCCCTGGAGCAGAGCAGCTTCAACACGACTGGCAATATCACCAAGGCCGCCGCGCCTGACTTCACCAAGGAAACCGCGCTCGTCATTGTAAACGGCCACGAAAAGACCTACACTGTGACGCTCCCCGCCCTGCCCAAGCTGGAAACGCCCAAAGAGTACGGTGCGCTCACCTATGAGCTGGGCGAAATCAAACTCAATGACGGCTACTACACCAGCGGCGCGAAGGTGGAAAACGGCGCGCTGACCCTGCCCATTCAGAAAAATGACGTGAAAACCACCGGCTCTGTGGGCACAGTGACCGTGGTAATCAAGAGCGCAAACTATGAGGACATCACGCTGACCGTCAATGTCAATGCGACCAACAAGCTTATCCCCACTGTTACGGCACCTACGGCAAACGCCATGACCTACAACGGTTCAGAACAGGCTCTGGTTACAGCAGGCAAGACCACTGGCGGCACGATGCTCTACCGGCTTGGCGATTCCAAATGGAGCGAGCAGATCCCCACAGCGAAAAATGCCGGGGAATACACCGTTTGGTACAAGGTGCAGGGAGACGCGGAGTACGCAGATGTGGCAGAACAGAGCTTGACTGTGAGTGCAGCGAAAAAGTCAGTTACCGTTACAGCGCTTGACAAGAGTGCCTACACCGGCAGCACCGCGCCCGATCTGAGCAGCCCGAAAGCAGATAAGAATTACAAGGTGGAAGGTCTGGTTGGTGCAGACACCCTGAGCGGCACGGTAACATTGACTTACGCGCAGACACCGGATATGAGCAAACCCGGCAAAACTGCAATCAACATTGCTGGTACGCTGTCAAATGACAACTATGAGATCACTTATGTTCCTGGAACACTGACCGTTTCCGATCGGCCTTCCAGCGGCGGCGGTGGTTCCTCCTCTGACCGGGATACCTCCAGCAGCGGCACGGTCAAGACCGAAACCACCAAGAATAACGATGGCTCCGTCACCAAGACGGAAACCAAGAAGGACGGCACCGTGATCGAGACCACTACCGGCAAGGACGGCAGCGTCTCCAAGACCACCACCAACCCCAACGGCAGCTCCGTTACCGAGACCAAGGCCGCTGATGGCTCTACCGGCACCGTCAAGACCGACAAGAACGGCAACACCGAGGCGGAGACGAAGGTCAGCACCAAGGCCGTGGAGGATGCGAAGAAGTCCGGCGAGGCGGTGAAGGCTCCCGTGGAGGTCAAGGCTTCCCGTGATTCCAGCACCGCCCCCACCGTCAAGGTGGATCTGCCCAAGAATTCCGGCGACACCAAGGTGGAAATTCCTGTTTCCAACGTGAAACCCGGCACGGTGGCGGTTCTTGTCCACGCGGACGGCACCGAGGAGATCGTCAAGAACTCCCTGCCTACCGAGGACGGCATCCAGCTCACCGTGAACGGCGGCGCGACGGTGAAGATCGTTGATAATTCTAAGGATTTCGCCGACACGAGAAATCACTGGGCCAAGGACGCCATTGACTTCGTCAGCGCCCGGGGCCTGGTCAGCGGCATGAGCGGGACGACCTACGCCCCCGATGCCTCCACCACCCGTGCCCAGCTGTGGACGATTTTGGCGCGGCAGAACGACGCAGATCTGAACGGCGGCAGCGTTTGGTACGAAAAGGCGCAGCTGTGGTCCAAGGATAAGGGCATTTCCGACGGCACGGAGCCCAACGCCGCCATCAACCGCGCCCAGATGGTCACCATGCTGTGGCGCACCATGGGTCAGCCCGCGGCGGGCGGTGCGGCGAACTTTACCGACGTCCCCGCTGACAGCTACTACGCGCAGGCCGTGGCTTGGGCCGTGGAGAACGGTATTACGACCGGCACTGGAAACGGGAAGTTCAGTCCGGATAATACCTGCACAAGAGCACAGATCGCGGTATTCCTCTATCGTAATTATCAGAGCAAGTAATTTGTAATCGAATCACAAACCCCGCAATAAGAACGGCGGCAAAGGATCACCATGTCCTTTGCCGCCGCCTTTTTATCTTTTGGAGCAAAAAAGAAGCAGGGTGTAACCCCCACTTCTCCGTTACTGATCTTTCTTTTTCTTCATTTTCTCTACCTGACGACAGAGGTCGATATAGTCCCTTGATTCAGCATCGTCTTTTCCGGAGAAGAATTCCAGAACATCGGCGCTGACGGAATTCGGACGAGAGGTGCCAGCGTGTGCAATGGCATCCAAGCTGGTGTGCAGCTCACGGGCAATAAGGAAAATAGTTTCGCCCTTCGGATTGCTGCGACAGATCTCCAAATCCATGATCGTTCTTGTATTCATGCTTAGCTTGCGGGCTAATTCTCGCTGAGAAAGACCCCGTTCCTCTCTGGCCTCTCTCACAGCCTTTGCCAGAAGATCGAGCGCAACATACACATTCATCACCTCTACTACCATTTTAGTGTGTACTTCAGCTCACTTAAATCGGTATGTAGGGCAGTATTGTGATGTACTGTAACTCACCATTGGAAAGGAGTTGTATTTCTTGAAGCAAATCTCTAAATTAAGGAATTTCCAGTAAAAGACCGCGTTTGTTGGTGCGATGCGGATAGCGGACCTTAGTCAAATTGATAGAAGCACTGCTATTTATCATATAGCTTTTACGGTTCTAAAGTACAGTTTACAAGGGACTACACAGGGTAACGGTCTGACGGGAGGTGTGCCGCCCGTCAGATTTTCCATGTGATGTTCAAGCTGTCACTTGTAGCGGCTATGGTGGTAATCATCAAATCCACCACACGCCGCTTGTCATCAAAGGATACATTGTCCCATGTGTCGAGGTAGCCGGAAATCTGGCTGACCTGTTCCGGGCTGATGGCTTCCACCGTCAACTCCGCTATCCTCGCCAGAAGTTCCTGCTTGCGTCCGTCCAGTTCCGCTATCTTCACATTCACATAGGAGAGCAGAACATTGTTTGCACCCGTCAGACTGTCCACCAGCTTTTCAATCTCGCTGTCCACATGGAGAAGTTCCACTTGCAGGGCGGCGATTTTCGGGTTTGCCTTTGCCGCTTTTTTTCTGCCCGTCAGCGTTTTGTAGCTTGCCAGCTTCTTCACCATCTGCTGATAAACAACCGCTTCCAGCTCCGAAGTGATGATTTTCCCGCACCCGGCACAGCTTTTATTGTCCAGCCGCTTTGTGCAGCGGAGATATTGCTTTCCCACAGGATTGTTAATGCTCATAAGGGCATACCCGCAGTTTCCGCACTTGATTTTTCCCGCCAGCCATGTATGGGTGGCTTTCCGGGCAGACTGGATTTTCATGTTGTTCATCAGCTTCTTGCGGC
>ERZ773241.1380-NODE-1380-length-23459-cov-4.792087_pt1 | contig 23459 bp, 23 predicted proteins | sample MGYA00580989_ERZ773241 | MGnify/ENA primary metagenome ERZ773241 (study PRJEB29015, sample SAMEA2737804) | human gut metagenome | biome: human gut; feature: human-associated habitat; material: faeces | place: China | collected 2012 ... | reverse complement strand
GTATTTCATCTGACTTCAGAGACCTTAATGCTGCAGCTAACGAAGGCAATGAGATTGCTAAGGTTACACTTGAGGCATATGCTTACAGAGTTGCTAAGTACATCGGTTCTTACACAGCAGCAATGAATGGTGTAGATGCAATCACATTTACAGCAGGTGTAGGTGAGAACGCAGCATGGTTAAGACCAATGGTTTGCAAGTATCTTGGATTCCTCGGAGTTAAGCTTGATGAAGCTGCTTCTGAGAAGGCTTGTGGCGTTGAAGGCATTATTTCAACAGCTGATTCAAAGGTTAAACTTTGTGTAATTCCTACTAATGAGGAACTTGCTATTGCAAGAGAGACATTAGCATTAGTTAAATAATTTTGTCTGACAAATTTTTTATAAATTTTGTTTAATAAATTAAATATTTTGTTGACAAATATTGTAGCGGTGCGTATAATAGACAAAGTGTGGTAAACGTAATTGCGTTATGCTTTGACTTTTACGCACCGTATATAGTGTGAATTGGAGACAATTATGCTAATTGATTTAAGAAAGCTTCTATCCGGTACAGAGGATGAACTTACAGTCAGTGCCTGTCTTGATATGGACAAGTTCGATGACGGTTTGAACAGTTATGAGATTGTAAGTAAAGAGCCGTTTGAATTAAAGATTGTGAAGGTCGGCAAGTCCAAGCTTCATATTATCTGCAGTGGTTCGGTTGATATGAATATTCCCTGCGACAGATGCCTTAAACCTGTATTGACAAGCGTCAGTTTTGATATTGATGATACTGTTGAGATGGAAGAGAATGCATCTGAGGATGAAGAGCCAGAAGAAAAAGACTATATTGATGGATACAGCCTCGACGTTGACAGACTTGTTTTCGGCGAATTATTGTTATCCATGCCAGGGAAAGTCTTATGTAAAGATGACTGCAAGGGATTATGTCCTGTTTGCGGAACAGATTTGAATGTCACTGAATGTGATTGTGAAAAGGAATCCCTGGATCCCAGAATGTCTGTTTTCAAAGATATTTTAAACAATTTTAAGGAGGTGTAACCTATGTCAATTTGTCCTAAGAATAAATCTTCAAAGGCTAGAAGAGATAAGAGAAGAGCTAACTGGAAAATGAGTGCTCCTAATCTTGTAAAGTGCAGCAAGTGTGGTGCTTTAATGATGCCTCACAGAGTTTGCAAGTCTTGTGGATCATACAACAAGAAAGAAATTATCACTGTTGATTAATGCAGTAAAATCAAGGTTTTCTGATGATTTTAAATGGGTTAAGTGTTAAAAATAACCCAATTATAACCCATTTAACAATTAGGAGTGAGTGATATTATTTGCATAGGGATAAAGATATAATTCTTTATCCCTTTTTTATATAAAATCTTTCTTATTTTCTCTCTTACTCTAATTTTGTCTACATATTAATTGTTGATATGATTTTTTATAAATGTGTATTGTTTTTTACATTTCTTTACATTAACTGTCCATTATATTTATCATGTGTAATCCCCTTGATATCTAAACACTTTCTGGCTGCTTCCTCGCTTTCAAACAACCTACTTAAATGCACTCTGATTCCACCGCCTTCATCGAACTTAACAAGAGCCATATTACCAACCACATGAGCTACAGTAACCTTTCTGATTTTTCTATTGCTTTCTATAATATAAGCAGTAATACCTTCTTTCATTAAAACACCTCCAACAAACATTTGTTCTATTATATTAATTTTAATTATAATAGTCAATAGCGTAAAAAATAGGGACACTAGAAAATCTAATGTCCCTATAATTATATACTTATTCTCGCTTAATCAAAACAATTTATATCTTGGTTTTTCTTCTCCAAACCACCAATATCTTAAATAATCATCCAGGATAATTCCAATTAATGATAACACACACCAAATTAGTGTAAATGGCAAGCATATTTGACCTAAAATATTAAAAGGCATATGAGAATAATCCCAGATACCCATATGTAAACACACGTTTAATATTACACCTGTGATAAATTCATAAAAGGTTATTAAACAACCTCCAATTAGACATTGAATCCATATTGGTGTGTCCCAACTCAATATTTCATTAATAAGTCCGATTGATACAAAAGATATACCTCCTAATACGCCCATTGTCCAATGTGAATACCCTCTGTATATCAATTCGATAGAAATATATAATCCTGCCCCGACACAAAATAGAAATAAATATTTACTGAGTAGCTTTAGTTGTTTCTGCATTTAACACCTCAATAATTTTCTGTGAATGTTCCATTATGTCATTAAGATTCTTGAGATATTCACCTGTAAGCTCCTGTCCGTAAACAATCGAATTAATCTCATCAACATTTTTAAGAGTATCTATATATGCCTTAATCTGATTAAGATATGTTGTATTCTGTGTAATATTCATTTCCTGCAAGATATAGATATTGTAAATATCAGCAGGAGAATAGAGTTTACATAAATTACCATCTGAGTGATAAGGCACATCCATTCCTGTTGTTTTAGCCATCTGAACAAGATTAATTATATTATTCTGATCGGAATAATTGTATGAAAAATGTTCATTGTTATAGTTAATTCCTCTAAGAATAACATTTTCACATGATTCCGTTAATTCATATATCTTAGTGGCTTTTGCCCGTTTAAGTTTTTCTTCGTTAGCTTTTTCAAGTAATGTTTTCTTTTCAGTTTCACTTACATCAATGATTTTATTGTTCTCAACTTTATAATTATAGATTCCATTTTCATCAACATAAACTGTTTCATCTGTTGGAAATCTATAATTTTTACCTGATCCAGACATAATCAAAACACCACTATAATTTGAATCTTCGCAAGTCAAACGTCCTATAACATAATTGTTTGAATCTACAACAGCGTATGTGTAATATGTTATATTTTCATTTATATAATCTGTATAAGTATCTGTAGAATCATATATATACTTAAATTCTGGAAAATCATATAAACAAACTTCTTCATTTTCATATATATTAAATCCTGAAAGATTATCAAGTTTTGTATTAGAATATATTCTTACGATTTTTGGATATTCAACAAACTCATAACTGTTTATTTCAATCTGAGTATTGTTTTCATCGTTATATTTAATAAACATTTTAATTCCTCCTTTTATAAATATTTTATTTGTTAATTGAAAAATTATATATTTGTTATATTGCAAAGAAATGCAAATTCAAAGCGTACTCAGTAGGTCAAGTAGAAATAGAATGTAATACATATGATAACACTTTACATTCTTATGTTGGTAAAATAACAATAGATAAACTCACAAATTTTGTAAATAATTGTATTGTTGTACCATTATCAGGTGCATATGGTGGTTATGATAATGGTGCAATAAATGTATCTGTACGTGAAAATAATTGGATTTATGTACAAAGTGTGATTGCAACAACTGCACATGTAAGGTGTTTGATTATATATTAAAAATATTCTTAATTTTTGTTAATATTTTACTTATAAGCAACAACTCTAAAAATCTTGTGATAATTGCCACTTTCAACAGAACCACCTTGATTTACTTGATATGATGAAGAAAAATATAAATGTAATTTATCTGCACTTATACTATAATACGTAAACTTATCGTACCACGTACCATTTACATAAGCATGTGAATGCATTTTAAATTTTCCTGCACCTGAACCAAGTCGAATACTACCATCATCACCATCATTATCAACATAAAAAATTTCTATAACTGAAAAATCACTTACTTTTTGATTTAGTGTTATATGTGCATTATAATCATTATTGCCATTATTAAATAATACAACACCATTAACACTATTGAATTTTGCATTTAATGTGGTATATGCATCATAAAGAGCCTTACTTGATGCTGCTACACCTGAACTTGCAGCACCACCAGAAGTAGTATAGCTGTCTGATAATTTAACATGCCCCCAATTATTAGCTGTACCACATCCGTATGTAGAACTTGAAGTTGACGCATGAGATTTAACAGCATATTTGTTTGACAATAATGTTTTGTTTTCATAAATACTTTTTGCATGTACTTCATAAAACTGTTTAGAAGAATCTCCAATTCTACCATAATTGTCAGCATTTGTTCTAATTCCATAATCATCACTATTACCAAATGTGATTATACCATTAACTGCTTCATCTGTTCTTGCAACAGGTAATTGATCTGCAATAACCGATGAATCTATAGGTCGAAGTATTAACTCATCATTATCAGAAGTAAAACCAGCAATATAATTAAGTTTTGTATAATCAGTTACAGGAGCTTTATAACCAATTTCAATTTCATGACCATTAACATCATCAACATTATTAATATAGTTCGTATATGATGCATTGTTTGCAGTCGTAGCGTGTTTTACGCTTTTATCACTGTCTGCCGTATTATTTACATTACCAAGCCCAATATTTGTTGCAGTTATATTTACATTGCCTGTCCTATACGTAGATTCTGCATTTCCCTTAATACCTGAAACACCTGAAATAACAGGAGAGGAATAATCAACTCCATTATAATATATTTTTCCCATATGTTAATTCCTTTCTGTTTATTTTATATTTTACTTATTTACTAATTTACCAGGTAAATTGTTCCGTTCTTTTTCTCTGATTCACTTAAAGCCGCATATTGTGTTGCCGTTAATTGTTTAATAGGCAAATCTGCCATTACTAACTTCCTAAATTTCGCTGAACCTGCTGAACCATTTGGAGCTGAAAGCACTGTGTTTGCCGTTCTTGAAGTCCCATTATCATAAAATTTCACATTAATAGCGGCTTGTGTCATAGTTCCATCAGTAGCAGTACCTACTGTAGTATATAACTTAGTCAATCCTGCGGTAGTAGCAGTACCGATAGCGTATGTTGTATCTGTAAACTTAGCATTTGCAGGAACATCGCTATTTACCGAATGACCATTGATAAGCCCTGCGTTATTTGAATAATTAGCACACCCACCAAAAACAGCTTGTCTACAGTTTTCAGGCAAAGCAGAAACATTATTCATATTAACCGTAACTCCTATATCAGCCCCTATGCCAGAAATTTTGTGAAGACAATAAGAACCCCATAATTCATTGTATGTGCCATAGACTTCCCACGTACTTGTACCTGTTTTCTTCATATAAAAATCTCTATCTTGATTAGTTTGGAATACCTCAAGAATTGGATCGTTGCTACTTGTACTCGCAAATCGAATCGTTATTAAAGAAAAAAGTTTTCCTCGACCACTTAATTCAAAGACAATAGGTCTATTAATATAACTTGAAGTTATTTTTATTGTTGCAATTTTAAAATATTGATATTTTCCACCGCCACCACACATTGCTATGCCACCAGCAGTATTTTTATCTAATTTACCATTCAATACGGTATCAAGTCCTGTTATATCTGAAGTTGCATGAGAATGTTTTTTCTCAGCAAATATATTTTTCAAGTTTGTCAAGAAGGTTTTTAGTCTTCTCAAACTTATTCCATTTGTTTCATTTGTTGCCATCTAAACCTCCTTTAAAATAAATAAAGAGTAAAGGACTCGAACCTCTACTCTCAAAAAATACAAAAATTTAATTTTTATTAAGCAAAAAGAGCATTAATCTCTTCATCAGTGGCTTCTACATAACTTGTGCCCTCAATTGAGTCAACTCTCTTAGCAAGTTCATTAACGGAAGTCTGAGCATCCGTACCTGCCTTCTTAGCATCAGCAATAGCCTTAGTTGTAGCACCTTCTGCCTCAAGAGAAGCTTTGTTTGCGGCTACATCAGCTTTTAAGTCTGTTATATCAGCTTCCTGAAGTGCAGTATCAGCTTTCTTACCCTGTTCAGCAGTTGCATAATTCTTAGCAAGACCATCTGTATACTTTTTAGCCTCGCTAATTGCCTCATTCTTTGCTGTTGCAATAGCAGTAGTAAAATCTACTGAACCAACTTTTTTATCAATGTATGCAACGATTGTAGCTGAATCCTCGCCCTCTGGAAGTGTACCTACTAATTTTGCAAGATTGGCAATATCAGTCTTGTTTGTCTGAATAGAAGAATTCATTGCAGAGGCATCTTCTGTATGAGTTGAAATCCAGTCAGAAATTTCCTTGAGAGTATCATAAGCGGCAGGGGCATTGGCTACAATAGAAGCTACTGCATCAGCAACTTTCTTATCTACAGAACCGTCACCTGTACCATTAAGTACACCAATGGCATCAGTATTAGCCTTAATAGACTTCTTGATTTCTGTATCGTTATATTCTGATGCTGTAATCTGACCTTCAAGTTCTGTTTTAAGAGCTTTAATCTGAGCCTTTACAGAACCCTCAACTGTATCCTCTCCATCAAGTTTATCAGCTATTGCTTTAACTGCGTCTATAGCCTTTGTTACAGTTGTAAGGTCTGTTTCTGGAATTTCAATAGAATAAGCAGGTAATGTGCCTTCTTCAATTGGTTCTTCGACCTTATAAAATTTTAATGTTCTTCCTTCGATTTTAACTGATTTGACAGACTTAGCATCAGCATCATTAACATATTTCTTTACAAGTCCATCATAAAGTCCTAACTGTTTAAGTGTAATGATTTTTACTTCTGTTGTTGCCATAAAAATTTCCTCCTAAAAATAATATTTTAATAATATAAAAAAGCGACACTCTATAAAGAGTATCGCTTAATTACTTAAATAACTTTTCAATCTCAGTATCATCTACAACAAGAGTAGATATTTTCTCATCTATCTTTATATCTATAATATTTCCGAGATTTTCATTTAAATATTCTGTTGTAATTTGTTTAACATATTCTGAAACTTCTGCTTTAGTTATATAATCTAATGCAGTAATTTTAGCATCAAAATCATTTTCTGTAATATAGTGGTTATCTTCAAGATATTGCTGCGTAAGTAATTCAGATTTAGTTACTTCACCGTTTATCAGACTGTAAATAATTACTTCTTTTGCAGATATATCTTTTACATGTGATTCTGTTTCAGATTTTTCAACTAAGAATAAATGATTAATCGAAGATGAAAAGATTGTAGGATATTCATCAAACAATTTATATTCACCTAAAACGGAATATAAACCATTTTCAAGATTACCTATAATCAACGGATTTGCAAGAGTTCCTGTTTTATTAACAATAGGTCTATGAGCGAGAGCATTATAATCAATAGAAGTTCCTGAATCAGATAATGGAGTAATAGTATATTCTTCATCAACTCTATTGACAATATAACCATGATAAACGCCTAAATCATTATCTGAAATTGCGACAATCTGACCTTCATATGTATCTGAATTTTTATTTAATAATTCTTTTGCTGATTCGACACTATCAAAACGATAAATTCTTGACTTGATATTAAGAAGGGATAAATCATCTTTAATAAGATACTGCTCATGTGTATCTTTGGTGAAAATCACATCATATTCATCTATATCACCAATTCTTAATCGTTCAGGTATTTCGTCATAGTTCAAATAGGCGTATTTGACTCTATTATTAGATTCTCCCATGATAGCCTCCTTCCTTTAAATATTTTTATAATATAATTGGAATAAGACCGTCTTTTGTTTCTTCGGCAATAACATTTCCCAGATCATTAATGGTAATCTTATCACCAATCTGTTTATCATGTGCGGTAAGATAAATTTCTGAAGTATCTTTGTCCAATTTAATATTATCAGCCTTCGTTCCATCATAAGTTGTTGCCATTTTATCTATGGCTTCTAACTTAACATTAAGTTCATTTACCTTCTGATCAATTACACTCAATGATTTATCAGAAACAAATTTATAATAGTCTGAAAGTGGAGTAATAGTAATTGTTGTCTCCCCTGTATTAAGTGAATACTCTTTCATTTCTTCCATATCTACTTTATTAAGGGTGAGACATATTTTTATATCTCCTGCAAATCTTGTGAGACTTGTATCAATAGGAAGTGTGTATTTGAGATAGTTCTCTTTATATAATTCTTCATCCTTAACCAGAATTTCAGAATGTACTTCATTCCCCTGATCAACATATTTCAATACTGTCGTAAAATCCGACAGGTCAACATCTTCATATGTTTGAGGTATTAAAATCTGAAGTTTATCAACTAATTTATCACGCTGATAAAGAGTTGTTCTTGTCGTACAAACAAGACTCTTATCAGAATTCATTAAAATTGTATACATATTTCACATCCTTTCATTAGTCTACTAAATATATAGTTCCATTTTTTTTCTCAGCTTCCGATAGATTATTATAATCAGCACTACTCATATGTTTTATTGGATAATTAGAATTTGTATCTTTCTCAGGAATACCAAGATTAATAATATCGTCTTTTGTTACTGATTCAACAGTGCTTACATGTCCAGTTGAGTCAATCGAGACTTTATAAAATCCAACTGTTTTTGAAGTGTAAGTAGGATGAATATATTTGTTTGCACCTTCAGATATTCCTGCGAGCTTATTCTTTTCAAGAGTCGTATAATCATTGCTTGATAATACTTTTCCACTAACTTTATCAACTTTATCAGAAACAGTATTCCATTTTTTACGTTCATCTTTGTTTATATGTATCGTATTATCATTAGTATGGGAAGATAAGTCACTGTCGTTAGCTTTTGTTCCAATTGCTTTATTTAATGCATCTTCAACAGATTTGCTTGCTGTTATTGCATCTGCAACCTCTTTTAATGTATCTAATGTCTCAGGAGCACCATTAATAAGATTAGCAATCTTTGTATCTGTGTAAGTTTTTGTTTCTGATTTTGCAGAAGAAATACTTGTTTCAATCTCTGTAAATTTATCGCTTACAACCTTGTTTTGAATAGGATTTTTAGAGGTAGAAGAGAGTGAAGAGTCAATAGATAATGTATAATCATCATCTGTAACATAGTAAATTGTTCCATTCTTTTTCTCTGCATCAGACAAAGTTTCATAATCCTGTTTGCTAATTTCTCTACTAAGAACACCAGATAATGCTTTCCATTTATTATTTTCAGTCCAATAAACATTTGTGCCTCTTGGATAAGAAAATCCAGCACCTTCAACAAATCTATTATCTGTAACAAATGCTTCGTTAATAGAATATAAATAACCTGCAACTAAACCAGAGGTAGGAAGTTGAGAAAATGATATTACACCCCTTGGAAGTAAAGAACCTTTCCATTCGTTAGAATACTCTCTTGATTTTTCAGAATAATATTTTGAATTGTCTGTAGAATCATTTTCTCTAAATGAATTATTTGTACCTACGGCATATGATTTAGATTCTAAAGCACTGTTTGCAGCATTTTTCTCTGAAGTAGCAGAAGCGGTTTCAGAAACTTTTGCATTTGTTTCACTTGTTTTTGCATTGTTTGCATTTGTCTGAACTTCCTGTGCTTTTTGATTAATTGTGTTTAATGCACCATCTGCTCGAAAAATGAAATCATTTGCTTTATCAATTGCGGCATTTGTTTTACTTGTTGCTTCATTTGCTTTTTTAATAGCGTCAGCAGTATCTGTCTGTCTTTTATTTTCAGCAGAAACTCGATTTGTCTCATTTTCTTTACGAATATTTTCGTTTTCAATACGCTGATTTTCATTATCAGTCAATGTTTTATCAAGAACTTCAACCTTTTTATTATTATAATCAATCTGTGCAAGGGCATTAGTAAGAGCATTGAATTCATAAGATGACTCAATCTGTGAGTGTTCTAATGCAGTAGGAGTGATATTAACAGTAAAATTCATTGTTGATAAAACAGGAGCATTAATTTTTGATATATCATCAATATCTATTGGCTTTTCTCCAGAAGTAAAAACTTTTTCTATAAGAAATACATCAGCTATTGCCTTTCCTGGTGCGGCAAGAGTTTGTTCTGTTAATTCAACAAGAATTTTTCCCTCATTATTAATTTCACACAAATTAAAAACACCTAAAGAATCAGGCTTCCTTAGACGCACAAAAGCAGATATTGCATTTTTGTCTGGTACGAATAATAATCCTCGATCAGAGCATGTTATTTCCACAATACGAGCAGAATCATATTGTTTTGCGTTAATACATACCATATTTTTATTATAAAAATCAAGCGTAATTTTTGCTATAGTTTGTAAACTCATTTAATTAAATACACCTCCTTATTTTATTTTCCACCAACATCAGTATCTTCAAGTGCATCAGAATAATAAATTTTTTTTGAACACAGAGTTGAAGTTTCGACATGATAACCGACATTAGCACCAGAAAATCTTGAGCGAATAGGAACACTAAGAACAACTGCATCTCCAACAATTATTTCAAAAGCCTTTGAAGTAGCTCTTAAATGTGCATACACATCAAGATCGTCCATAAATTCATCTCGACCCAGCCAACACAAATCAAACCCATCATTACCGACATAAAATCCAAGTTTGTCTTCAGATAAACTTGTTCTGCCATTAGTTCTGATACTACCATTAACTATACTTCCTGTAATGTTTGCATTTGCTGCATACATAAAACCATTAGACCTTACAAAAAATTGAGGCTCATTATTTTTATTAATTTCAATTACTGTATTGTTATCTGACCAAATTTTATTTAAAGAGACTGAATAAATATTTGAATTATGATTATCTTCAAAAACACTAGAAATACCTTTATCATTAATTAACCAACCACCAATATCACCACCAATTGCAGATATGTTTCCTTTTACAGATAACTCGTTGTTTAAATATGATAATTTACCACCTGCAAAAACAAAATCACCATTATTCAAATCAATATGAGTTCCTGAAGTTACAACTCCGTTTTCATCTGTTGCATAATTTAATGAATAAATGTCGCCAGAAATAACTTTACCAGATAGCAGAAGTTTCGTATTAACACAATACTCTTCATATGTAATACCATTAAGGGTATACTTTTGCTTACCAATTGCTGTTTCAGCAGTTTTCCAGTTATCAGAAGTATAAATTATTTCATTATTACTTAAACGGCATTGTTCAGGACTATAATCATTATTTTCATCATTCCATGAACGTGCGAGAAGTCCGTGTTCATCAAAAACAATCGTGGAATTTGAATTCTTTATGTTATATAATGCTGAATCAAGACCTTCATTTAACATTTTATCAAAATTTTTATCGGCATTAGCACCTTGAGAAGCTTGTTTCTTTACAGAAGAATAACTTGTACTCATAGACTGAGCCTTAGATAATATATCTTTTACCGTATTAACAGTTGGAGAACCTATTCGATAAGCGTCAGAAAAAGTTACATTAAATTTTGTTATATCAGAATAATTAATTGTTGCATCAGATAAACGAATGTCATATAATTTTTTATCAATTTTAACCTTAATAAAATTACCCAGTGCAAAATCATTGAAGAAATTTTCAAAGACACGATTACCAAATTCATCAGTCACCATAAGAAAATTTAAAATAGAACCCGAAATTGTATATTGTTTCTCACCAGATTTGATAAGTTCTTTTTTTGCAACAGTAATTAATTCATTTACCTTTTCAATTAACTCTTCATTAGAAAGTCCATCCGACACATAATTATCATTACTATAATCATCTTCCCTGATATAAGACACATATATTTTATACAAGTCTTCGCCAACAAATTTTTTGAAATCAAGAGAAGAATGTGTAGCATTTATTAAAGACTCTAAACTTTCCTTTAAAGCTGTGATTGTATCTAACTGTTCTCCTCTGAATTTTACTTCATCCTGTAATGCAAGAAGTTTGTTATAATAAGGAAGATATATTGTTTTGTAAAGTAGAGAAGAAGTAGTGGCAGTTTTTTGTTCTATAAGAATGTCAATGGCTGATTGATAGGCGGATTCATAAGAATTTAATCGCTGTAATGAATATTTGTGAATTTCTTCTTTAAAATCATCAAGTTTATCTATCTTAAAAATATCTTGCAATCCTTGATCATTGAGTTTAGCCATAGCCTTTTCAACTTTTTGATTTGTAAAAGCAATATAATCATCATTTAATTCGATAGTAATGTATTCTTTAGATTCAGCTTTGTCATCCTCGACAGAATAGCTTTTTACACTAAATTTACCTGTCCATGTCTGTGATTTAAGTGTTGAACCCTCAAGAATTTCAACTTTATACATAGATGTATCAATTAATGACTTTGCCATTGCAAGAACAGCATTATTAGCTGTATAAACAGATATTTTACTTACATCTGTAACTGCTACAGGAGAAAGATTAGAAGTGGTAAGTAAAGCAAGTTGACTTTCAGCAGTTTTTTCAGACTGTTTAAAAGTTGGCATCATTGAATTATTTAAATATGAATATACATCAATTGTATCATAATATACAGAAGATATATTCCCCCAACCAGTATATTCTGCTAAAACAGAAGTGTATTTTGTATCAGAATAATATTTTTTTATGTATGATATAACTTCATTATATTTATCTACAGTTACTGTATCTAAATTGAATTTTTTTGTATACAAATATTCATCTGTTAATGTATTATATTCGCTTATCTTATTTTGTAATTCCTGTGGCATGTCTTTCAATGTATCTTCATTAAAATAATATATACGATTTGTTCCATTCGGATTAACATTCATGATTGTTGCATTTATTAAATCATCGCCACCAATAATTCTAAAACAATTTTTAATAGAATCGGTATTTGAAGTTAATGTTATATCAGTTCCTAAATTTGTCTTATCTATAAGAATAGGAGTATTATTACCAAAACGTTCATGAATATTTTTTGATTCACATTCAGAACAAATTTTAAAAACATCTTCACTTCTATAACCGCAATCTAAACAAGTACATTCCAAATCATATACATAAATACTACGTGTTGTTGTATCAAACATAAAAATGCAACCAATTTCTTGAGCAAGCGTACTTGTAAGAAAATCATAAACGCTTGTACCGTCAATGCTAAAAGAACGCTGAATATTCATTAAGGTAGAATCAACATGAGCAATAGAATAGTGAGGAGCAATTTCGAGAATACGATTTAAAAGAGAAGATCCAGGTTTATCAGGATTGTAAAAAACTGTGGCTTCTGTATATTCTTCACGAGCAATGTCATCTTCAGTATTAATTTCAATATTATGTAATATAAGCTGAGATAGTTCTGCTTCACATAAGGATTTTGCTGTTATAGTTTTCTTTGTATTAATCTCAGATTCGTCTGTATTAACTGTGATTTCAAACCACTCATCATAATCTTTAACATATACTGTTTTAAAATCAACAATACGATTCCAAAGTGGCTCGTCTATTTCATTCATTTTCTTATATGCAGTAAAACTTAACTCGTCTGTTGCATTAAATTGTGGGTGATATGTAATTGAACTGCCAGGAATATTATTAATTTCTCCAATTTTATTTAAACTACGTGTACCTAAGATGATTTTAGGTTGTCGTATATTAGTGTTTGTAATTTTCATCCTTAGTAAATCATTTAAAACATAATTATTTATCATATACCGACCTTCTTTCTTGAACTAAATTTAATAATCATATTTACATCAAGAGAAGATGTATAATCATTCTGTCTGTTTTCATATGTATTAATTATCTTTAAATAGTTATAATTGAAATCATCTGTAATATTATGAGATTCATTATTACTGCGAATGATTTTATGCTTATTATCAATGATAATCGTCTCATTTTCAGAACAATTTAAGATTTCGAGAATTTCATCATCAAGTGAATTTGAGATAGTAAGATTTCCTGATGTATTACAAGTGATTTCAATATAAGGATATATTTCGCCTATTTCATCTGAATCATCATATATATTGAAAGATTTTCCAGAAAAGTAATATACAATCTCATCAGAAAATGCATATGGAGCATTAGAAGTAAAAGTACAATCTATACCATATATTTCATTACGAATTTTAATTGCTTGTATATTGAAGCTTCCAAAATATCTTATATTTTCATAATTATTTTCATTTATTTTAAAAACCTTATTTGTATTTCTACGATTTAACCAGCGATTAATTTCACCATATTCTTCAGGAGTGATAATAGCAGGAGTGCAGTTGTCTATTTTGCACAACTGAAAATTACAACTGTATGCTTCTGAATATGTTGCCCCAAAATTTTCAAATTCATCCTGACCTGCAGCTTGAATTGAATTAAATGTAAGATTTGAACCTGTTGAGACAGTTTCAGAACCCCCAGAAGAAGAATCAAAAGTAACAACAGTCAAGCCAAAATCACTTGCCAATTTGTCATCGTATTGAAAATCAGTAAACATAATATCCCTCCTTGTTATTTTTTATAATAAAATTATTTATCAGTACATAATGACTTTACTATTGAATCTAACTCAATAAGTTTTTTGTTGTATTCTTTCTCTATTTTAGTTATACTAACTATTTTCTCATTTTCTTCCGTCAAGATAGAGTGGAGTCTATTATTTAATTCTCTATATGTTTTCTCAGCGATTAAAGCTTTTTCTATAATATTTTTTGCATCGTTTGTTGTAGAATTAACACCTTCTTCAAAGAGCGAAGTATGAATTTCAAGCTCAGTGTTTCTTTCTTTGAGTTGCTGATTTTCCTTTTCAAGTAATTTACAATGTTTCTCAAGATACTCTATTTTTTTATCAGCTTTTGATTTTATTAATTTGTTTGACATATGTTCCTCCATTTAAGTAAGTTAAGTGAAAAAATAATATAAACACTTGATTCGGTGCTGCATTTGTGATAATATACAATTATCAACATGTAATATGTTATTTAAACCATAGCACAAGGTGCATTGAAATAACTTTTTATATTTGAAAAGTTTTTCATTATAGTATTACATGTTGATTTATAGAATTAACAAAAAGCACATCAGAATATCCTGATGTGCTTTTATGTGTTTTGTATTTAGTTGTAATAAAAGAGCAGTCTGCTCTCTAAAATAATATATTTTACATATTTATATAATTAAAAGTCGTTCCTCTATATTCTTTTATGATTTTTTAATCTTCTTAGAATTTTGTATATTTTTTACAAAACGTAAGTTCAATCTATTATTTTCCGATGTATAATGTTATAATATAATTATAATTTTATATACAAAGGGGACTAGATATGAAAGTAATATTAGATGAAAAATATCAAAAGATTCAAGAAGAAATATTTAACAATCATAAAGTTAGTGGCTTTGATTTCGGCACAAAAGCCACCAATGGGTTATTAGAAGAAGTTTCTAAAATGATAGCGGAAGCTCTTCAGATGCTTGAAAAAGAAAATAAATAACATTATTTTCCTTGATTGCGTTTTTCAAGATATTCACCATATCGCAACATTACATATTCATATAATAAATCAAGTAGTTTATCATTTATACTCGGATTTATTATATGAATATCTTTTTTTATGTCATTCAAATTTTTCATTGTTAATCCTCCAATCAATATCACGGGCATACCAACATAAAGCCAGTACGCCCATAAACCTTATCTAAAGGTCAATTTACTAAGTGAATTTCTACCTAAAGTCTGTCCAAGAGTCATATTCTGAACCATCTTTTCAAACTTAGGATCTTGTTGTGCTTGTTTCATAAAGTCTTCATAATTGTGAACATTTGGGAAAGATAATGACACATCACCATATGATACATCAACCTTATTAGCCAAGTTATTTGACATATTAGGAATATCAGGCAACTTAGCACCTAAGTTATCCATATACATATTCGGAGTAGTGATACCCTTAGAAAGATTCCAGAGTTTTTCAACTTGATCTGCATTAAATACCATGTCGCCAGCGTCCAACTTACGAAGAGTGCCATATTTCTTTGAAAAGATAACTTCTGAACCAAGACCATCTTCGTCTGTGCGGTGTATACCTGCTGTTGCTGACTTAGTACCTTTTTTAAGTCCATGACTTTTGAGGTAATCTAACATGAATATGTTCTGATCATAAGTGGCGTAATACTCTCCGTCACCGCCCATTTGGTCATAGTATTGAGAACGAGCTGCGAAATCACTAGCAAAATCGTGCCATTTAAGTCTCCTTTATACCCTCGGTTTCCCGATATTTAATAGGGGAGTGGACTATACAATAATTTTAATAAAATGTTGAATTTAAGATTTATTTGACATAATTTACATAAATTGATATTCTATAAGAGGTACTATCCAAGATAGTAAGGACAGTTAGCCTTCTCCATGGAGTATAAGCCGTGTTTACATAGAAACTCTAACTAAAGAGAATCTAGGAGAGGAGGACTTGCTTTTATGAATATCTCATTACAAGATATATATTATATATTTTCAGGTGTCGCTATTTTATGTGGAGCTTCATATAAAATAGGATATGATATAGGTAGAAATAAAAGAAAGTAGCTGTCCTCAGCCTAGGAAACTGAACAGTTACTTTCTTTTTGAGTAATTAATAATTTCAGGCTACTGTCTGCACTACAGATAGTACCTTTCTTTTTTATAAATATAAGATGTGTAATATCTTTCTACACATTGATATTATATAATACATATTTTTTATTTTCAACATTTTTTTGTAAAAATTCACATATTATAGTCTCTGAGCGTCCTCCATATCTTTCGACTTAGGAGTTTCGTTGCGTCTGAGTGACTTGCACACTCGGTTGTCCCTAACCTATTTACTTTTTATGGTTTCTATCTTATTTGTACGATTACAAATAAAACTGTTGTGTTTTTAACACATACCGCATTCACATTTACCGTTTCCAGTTCCGTTGTAGCGAAATAGGGTTATGGGGAGTTTCCCGCAATTTAATGTGTTTAATGTGGACTAGATTATTGTCAAATCCACAATTGACGTGTCAATGTTCAAGCTGTCTTTATCAAAATCATCTGGTGAATATATCCAATCGACACCACCAGATGAACCACCGCCATCATAATCATTAGAGCCAGAATCCCAATTATTTTCCCAATTATTATCGTAATTGTTTCCACCATTACCATAATCATTATTGTTATTAGAGTTCTGTTCCTGCTGTTGTCTGGCAATCTCTTCAGCCATTCTTTGTGCTTCATCGTTGCTGTTCTTTAACAAGCCCTGAACAGCAGCGTTAATATCATTACAAACATCTTTGATTTTATTGTTACTGTCAATAAAACTTGTACCAAAATCACCTAAAACCTTAGTTATATTATTAGTGTTTGTACTCCATATAGAAGCCATTGATTCACTGAGTTTATAACCATAATTTTCAGCAGTAGAAGTAATAGTTTGTGAAATATCAGAAGCATTTTCGTTTGACTGTTCAATGATATCCTGAATTAGATTATCTAGGTCGTCAAGACGCCGATCGATCCATTCTTGTGTATCACTTTGAAGCTGATCTAAAATTTTCTCGGTGTCGCTGATTAACTTTTCGTATTCAGTATCTTTCAAATCATCTTTAGCCGTATTAATCTGGTCTTTAAGTTGCTGAATATTTTTCTTGCCTTCCTCAGAATTATCACCCTGATAAGCAGAATATTGTTTTTCCAAAGCATTAAGTGCTTCAGTTTTCTCACGAATAGATTTTTCATAATCGTAAGCATCCTTCATGGTATCCATGAGTTCTTTATACTTATCAATAGCATCTCCGAGCTTATCAATAAAATCAGTATAAGCATCATTAGTCAAATCTTTAATAGCGTCTTTTTCACTCATTGCAGATTTAATTGCTTCCTGTTCTTTATCAATAAGGTCTTGTTTTCTGTCAAGCAATTCTTTGTCATAAGGGTCATTTGCCAAATCTTCATTGATTTTAGAAATCTCATCCTTATACGCCTTTGCCTGATTAAGATACAATTGATATTTCTGTGCAAGTAAAGCCTGTGCAGCCTGACCTTCTTTTGTCATATTACCGTTGTCATCAGTTATACCAACATCTTTAAGCAACTCAATAAGGAAATCCGTTTCATTGATAAGGTCTTCAACATCATCGCGAGTCCTGTCAAAAGCATCCCAATTAATCTGACGAATAGCATTATCGTATTCGATAAGTGCTTTTTCTGCATCAAGAATAGAAGAAGTACAATCATCTATTGATGACTGCATATCATACCACTCTTCACTGTATTCTTCGATTTTACCAGAATCAATAGCTGAATTAAGTGCATTTACAAGAGCTGTTCTTTCTTCCTTGAGTTTATTAAGATTCTTCTGTTCCTGTTCAATAAATGAATTATTAAGCAGAGTAGAAGCAAACCAGCCTTTTGTATCTATAATGTCAGCTTCTTTTTGAAGTAAATCATTAGTCTTTGTAATCTGGTTTATCTGTTCTTCATACTGTGATTTAAGATTATCAAACTTACTTTTAGCAAGCCCCTTTAACTCAATACCAAGTTCCTGAACAGCAGTCTTAGCATCCTGTGCTTTATCATAGAAATCCTGGCAATCAGATATAGCATTCTTCAAGTCTTCATCATAAATAACATCAATGCTTATTGAACCATTCGCAATCTGATTCTTATAATAATTATCAAGATCATAACCGTTAAATGCGTTCATGTAATATTCATAAGCCTGTGACTGTGCATTTATCTCATCTCTAAGCGTACTCATAGAATCTGATAATGCGTTATTACGATTAAGCCATGTACTTGTTGTATCTGATACGACATTCTTTAGACGTGAGTATGCCGTAGATATCTTATTGATTAAGCGTTCAATCCAGTTGAGTTTTTCTTTAGTATCTTTTGATGAAGAAGATGAAGAGGAAGAGTCATCTTTCCCAAGAACATTCCAATCCAAATCAATATTTGCTTTAGCAAAAGAACCGGCGGCATCATTAAGTGATTGTATAATCTGGTTATATTTATCATATACAGCCATCTGTTTAACTCTTGCTTCTTCCATTTCAGGAGTAACAAGATCAGAATCATCCTGAACATCAAACTCAGGATTAGTTACAAGAGTGTAAAGACCTGTAACAGAATCTTTCTGTGCTGTATAATAGCCTGTCCAAATTGAGGCAAGTTCAGCCATTAACTGTTTATCAACGTCAAGCTTTGCTTTTGCGAGATTATTCCAGTTCTTAATATCAAAACCGTAATTTTCAGCAAGACCATTAAACAAAGTTTCATTGTTATTCTTAACATTTGTAAAGAAATCTACATCAGTTTCATTTTTCTTTACAAGAGAGTTAATATACTGCTGTGTATCTTCAGCATAAACATTTTCAAGCTTTGAAAATAACTCCTGCTCGGTGATAAGACCAGACATATAATCTGCAAGATATTGCTTTGCTTCTGGGAACTGCTTGATAATTTTCTGCATTGAATCAACACCGATATTACCTGTCTTGGCAATTTCGGATTGAAGTGACTGCATAAGATCCGCTTCTGATTTAAGGTCAGCGAGAGTGGCAGTTTTAGATTTGTCATCCGTTTCTGTAAGAAGAGAGGATGGATCGTCAAACTCTACAGGTTGTTCTACAGGATTTTCTTTTGCTTCCTGTTGAACTTTTTCCATTGCTTTTTTATACTCAGGAACATATTGCTTAAAAATATCAAGCCATGATAACATACTATCATATGCTTGTTGATTAAAGTCATCTGTTCCCTTTGCTTTTTCCATCTTTTCTATTTCATCAATTAATGAATTATATAAAAATTCTCTATTCTTTTCAAAATCTTCTGTAAGAATATCAAGCGTTTCCTTTGCATTATCAAGATTTTCTCTGGTTGTATCATTTTCAGCTTCGTTAAAATCATTTAATGCTTGATTATATGCATCTGTTGCAAGTTTAAGTTTTGCTAATTGTGCCACTGAAGAATCGTTTTCATTTCCACCAAGTGCAGAAGTCCAATCTATATTATTTGAAGAACCATCTCCACCATAATTCTTTGAAACTCTTTCAATAACATCTTTAGCATTTGTACTTTTTGTGTCGTCTCCGCTTTCGTTAAATTGTGTATTAAATTTATTTTCTGCGGTACGTGTTTGAGCTTTTAATTCTTCATCATTGGCTTGTTTTAGTTTTTCGATTTTTTCATCAAGTAAAGCATTCTGGTATTTAAGATTCTCAATCTCTGTTTTCTGTGCATCTGTAATTGTACCGTTGCTTTGAAGTTCTTGCAATTCTTCAATTTTCTTTTTGTTTGTTTCAATTTCAGAATTGTAATCTGATATTGATTTCTCATTATCTGATATTGTTTGTTCAGATTTTTCAAGAGATTCATTATATTTATTGACTGCTGTTGTTCCATCAGCCCAGTCCTGAACTGCATTTACACCTTTTATTGCAGCAGTAACAAGGGCAAGAGTAACAGCCATACCAGTTAAGCCAGGATGAGCTTTTAAGAAAATAGATACATCTGAAACAAGACCTTTTATTTCAGTACCAAGACCTTTTATTGCAAGCTTTAAATTACTAGAGGTTACCGTTGCTCCAAGTTGAGAGGTTGATAAGGCATTGGTTTGTGCTGTTGCAGCTAATTCCGCAGCTGTTGTTTCCAAAGTAGCACCTGCGAGTCCTTTTGTAGAAAGAATTGCTTCGATTTCTATTTTGTTTAAATTTGAATTGGAAATTGCAGCTTTAACGGATTCAGTTGAATAATTTCTCATTGCCTCTGCTAAATGATGTCCCAATGAAGCATGTTCATTTAACGTACCACCTAAAGAAGAGTATTTATTAATAATATTTTCTATATCTTTTACAGCATTTAAAGACTCTCCAACTGTTTTTAATTGCATTTGAGTTGATAGTATGATAGATTAATATTATCAATTTTATATGGAGGTAAATATGAAAAAAGAGCAAGACTATTATGATTCTTTCGATGAAAAAAAGGGAAATGGTTTTCTTATGGTTGGCGGTATTATTTTTGGTATTTTTATCTTTATTGCATCAATAATTGAATTAACTCAAGGGAAAATTGGGTTTTTTATTTTTTGCTGTATATATGTATCTTTTCTGAGTATATATATTTATATCGAAAAGAAAGGTAGCAAATTATCTGATGATTTTATTCCTAGTAAAAAAACAAAAGAACAGCTTATGGATGAATATGTAATAAAAAATAAAATTAAAGAGCAACAACTAGAGCAAGCCAGAATATATCAAGTCAACGCCCAAGCACAGGAATGGTTAAATAAACCTAAGTGCCCGACTTGCGGTTCTACAAACATCAAAAAGATAGGTGGTATAGAGCGTGGAGCTTCAATAGCTGCTTTCGGTATCTTTAGTAAGAAAATTAACAAGACTTTCAAGTGTAATAACTGTGGATATACGTGGTAATATGATTTAATGATACGATAGAAGAGTAGTGAGAAATTACTACTCTTTTTTTGTTTTGTGAGATAACGAAAAAGACAGCCCTTAATTTGGGCAGTCCTTAATTGATTGTTTTATAATACTACAAGTTGAAAGCGGGTGCAAACAACTTTACTGACATTTCTTATATTTTATTATACTCAAATGAGATAATCTTTCTTTTGAATATAATAGTAGAATAGAAAAGTAGTAAGAGATTGCTGCTCTTTTTATTTGTATTGAAAAAGAGCAGGAGATTAATCCTGCTCTTCGTTGTTTATAATAAAAAAGATTGGATAAACAATATCCAATCTTTTTTAAAATCACTTATTGCGTAGCTGGCTTTACTTCAAAACGAATACCCTTCTACAAATGTCACATAAAAACAGCTAGACTTACCAATTTTACTTGTGCTCTTCTGTTAATTTAATACTATCATACCACTTATTGAAAGTCAATATGTTTTTATTATTTTTGTGTATTTTTATTGTTATTATATTCAATGTTTTATCATATGTTACTGAAACATCACTTTTTCCTATTATTGACCACAATATTCTTTTAACATCTTCAAATGACAGATTTGTTACATTATTTAATGAATATACTATAAAGATATAAGATTCATCTCTACTTATATCGAATTTTTTTATTGTGTCAATGGAAGGAGATGTAAATAGGCTCATAAAATCATAATATAATTTTTCATAATTTTTATAAAATTTGTTATAATCATCAAGTGATTTTTCGATTGATAATGATATATATTCACATACTCTATTATAAACTGTTCTAATTTCATTTGGTGTTGGAATTAATAGTCCATCATTCTCAAGCCATCTTTTTGGGATTTTATCTTTATGAAGTATTAATATTTTGTCAATCCTTGCTATTGAATTAATTGAAACAATTCTACAACATAATAATTTCCTATATTTTTTCCACCTGTCTTTAGTATATGTTGTTAGTGGAATTACATAATACATTTCTGTATTTTTTATACTCTTTAAAATTAAAGCAGGATGAGTGCCACTGAATTCAGCATTATTAGTACCTTTAAAATCCACTGAATAAATGCCAGAATTTATTATATGTTTCATAAATATCTCCTAATTGCAATTTTATTGGTAACTTATACCAATAATACAATTATACGACAAGATTTTACATATATCTACAAGAACATTTGTTTAGTATTTTTGTACTTGACAAAATATTCAGTTGATTGTTACATAATTCTTATGATATTATATAATTATTCAAAAACATTAAGAGGTTACATTATGTTAAAAATCCATTATTGTCCTAATTGTCACAGAATTACATATACACATTATATTAAATGCATATGTAGAACATGTGACATTGAGTGCCAAAATCTTGATATAGAGTTTGAAAAATTCTTCTCAATGACAGAATCCGAAAGAGAAGAGTATATTAACTCACAATTACAAAATTAGAACTATTGTTCTGGATTGTATTTAATTTGATACAATGGTAAAATATAGACATTGGAGAAACAACATAGATGTGTGCCATAACACTCTATAACCGAAGGTTGTCCCAATGTCTATTTTTATGGCAGTCGGAATAAATATCTGCCCTTTCTGGGCTAAAAGAATATTCCCTACTTATTTTTATTCTTACTAAGAAGGGAGGTGAAAATACATATTGAATATGTTATATGCTGAAATAATCAGTTCTATGATTCTTGGAATATGTTATGTAATATGCCACGTAGCTTCAATTATTGGCAAATGTTACATCGCTAAAATCTGCAAAGACTACAGCGATTCCAAAACTGGAAGTTTAGCAGAAATGACTTCTAAGGATATCAATATCAATCTTCATCATTAATGTTCTTCATTTATATATTTATTCTCCTTTACTTCAATGATAGGGCTGTCTCACGACAGTCCTATTTTATTATTCTCTATTATGTTTGATTATAATTTGAAATTTATTAGTTGGACTTTCACACGTCCAAATGTATTACTGAATTTCATAATCGCAATACACACTATGCATTATAAGCAGATGCTACACTAAGGCGGTAGTCTACTTAGAGGATGGGTATGTCGTTGGGGATTGCTCTCTATATAAATATTTTCTATACAAGACCTTTCATTTCTATATATGGTCATACGCTTATGCGTAGAGTGCCGTCCTGCTCATTGTCTGTTGTTAATGATACTTAGACACCTATTAAGTCTCCTTAATATTATCATATATCCACATATACAATTGTTTCTACTTTCGTGACC
>ERZ773241.1371-NODE-1371-length-23563-cov-3.733282_pt1 | contig 23563 bp, 19 predicted proteins | sample MGYA00580989_ERZ773241 | MGnify/ENA primary metagenome ERZ773241 (study PRJEB29015, sample SAMEA2737804) | human gut metagenome | biome: human gut; feature: human-associated habitat; material: faeces | place: China | collected 2012 ... | reverse complement strand
GTGGGCATCCGTGGATTGAAGTAATATCCGGCTGATGGATTGTAATACGTTATTCAATTCGGTTGTACTCTTTTCCAGTAAGATTTTTTGTTCGGGAGGAAGAGTTTTGTAAAGTATGTAGTGAAGTTTAAGTTCGGTTTCAATGGGGCGTTTCAAGTCATGTACGATATTATGCACGAAAATCTCTCGGTATTTCCCGGCTCTTTTCCGCAGGAAATACAGAATGTCACCATAATAGCCAGCATAATAATCATCAGGTATCGTTTCATTTTTGCTCCTATCTGTGCTTTTTGCGCACGTATACGGCTGAAGCCGTATACAAATCAGGAAGGCTGGAAGGAGCTTCCCTGTTATTTTTTTGTTCTACTGCAGTAGAATGTCTTTCATTCATTCTATTACAGTAAAATAGAATTGTCAAGCTCTTCCTGCTGCTGATTTTACCCTCTGATTTTTCCAAAAACAAAAAACTCCTGTACCCTTTCGCACAGGAGTTCTTCTTCATATAACTTTATTCTTCCATTTCAAGAAGCATTTCTTCCACAATCCCAGCCGCTTCCGCAACCAGATGGCTGCAGGGCCTGGAGGCATAATATTCCGCCGTTCTTGCAGAAGGCTTCGCACTTTCTTCCCGCTGCATTCCGGCAGACATTCCCAGAAGCTCACGGCAGATTATACTGCCTCTTCTCTCACGGAAGGCATCGCTCATTTTCCGAACCATTTCATAGGAACGGGTCTTCGCTTCTTCATCTGCAGGATCCGTATTGCCCATTTTCAGGCCGGAAAGCATGGCCATAGCCGACACAGTACCGCATACCTCACGCATCCGTCCCACACCGGCACCCATTGGCCCGGCAAGCTTCAATGCCGTCTGCCTGTCCATTCCGAAGATATCTGCATAGGTAACAAAAACAGACTGGGCACAGTTAAAGCCCGATTCAAACATATTAACTGCATCCTGTATCCTGCTTTTCATCTTCATTCCGCCTTATTTGCCTTTACCGCAGCATTTCTTGTATTTCTTTCCGCTGCCGCAGGGACAGGGATCATTGGGATATACTTTTTTATCTTTCACGATAGTTGTGGAAGATTTCTGTTCCTTGTAAAGAGCCTTCCTCGTATCTTCGTCAAAGATATCGTTCCACTCTTCCAGCTCATACAGCCAGTCAGCGCCTGCCGCTACCATATTTTTATACAGAAGGGCTTTATCAAATCCAAGGCTAACCTGGGTATCCTCTTCCATTTCTTCAATGAGATTGGATTCCGCAAGGCTGTCGTCGATTCCATCCAGGAAACCGGTCATGGTCATGATATCCACATCATATTTTTCAGCCAGTTCCTTTACGGTACCTGTAACCACCTCGTCAGGATTCTTTAAAAGCTGGGCGTAGATTTCTTTTTCCTTTTCAAAATATACTGCCCAGAGTCTCTGCAGATCTGCTTTGTTGGCTGTTTCAGAGTAAGCCATTGCTCTCCATTGTTCCAATAATGCCATTTTTATCACCTCGTCCATGTATTTTCACCGGTCAGGACCGGTTCTTTTATTCAGCATTGCTTTCTTAAGCATTGCTGCTGCAGGATTAGCCGCATCTTTCTTTGCTGACGCTCAGAATAGAAATAGTATATAACAAAATGGCGGTAAAGTCCAGCGGGTCATTGCATACTGTGGGTGGTGGTGGGTGGGCAGAAGAATCTCCTTGTGTCCCTCTCCCTGCCTGGGGCGTCCCGGATTTTCTCCGGCAGCGGGTTCTATGGTCCGACAGCTTCATCTCAAAAAAAGAGAGCTGTTTCTTACTATTTTGCTCCTACGCTCCACTGCCGTCCCCAGCGGCGTTGTTTGACGACCAAAGGGAGGAGTTCAGCCGCGTTGGCAGCGGAGTGAAGGAGCAAAATAGTTAGAAACAGCCTCTTTTTTTGTCTGCACCTGGTGACGTATAAAACACACTGCCGGACAGAGGGCGGGGCAGGGAAGCAGGGCACATGTTTTTTATCCGCTCCCTCTCAGTCTTCCGGCGGAATTATCCGCATACCCCCTGCACGGTCAAAAGACGGGTCGAATTCCGGAACGGCTCCTTTATCAGGGATAAGGAGTTGATCGAGGGTTTTTTCGTAGGTATATCCCAGGGTATCTGTTATGACCAGGCGGAGGCTTAATATGTCGCCGTCTTCCGGGGTGAAGGTGGTTTCGAGGCAGGAGCCGTTATTGGAGTAGCCATAGGCATTTTCGAATAACAGTGTTTTTTCAAGGAGTTCTTCATTACGGTATAAATAAAGCATGGCACGGCTTCCTTTATTGCTGTCAGGCCCGGTACTGCTGATTTCGGCGTTGGCTGTGAAGGTGGTTTCCAGGGAACCGCCTGTCCGGTGCCAGCCAAGATCTCCGTAGGCGTTCCATTGGATTAAATAGTGGGAAAAAACATCCAGGTTCGGTTCCGGAATCTCTACGGTATCTGTGCTTCCATCATTGTATATCAGGCTGATGGTGCCGTTTCTGCAGGTTACGGGTATGGTGAGGTCAGCTTCAAAGAAACCGTTTTCGGCAGGGCGGGCTTCCTGTGTCTGTTCCTTTTCTCCGTCATACCATCCTACGCGGACAGTGCTTCCTGCCGCCATTTCCTTCAGGGCAAAACGTACCTTTGTATCTGCCATTCCTTTTTCCAAGGCTCCGAAATCAATGGAAAAATAAGAAGTGATGCTCTGGGACTCATTCTGAAGCGCGTCTATGCGTGCCAGGGCAGTCTGCAGGCTGGCGTCGACTTGCTGGGGAATGGCGGATATTTCCCCGCTCAGCTGTGTGTTCTGTTTCTTTAAGCCCAGGCAGAAGCAAAGGAGAATGAGGTTGAGAGTGACGGACAGAACCAGAAGAACCATGACAGCGGCTTCCCATATTTTTTTCTTCACGAAATGCCCTCCCTTTTTATCGGTGATGTTATTTCTTTTACTGTAGCAAAGGAGACAGAGGATTGTCAATCCCGGAGGAGGATCGTTGGAGGAGCGTGTGAGGTGAATGGGTGTTAAGAGAATGGGGGATTATCGGATTGTTCGGAAGGAAAATGGAAGGGACAAAATGGAAAACTGTATTATTGGGTTGACACAGTAATACAAAAGTGATAATATCAGAGTAAGAAAAATGTTATTACTTATGAGAATAATATCATAAATGATAATAATGAGAAGGGAGCGGTTGGAATGAACCAGCAGGAATTTATCCGGGTGGTAATGAATCCTGTGAGGCAGCGTATTATCCAATATCTGATACTGCATGAGGAAGGGACGGCGGCTTCTTTTAAGGAGGAGCTGAATGATATTCCCACAGCCAGCCTTTACCGCCATATCAAGGTGCTGTATGAGGCGGGATGTATTGAGGTGATACGGGAATGCAGGAAAAGGGGGACGGTGGAGAAGACATATGCCCTGGTGAAACAGCCTTTGGGTGAAGGCGACAGGAAGAGTGTGGAAGGGCTGATTCAATCCGCCCTGTTTTCCCTGATGGCTTCTTTTACCGGTTATTTCGCTGACGAAGGCAATGATTTCAGGAAGGATATGCTGAGTCTGACCACTTCCACTTTGCTTCTTACGGATGAGGAGTATATGGAGATGACGGGTAAAATCGGAGCCGTATTTAATGAGTACATTTATAACAAACCTGAGGAAGGACGCAGGCCCAGGAGGATTACATTTATTTCCTCTCCATGTGAGGAAGAACAGGAGTGAAGCATGTTAAAGATTACTGATTTTTCAAAAACCTACAAGGGCGGGAAAAAGGCGGTTTCCCATTTGAACCTGGAAATCCTTCCCGGTGATATTTACGGATTTATCGGACATAACGGGGCGGGCAAAACAACAACGATTAAAGCGGCGGTGGGAATCCTGGATTTTGAAGAAGGAGAAATTCTCATTGACGGGCATTCCATTGAGAAGGAGCCGTTACTGTGCAAATCCATGCTGGCCTATATCCCGGATAATCCGGATTTATATGAGCATCTTACCGGAATCCAGTATTTGAATTTTATTGCGGATATTTTCCGTCTGGATTCCGGGGTGAGAACGGAGCGGATCCGGGAATACGCGGAACAGTTCGGAATTACAGACAGTCTGGGAGATTTGATTTCTTCCTATTCCCATGGCATGAAGCAAAAGCTTGCCATTATATCCGCCCTGATTCATAAACCGAAGCTTCTGGTTCTGGATGAACCCTTCGTGGGGCTGGATCCCAGTGCCTCCGTAGTGCTCAAGCAGAATATGCATGAGCTTTGCAAGGAAGGCAGCGCCATTTTTTTCTCCACACATGTGCTGGATGTGGCGGAAAAGCTGTGCAATAAAATCGCAATCATCAAGAATGGAGAACTTGTGGTGTCAGGGGAGACTTCGGAGCTGACTCACGGGAAATCTTTGGAGGAGGTATTTATGGAGGTGGTCAAAGGTGATTAGCCAGAGCTTCTTGCTGTTGAAAATACAGCTTTTAAAGGGATTCGGTATCAATGAGGCCATACACTGCAGGGATGCAAGGAAAAAAAGGCGGCTGATCCTGCTGCTTTCCGTATATATCCTGTTAGGAATTATGCTGGTGTTCTATACGGCGGGAGCTGCCTTTATGCTGTGTGCCGCGGGGGCGGCCGACAGTGTTCCCGGGTTTGTGGTGGCTGTTTCCAGTCTTGCCATATTTGTGTTTACCCTGTTCAAGGCCGGTCCGGTTTTATTTGCCGCAGGGGATTATGATATGCTTACGGCACTGCCGGTCAGACCCTTTTCCATCATTGTAAGCCGTCTGCTCCATATGTATGTGAGCTCGCTTATGCTGTCCCTGCTGACTATGGTTCCCTCCTGTCTGCTGTATGGCTGGATGGCAGGCCCTTCCCCCTGGTTTTACGCGGCAGCAGCCATAAGCGTCCTGTTTGTGCCGCTGGTTCCTCTGACCGCAGCCTCTTTGCTGGGAACATTGATTATGGCGGCCGGTTCCAGGGTAAAACATAAAAATATACTTATCATTTTCCTTTCTCTGGTTTGTACCATGGGAGTCCTTGCCCTTTCTCTGCTGTTTTCCTTCCGGGCGGAGGATATGAATATGGCGGATATGGCAGGAATGATTAAGCTGGGAGTGGATCAGGTAAATCGTATTTATCCGCTGGCCGGAATGTATACGGCAGGGATTGTCGGCGGAAATATTGCGGCGATTGCAGGATTTCCTGCGATATCGCTCGGGGTTTTCCTGCTGTTTTCCGCTTTGGTGCAGTGGAAATATGTGAGTATCAGCAGCGCCCTGCACTCTCATGCTGCAAAAAAGAATTACCGGATGCAGGCACAAAAAAAGAGCTCTCTTCTTAAGGCTCTGTATATAAAAGAGATTAAGAGGTACTTTGCATCAAATATTTATGTCCTGAATACCTTGATTGGGTATATTCTTATGGTAGCGATTGCCGTTATGCTGGCATTCACAGGAATCGATAAGCTGGAGGGATATCTGACCATGAGCGGCGGGGAATCGCTGACATTGCCATTCCCTTTGGGAAATTTGGTTCCCTTCCTTCTGTCCCTGATGCTGATGATGGGCAGCACCACCGCCTCTTCCATATCCATGGAGGGAAAGCAGTGGTGGATCCCCAAATCGCTTCCGATACCTGCCCGGACGATTCTGGACAGTAAGATGCTGGTAGGCCTTTCCATGATGCTGCCGGCGGTTTTGATATCCGGGGCGGTCCTTGTCATCTCAGGACAGACAGGAGACGTCAATCCGGTCTGGCTGTTTCTGGTTCCCGGAGCCTATGCCTGTTTTTCCGTGGTATTCGGGATCACGGTCAATCTGAAGATGCCGGTATTCAACTGGGATAATGAGACTACAGTTGTCAAACAAAGCGGGGCTACTATGACAGCTGTCCTGGGAGGAATGCTTTTTGCTCTTGTGCCCGTAGGGCTGCGCGTACTGCTGGCAGGGATTTCCGATGATTTGTTCATGGGAATGATGGTGATGGTTCTTCTGGCGGTTTCTTTTCTTCTGTATCAGAAAAACAGCAGATGTGATTTGCGCAAAATAGAATAAATGCGGTATACTATAGGCTGGTCAGGGTGGTATAATATAGATTACGTGGAAAAAAAGATACCACCGGATAACTAAAAAAAGCGGTAACTGAAAGGTACGGAACCGTTGCCGCTTTTTGGTTTGAGAGCGGCTTTGGAAGTATATATGCAAAAGCGCGCAGACAGGAGCACGAATGGAGAACAAAATGACAGAAACAGGAAAAATGACTGAGGGGCTGTTTCGTTTTATCGATAACAGTCCCACCGCATTCCATGCCGTTTCCAATGCGGCAGAGATGCTTGAAAAGGCGGGATACGCCAGGATTACAGGGGAAGAAGCAGCAGGAGTGAAACCCGGCGGAAGATACTATACGGTAAGAAATGGCTCGGCATTGATCGCCTTCCGGATTCCGGAAGGGGAGATAAAGGGGATACGCATCGTGGCATCCCACAGCGATTCCCCTTGCTTTAAGGTGAAGGAAACACCCGAAATGGATGTGGAAGGGCGTTATGTGAAGCTGAATGCGGAAGGCTATGGCGTTATGATTATGTCTACCTGGCTGGACAGGCCTTTGTCCATAGCGGGACGGGTTGTTGTGAAGGAAGACGGTAAGCTTGTCACCCGTCTTTTGAATATTGACAGGGATTTATGCGTCATTCCCAATGTAGCCATCCATTTTAACAGGGAAATCAACAAAGGATTTGCCTATAACCCTCAGGTGGATCTGCTTCCGCTTTATGGAGGCGGGGATGGAGAGGAAAAAGAAAAGAAGAACAGCCTGAAAAAACTGTGTGCCGATACGCTGGGGATTGAGGAAGAACAAATCCTGGCTTCCGATCTTTATCTTTACTGCCGGGAAAAAGGAAGACGCATGGGAGTGGAAGGCGAATTTATCGGCTCTCCCAGGCTGGACGATCTGCAGTGTGCCTATGGGACTCTTATGGGCTTTCTTGCTTCTGAGAAGGGGAAAGAGGACAGGGCGGCCGCAGGGGAATACGGCGCGGTTTATGCACTTTTTGATAATGAGGAAATCGGAAGCGGCACCAAGCAGGGGGCTGATTCCACCTTCCTGTCCGATATCATAGACTGTATTTGTGATGCCTGCGGGCGAAACGGCATGCAGAAGAGGGATATTCTGTCGGAAAGTTTCCTTTTGTCGGCCGATAATGCCCATGGAGTGCATCCCAATCATCCGGAAAAATCGGATCCTACCAACCGCCCTTACTTAAACGGCGGTATTGTGCTGAAATTCCAGGGAAGCCAGAAATATACCACGGATGCCTATTCGGCGGCGGTGATACGGGATATCTGCCGGGAGCAGGATATCCCCTGCCAGAACTTTGCCAATCGTGCCGATGTTCCCGGAGGTTCTACGCTGGGGAACATATCCTCTGCACATGTTTCCATACCTGCGGCGGATATCGGCCTTGCGCAGTTGGCCATGCATTCCGCCTTTGAAACGGCAGGAGAAAAGGATACGGAATATCTGGTGCGTCTGTGTCAGGGCTTTTTCCGGTAGTTGTTCAGGATTAAGGTAAAGGTGGAGCCGCCGCCCGGAGTGTCGGAAACGGTGAGGCTTCCATGATGGGCATCCATGATTTCCCGGGCAATGGAAAGCCCCAGGCCGAAATGCCCGGTGTCCTGGCGGGAGGAATCCCCCCGGTAGAAGCGATCGAACAGATGGGCTTTTCTGTCGTCCGGTATTCCCGGTCCATTGTCAGCAACGCTGATGGAGGTTATTTTGTCCTGCTGGCTCAGGGAGAGGGTAATCCTGCTTCCGGAAGGACAGAAGCTGAAGGCATTATGAAGTAAAACAGACAACACCTGACGGATGCGATCGCTGTCGCAGAAGACGGGTGTTGTTTTTTCTTCAGGCAGCTGTATGGAAAGATGATATCCTTTTTCCCGTGCAAGAAGCTCAAAGGCTTCAAAGGTATCCAAAAGCAGGGTATCCGGTTCACAGGAAGCAGCCCGGATGGTAAAAGAATGGCTGTCCGCGCCCGCAAGGGTAAGCAGATCGGAGATCAGGCCCGACATGGCATCCCCTTCTTTTTTTATGATGTCAAAAAACATTCCCTGCTCCTCAGGCGGAGCCTTCCGGCAGGCGTTGCTGGCGGAGAGAATCACGGATAAGGGCGTCCTGAGCTCATGGGATGCGGCGGCGACAAATTCAATCTGGCTCTGCCGGCTTTTTTTCAGAGGCTTGAGAAGCAGGCCTGTAAAAAGGTAGGAAAAAAAGGCCAGGATAAGTGAGGCGGAAACAATCAGGATCAGAAAGGAATTTCGCTGCGTCAGAATGCGTTCCTGCAGGTTTCCCATGGACTGCAGGATTAAGATAGTGAGAGTGCCGGTATCACGGGAAGAAAAAGCGATGCATCCGTAATAATCGTCATTTTTTCCGCCGGAAGAGGAAAAAGAAAATTCCTGGTGCCGGATAGTAAAAGGCTGCGCGGAAGGAAATCCGCCGGAATTTGCATCATAATAATTCCAGCCGGCGTCAATGGCTTCCCGGCAGGCGGGATCGTGTTCCTGGCGCCCCCAGAGAAAATCCTGCCCGTTATCTCTCAGGCTCAGGAGATATTTACCGTTTCCTTCCATCTTGGAAAGCCATTCATGGGTGATGACCGTCTGGTTTTCCAGATTGGACAGCAGGGTATTCATATCGTTTTGAAAAGAGGTAAAACTGGATTCCCTCAGATTTTTTTCGGAAATATAAAGATAGCTGCAGGACATGAGGATCAGTACCAGGATTGTGATGCCTGCACATAAAAAGGTGAGACGGCGGTGTACTTGACGGAACATTTCAGCAGTCCTCCATACGATAGCCGATACCGCGGACGGTTTTCAGCTGCACGCGGCTGCCCACTGCTTTCAGACGCCTGCGCAGAAAATAAATATAGTTATCCAGATTTCCCTCCTCCACGTCCGTATCCGGCCCCCAGACCCGGTACAGCAGAATCGGGCGGGAGAGGGACTGGCCGATGTTGCGCAGAAAGGTTTCCATGAGCGCCCCTTCCCGTCTGGAGAGGGAACAGGTATCCTCAGGGCCGGTAAGCCTGGCCTCCACCGGTTCATAGCTGATGTCTGCGAAGGTGAGCTTTTCAGTGGCTTCCATCCGCCGGGGCCGTCTTCCTATGCTCCGGATGCGGGCCGCCAGTTCTTCAAAATCAAAGGGCTTTACCAGATAATCATCGGCCCCGCAGTCCAGGCCGGTTATTTTATCCGTAAGGGCTCCCAGAGCGGTGAGCATGATGACAGGCGTCATGTCGCCTTTTTTCCGCATTTCCGTCAGCACCCCAATGCCGTCCAGCTTCGGAAGCATCCGATCCAGAAGGATGAGATCGTAGAGTCCTTCTTCCATATAATAGCAGGCTTCTTCCCCGTCCAGACAGGAATCCACGGCAAAGCCTTCTTTTTCCAGCTGATAGGTAAGAGTCCGGTTCAGTTCTTTGTCGTCTTCTACAAGTAATAATTTCATGGTTATCCTTTTTCTCAGATACTCAAACATCGCACATGCCCCGCCCCCTGCGTCCCGTTCCTTTGGGTCTGCTGTCCGGTTCGGATTCCCCTCCTTCCCGCCGTCGGCTATGCAGGGATCCTTGCAGGGGAACGACTTTAGTCGTTTTGGCTTATCGCTCGGATAAGCTCGCAGCGGTACTAAGGCTGCAAAGGACGCAGCCTTAGGACCGGCGAGCTTATGACGCCCCTTACAGGATTCCCTGCATGGCCGGGGCCGGCGGCGGGAAGCACAGGGACGCAGACCGGGGGAGCAGGCAAAGGCCTGGAACCAGCACCCGGAGGGCACAGAGGCTTGCGCGAAGTTTGAATAACTCGGTTAAGTAGTTAATGCTTAAATGAGTTAATTGTTATCTAGTTAACTATTTTAATGTTTTTTTTGGGGAAAGTCAAGTCGTTAGTGATTTTATGTGTCAGGATATACCAGTACTGGAATGGGTATAAGTTGTGGAAGCGGTCTTGTCACATAACTAGATATAGTATATAATAGATTCAATTCGGCAAAAATAATACTAGTTTTAGTAGTGTACATATCCGGGTATATTGCATTTGCCAGACAACAATCTACGGGCCCGGAAAAAGGAGACAGACATGGATATCATGAAACGAAATGGCCGTCAGGAGGATTATGACGGGCAGAAAATTATCAGGGCTATGAGGAAGGCTTTTGAGAGTACGGGAAGTAATCCGGCGCCTTCGGTTATGGCTGATCTGCTTGTATCTGTTGAGGAAAAGCTGGCGGACAAAAATATTACGAATGTGGAAGGGATTCAGGATCAGGTAGAGCAGACTTTGATGGAGCAGGGCTTTTTTACGGAAGCTAAGAATTATATTCTTTATCGTCAGAAGCGTTCTCTTTTGAGAGATGCCAGGGTGTCTCTGGGGCAGGCGGCTTCTGATCCTGAACTGGAATCGGTGTTCCGGAAGATTCAGAAGGATTTTCCGGAGGAGGAGTATTCTCTTCTTCATCTTTCTGTTAAATATAATGCTTTCTGTAAACCGGAAATGAAGCCGGATGAGAAGCTGGCGGCCTTGATTAAGGCGGCGGTTGAGCTTACTACGCAGGAGGCTCCGCGGTGGGAGTTCATTGCGGCCAGGCTTTTAAATTATCAGGCGCACAAAAAGATCGCCCTGCGGATGGGGGAAGCGAGAATTACAGGTTTTTATGAAAAGCTCCGGTATCTTACGGATCTGGAGCTTTATGGGAGTTATATTCTGGAGCAGTACAGCCGGGAGGAAATCGAGGAGGCGGCATTGCTGTTGGATGACAGGAGGGATGAGCTGTTCACCTATGCGGGGCTTGATCTCCTCCTGAAACGGTATTGTATCCGTACCAAAAGCCATGTTCTCCTGGAAACGCCCCAGGAAATGTATCTGGGCATCGCCCTTCATCTGGCTATGAAGGAAAAGCAGAATCGTATGAACTGGGTGAAAAAATTCTATGACTGTTTAAGCCGCATGGAGGTCACGATGGCTACTCCCACTCTTTCCAATGCGCGCAAGCCCTATCATCAGCTCTCCAGCTGCTTTATCGATACGGTTCCCGACAGCCTTGACGGGATTTACCGCAGTGTGGATAATTTCGCCCAGGTGAGCAAATTCGGGGGCGGCATGGGGCTTTACTTCGGGAAGGTACGTGCCACGGGAAGTTCCATCCGCGGTTTTGAGGGTGCGGCAGGCGGCGTGATCCGGTGGATCAAGCTGGTGAATGACACCGCTGTTGCCGTGGATCAGCTGGGTATGCGGCAGGGTGCGGCTGCGGTTTATCTGGACGCCTGGCACCGGGATCTTCCGGAATTTCTTCAGCTGCGGACGAATAACGGGGATGACCGCATGAAGGCGCATGATATTTTTCCCGCGGTCTGCTATCCTGATCTGTTCTGGAAAATGGCAAAGGAGGATTTGAATCAGGACTTGCACCTGATGTGTCCTCATGAAATCCTTACTGTAAAGGGATATTCCCTGGAGGATTATTACGGGGATGAATGGGAAAAGCGTTATCTGGAATGTCTTCGTGACTCCCGGATTTCCAAACGGACGGTCTCCCTGAAGGAAATTGTGCGGCTGATCCTCAAATCCGCAGTGGAAACCGGAACGCCCTTTACCTTCAACAGAGATGCGGTCAACAGGGCCAATCCCAACGGACACAGAGGAATCATCTACTGTTCCAACCTGTGTACGGAAATCGCCCAGAATATGTCTCCCATTGAAACGGTCAGTTCTGAAATCCGTACGGAAAACGGGGATACCGTGGTGGTGAATACCACACGTCCCGGAGATTTTGTGGTCTGCAATCTGGCGAGTCTTTCCCTGGGAAATATTCCTGTGGAAGATGACGCTTATCTGTCCGATGTGGTGGCTACGGCTGTCCGCGCCCTGGACAATGTCATCGACCTGAATTTCTACGCCCTTCCCTATGCCAGACTGACCAACCGCCGCTACCGCAGCATCGGCCTGGGAGTAAGCGGTTATCATCATATGCTCGCCAAACACCAGATCCCCTGGGAAAGTGAAAAGCATTTTTCCTTTGTGGACGATGTGTTTGAACGGATTAACCGCGCCGCTATTTCCGCCAGTTCCGATATCGCCGCAGAAAAAGGCAGTTATGAATATTTTGAAGGCAGCGACTGGCAGACCGGCGCCTATTTTGAAAAACGCTGCTATACCTCTCCGGTTTGGAAGGAGCTTCGGGAAAAGGTGGCATCCCAGGGAATGCGCAACGCCTATCTTCTGGCCGTGGCTCCCACCAGCAGCACCAGTATCCTTTCCGGCACCACCGCAGGGCTTGACCCCATTATGAAGCGTTTTTTCCTGGAAGAGAAAAAAGGCTTCATGCTTCCCCGGGTAGCTCCGGAGCTTTCCATGAAAACCTACTGGTATTATAAAAACGCCCATCTCATCGATCAGAGCATGAGCGTCCGCGCCTGCGGGGTGCGCCAGCGTCATATCGATCAGGCGCAGAGCATGAATCTGTACATCACCAATGATTATACGCTCCGCCAGGTGCTCTCTCTGTATATTCTCGCCTGGGAATGCGGTGTCAAAACCATCTATTATATAAGAAGCAAGTCTCTTGAGGTGGAGGAATGTGAAAGCTGCTCATCCTGACGGCTTGTGAAAAGGATAAAGGACGTAAGAAAGGATACAAGAAAATGAATGAACTGAAAAAGAAACCTCTTTTTAACCCGGAAGGGGATACGGACGTGCGCCTGCGCCGTATGATAAACGGAAATACGACGAATCTGAATGATTTCAATAATATGCGCTATCCTTGGGTGAGCGACTGGTACCGTCAGGCCATGAACAATTTCTGGATTCCGGAGGAAATCAATCTCTCTGCGGATGTCAAGGACTATCCACGGCTTTTGCCGGCAGAGCGCACCGCTTATGATAAAATCTTAAGCTTCCTGGTTTTCCTGGATTCCATCCAGACCGCCAACCTGCCTCACATAGGGGAATACATCACTGCGAATGAGGTGAACCTGTGCCTGTCCATCCAGACCTTCCAGGAATGTGTGCACAGCCAGAGCTACAGCTATATGCTGGACTCCATCTGCAGCCCTACCGAGCGCAATGCCATCCTTTACCAGTGGAAGGATGACGAGCATCTTCTGCGCAGGAATACGTTCATCGGAAATTGCTACAATGAATTCCAGGAGCACAAGGATCCCACCACCCTGCTGAAGGTTATGATGGCTAATTTTATCCTGGAAGGCATTTATTTTTACAGCGGCTTCATGTTCTTCTATAATTTGAGCCGCAACGGTAAAATGCCCGGCTCCGCACAGGAAATCCGCTACATCAACCGGGATGAGAACACACATTTATGGCTGTTCCGCAATATTATCCTGGAGCTGCAGAAAGAAGAACCCCAGCTTTTCACCTCCGAAACCATAGCCGAGCTGAAGGAAATGCTCATGGAGGGTGTACGCCAGGAAATCGAATGGGGCCATTACTGCATCGGAAACAACATCCCCGGCCTTACCAGGGATATGGTGTCTGACTATATCCGCTATCTCGGCAACCTGCGCTGGACCAGCCTGGGCTATGAGCCCCTCTATCCGGAGCATACCGCGGAACCGGAAAGTATGGCCTGGGTGAGCCAGTATTCCAATGCGAATATGGTGAAAACAGATTTCTTTGAAGCGAAAAGCACCGCCTATGCCAAGAGTACGGCGCTGGTGGATGATCTGTAAAATGCTCTGCAAAAAAATCGGCCGGTATCTGTCAGGGATTACTCCTCAGATACCGGCCGGTTCTTTGCCTTATTACATTAAAAAAACAGCTTATACTCCGCTTCTGCCGTCAGCCTGCTAATCCTGCACGCCCCTTCCTCAGGCAGATCCGGCCATTGCTCCAAATATACCGGCATATCTCTTTTCAGCCTGTGAACGGTTATATCCACGTTCTCCGGGAATCCAAATCTTTTCAATCCGATCTCCCAAATCTGCCCCGTATAAAAATGATCCCCTTCCTTCTTCCCGTCAATAAAAAGCTCCAGGCTTTCTCCCACATAATCCAGCTTCAGAAAAACATCCTCTGCCTCCGTTTCTTCTGCATAATCAAGTTCTATGCGGTAACGGCATTCTTCATCGCTGCTCTGTTTTTCTTCCTTTTGCAAATTACAGGAAGGCGTGTTCCGGGATATTCTCTGGGAATATCGTGTGAAAATCCCCTCGTTTCCTGTTTTTACAAATCCCCGGGGGACCGTGGGAAGCTCCGGATATACACGGATTTCCAGCTCTTCTGTTTCTCCCGTCCGGAATAATACCTTACAGGAACCGCCTTCCTCCACAATCGGATAGTTACATACCGCCAGATATTCTTCTGTTCCGAATTCCATCTTCCAGGCATGCCGTGCATCCTCCCTGCTTATATGAATAAGTTCTTTTTTCCCAGGATCTCCTTCTATTCTGAAATGAGGTTCCCTGTCACCGTAAAAGATATATCTCTCCCCGTCCGTCCTGTGAAGAATACACAGGGGAGAAGCGCTTGCACTTATCAATACCGCATGTTCTCCCACCGGAAGGTAAAAGGGATAGAAAAAATAATCTCCATTCCGGATGTCCTGCGCCTCATAGGAGATATCTCCGTCAGGAAGCCGGACATTCAGGGTTACCTCCTGATGATCGGCCATCTGTTTTCTTCTCTGATAATTATTTACAAACAGATAACCGCTGTTTCCTTTTCTCCTTACCGCACTGCGGAGATGGACGGTATCATTGGGATCCTGAGGGCTGTCCTCCGGAATGAAGGTCTTCATTTCACAGAAGGCTTCCCCGAAATCATGGAGGAACATGGCATATAATTTAAGCTCCAGGCCGGTATCCGATATCTGTCCGTATTCCCTGATGGGTGCGTTAAAATCATACGAATATTCCGGAAGATCGTTGGGATAGCCTGATTCTCTGGACTCCTGCAGCGTGCTCCTTTTCCCATGAGGATTGGTTCCCCCATGATACATATAGTAGCCCAGAAGATTGGCTCCGCACCCCAGCTTGGTCAGCGTCATGGCTCCGATATCCGCCGCTGCCGCCCCCGGCCTTCTGTGCCTTGTCACCTGAATTCCGCCGCCCAGCTCCGCTGTGAGGTACGGGAACTTATCCCACGGCCAGGTAAGACCTTCCCCCATTCCCAAGTCACTGCCTATATTCCGGTCGTTTCTTTCCTGTGTAAAAACATAATTCACACTCGGCTCCAGTTCCGTTATTCTCGGATCCCATGGCGCATCGCAATAACCTCCCAGAACCGGAAGCATACCTCCTGTAACCGCTCCGCCCCAGCCGGTAGCCGTATAATAGGGTACATCAAAGCCGGCACCGACAGCCAGCCGCTTCAGCCGGCGCATGTGTTCCTCTCCCTCTTCACCGGTAAGACCGCCGCAATGTCCATACTCATTTTCAATCTGAACACCGATTACCGGTCCGCCATCCTTATGGAGAAGCCCTTTTACTTCCATAAAAATTCTCTCGTAATAGCGTTTTACGCAGGATAAATAGCTTTCATCATTCGTACGGGGCACAAAATCCTTCTCAAGCAGCCAGTCCGGAAATCCGCCGCTGCGGACTTCTCCATGGCACCATGGGCCGATTCTCAGAAAAACCAGCAATCCGCATTTTTTTGCCGTGACTAAAAATTTATGAAGATCCCGGCAGCCCGAAAACAGGTATTCTCCTTCCTCTTCCTCATGATGGATCCAGATTACATACGCGGATACCACATCGACGCCGCAGGCCTTCATCTTATACAATGACTCTTCCCAATAGCTGTCCGGGTACCTGCTGTAATGGAATTCCCCCATTACAGGAAACCATGGCCTGCCATTTCTGGTCAGATATTCTGAGGTATAGGAAAACAATTCCGTATTTTTCAACCTCATCACCTCCCTGCCTATTTCTGTAGGGACGGCCAGGCAAATTCTATCCCTAATTTCTCTTTGTTTTTATGGAATTTCTCATTCTGGGATTCATACAATTCTTCATAGCCCATGCTGTACATCTGCTCCACAGCCTGGTTGTACAGCTTTTCGCATTCCGCTTCATCCGATGCCATGATAATCTGAGGCTCCGCAGATTTCCAGTATTCATCAATGGCCGCCTTAATTGCCGCCAAATCCGTGCCTGCCATAGGGTTAATATCGGAAAAGCATTTGTCGTCATACAGGCTGGCATCCTTATCACGTTCCATGTTTATCCGGTCTTTTTCCAGTTCATTCTCGACATTAAGATTCTCGTACTTCTGGATGATCGTGTAGTCCATGGCAAAACTCAGGTTCATATTATACTTATTATAGGCAGCATTGTAGTCTTCTTCGTACTCTTTTACCGCTTCTTCTTTCCGGATTGCCTTGCCGTCTACAATATCATAGCAGCCGCTCCCGTATTCCTCATCCAAAGCCGCTTCTTCCTGTGTGAGATAGGCAAACAGACTGATAATCCTGTCCGGGTGCTCTGCACCGGCGGTTATCATGGTCGTTGTCCAGCCTGCCGCATTGATAGATGATAAATAATGCTGTTTGCCCGAATCACCGGTTTTAATGGTTCCGCAGTAAAGCATTTTCGCATTGGGATCACTGGAATAGAGAGCCGATCTTGGCTGTTTTACCGTCATCCAGCCCTGTGCCATAAATACCTGCCCGCTCGCCACTTTCTGATCCCGCTGTGTCTGATCCTGGGTGAATTCATCCGTGGTAATCAGGCCTTCCGTATACAGCTTGTTATAGAATTTCAGCGCCTCCAGGTATTCCGGCTGGAGCTTGATATCCAGGAGATTCCCCTGTTCGTCCTCCTGCTGTGCCCCGAACTGCTGTGCCATATTTACCGGATATACACCCGTTAACGGAATAACATCCATGCCGTCATACTGCAGCTTCTGGTCTTTTACCTTCTTCAGAGCCTGATAAAAGCCGTCCTTGGTGTGCAGATCATCCATTGTCATGCCAATCTGCTCCAGCAGATCCGTGCGGACAAAATTGCTGTTATGGGTGACCAGAAAGCCGCCGAATTCGTCACTGCATCTCTCCGGCCCATAATAAAAGCTTACCAGGGAATACCATTTTCCATCCTCATTTCTGTACCAGTCCTTCTGTGACTGGGGAACATTCAAATCCGGCGCATAGTTTTCCGCCAGATCCTCCAGATCCAGTACCAGACCCGCATTCTCCATCTGCAGCCTCTGGGACGCCACCGCATCAAAGGTTACCACATCCGGAAGCTCTCCCGATACAATCAGCGCATTCAGCTTATCCGCATCGCCTGTAATGATATTCACAGTGATTCCGGTTTCCGTCTGCAGCTTTTTGTCGGCAATATTATTCACCGGATCAAAAACCTTGCCATACCAGTCATAAGCCACAAACCAGTCTATGGTTACAGGGCTTGTGTCCTTTTTCCAGCTCGGGGTTTCTCCCGCTGCTTCCTCATTCCGGGACTCCTCCGCCGCCTCCGTCTGAAGCGCCTCGGACTGCGGGATATCTGCCGCCGTCTCTTCTCCCCTGCTTCCGCAGCCGGACAGCAGGCTTACACATACCGCCCCCGCAAGCAGGATACTGCTGATTCTTTTTCTTCTCATACGCAACCTCCCATAATTAAATGATTATAATTAACCCTTTACCGCTCCTATCGTCATACCCTTTACAAAATATTTCTGGAGGAACGGATAAACGGCAACTACCGGCAATGCAGTGACCGCCATTGCGGCCAGTTTCACGGACTGGGCAGTAATTTTGGCGGCGGCGTCCGGGACTACCCTGGCCGCCGTGGCTCCCATTCCGGCGGCAACGGACGGATCCGTAATCACCTTTTTCAAATACAGCTGTATCGTCTGCAGCGATGCATCCGCCGTATACATCATGGAATCAAAATAGCTGTTCCAGTGCCCGACAATCGTAAAAAGAGAAATGGCGGCTATAACCGGCTTGCTCAGCGGCAGGATTATCTGCAGGAAAATACGGTATTCCCCCGCCCCGTCCATCTTGGCGGACTCATTCAGCGCCTCGGGCAGTTCTCTCATAAAGGACTGGATAATTATCATATTCCACACATTAAATAAGGAAGGAATGATGTATACCCAAAACGTGTTGTAAAGATGGAGCCCTCTGATCAGCAGGAAATAGGGAATCAGCCCACCTCCGAAAAACATGGTAAACATAATGAACGGTATATACACCTTTTTGAATTTCAGGTTCGGCCTGCACAGACCGTAAGATACCAGGCACGTAAACAGCACGCTTGTCACGGTTCCCACCGCACATTTTGCTATGGTTACGGCAAAGGAATTTAATATACTTTTGTCCCGGAATACGGCTTTGAAATTATCCAGAGTCCATACCCGGGGCCACAGATATACGCCGCCCCGCATATAATCCTTTCCTTCATTAAATGCGCCCACCACAATAAACCACAGGGGATAAGCCATTATCAGAATAAAAAGAATCATGATCAGCACATCTATCACATCAAACGGTTTTATTTTACCGGCCTTTCTTATTTCCTCCATCATTTCCTCCCCCTTCCTAAAAAAGTCCTTTTCCTGTTATTTTGTTGGAGCATTTATTCGCAGACCATAACAGGACAACTGCAATTATGGATTTAAACAGCCCGACCGCTGTGGCGTAGGAATACCTCTGCTGTGTCATCCCTATTTTGTATACATAAGTGTCTATCGTTTCACTGGCGCTGATGTTCAGGGAATTCTGAAGAATCAGCACCTGTTCAAAGCCGGTATTGAGAATATTGCTGATTTGAAAAATCAGCATGATTACGATAGTTCCCATAATGGCCGGCACCGTAATATATATGATTTTCTGAAAGCGGTTCGCTCCGTCTATGTATGCGGCCTCATACATATCCTGGTCAACCGAAGTGATAGCAGATATGTAAAGAATCGATCCGTAACCAATGCTCTTAATAATGGAAATAACCGTGAATATCATATAAAATTTATTCGGATCCGCCATCAGATTCATGTTTCCTTCCGCCAGACGGAATAAGTTCAGCCCTTTATTCACAATGCCCCCGGATGCCAGCAACTCCAGCATGATTCCTCCGAAAATAACCCATGACAGAAAGTGGGGAAGATAAGATACGGTCTGCGCCAGTTTACGGAACCGTCTCCCCCTGAGCTCTGTGATCAGGATCGCCAGAATAACCGGCGCCGGAAAACCTATGACAAGTCCCAGCAGATTTATCATTATCGTGTTCTTCAGCACCAGAGGAAGCTTAGGATCTGTCAGGAACTGGCTAAAATATTTCAATCCCACAAAATCTCCGCCGATGAACCCCGACATAATGTTAAAATCCTTAAAAGCGATGCTGATTCCATACATGGGCAAATAACTGAATATAAACAGGAAAATCAGTCCCGGCCATACCATCGACTGTATCTCCAGCTGTCCCTTTAATTTTTCCCGGCTCATTCTGCCGGATCTTTTCCTCTTTGTCTTCCGATCCTTTTTTACTGTTGTCACTGCCATTCATACCCCCTGTTTCTGTCATCTTCCGTAATCTTTTTCCCCTGACTGCCGCTGTCCAATAATCCCATAAGCTCGTTCTGCTTTACCTCCAGAGCCCGGCAGATACAAAGCAGTTCGCTTCCGCTGAGTGCCTCTCTCCATACAAAGACCATCAGCAGCCTCCGGTATGCAATTCCTGTCAGCTGTGCTAATGAAGCGCAGCTGATATCCTTTTTACTCATGATATCTTCTAAGAATTGTATAATTCTTTTGTTCATAATTCATACCCTCAGATTGAATTATTCGTTTACCTCATCATTATATGGTTGATTTATTCGTTTTGTCAATATATTTTGTTTGAATTTTTCAATTTACAAATTGACTTGTTTAAAACCATCCTGTATTATGCAGTTGTGAGGTGACAAGTATGGCAAATAAAAAATTTGGTGATACTCTTCGTACTTTACGGAAAGTAAAAGGATATACCCAGCAGCAGGCTGCCGATTTACTGGGATTGAAGAACAAAAGCACACTTGGTTCCTGGGAGGTTGGGAAATCAGAGCCGGACGGTTATACGCTGCTCAAGCTCTGTCAGATTTATGATGTGCAGGATATTTACAGCGCTTTCGGAGAAATTTCCCCGTGTAAACGTTCCTCCGACAGCATAATGGAGCATTATCTTTTGCTGACGGATGAATACAAAAAAGTCATTGAATCGCTGATTATACAGCTGTTGGAAATACAGGAAAAATCAAGATAAAAAAGGGCCAGTGATATATATCACTGGCCACCTTTCCGTATATGACTGCCCGCTGCGTATTTTATCGTATCATTTGCTTCCATTTTATCCACAATTCCCGCCGCATTGACTCCCGGATGAGTCACCCGGATGCGGCATACCTGTTCCACGAAATTCTCCGGCAGCCTCCATTTCTCCGCCATCATCCGAATACTTTCCCCTCTGTCCATCCCTTTCATGATTCTTTTGACCGCCACGCCTCTCTCCAGAGTGTATATCTCCTCCAGATTGGTGTTTTTCCTGTCAGGCGCGCTCTCTTCCGCCAGCGGCAGATCAATCCGCTCCACCTCATAGCTGCCGTTATGGAGTTCCAGGACCGCCATGGTAATCGGAAGGCTGAACCGCCGTTTTCCGCAGCTTCCCGGATTAAGCCACAGGGTATTTCCCTCCTTCTGACAATCATAATTATGGGTATGGCCATATATGATCACATCCGCCTCTCTTCTTACCTCCGGGATTTCCCTCTTATTATGAATCATATAAAAAGAGACACCCTCCAGTTCAAACCAGAGTGTTTCCGGCAGGCCGGAAGCCCATTCCCCATCGTTGTTCCCCCGGACAAGATATAAAGGCTTCTTTTTTTCCAGCTGTTCCGCCAGCTTTTGTGTATTTACATCCCCTGCATGAATGATAACATCACAGGATTCCAAAATGTCTGTCACTTCCTGCCGAAGCAGATCATGGGTATCTGAAATAACTGCCGCACGCATTTTTATCCTCCCTTTCCCTCCGGAATCGCTTCCGGCCCTAATCAAAAACTGCCTTTTGCCATTTCAAATTCTTCCAGAATACTCCTGCCTATATCCCCGTAATACTCCTGTGTCGGGCCAATATAAAGCCCGTTTGTGCTGCAGAAAGCTCCCCTTGCCTCCTGCCATTCATTTTCCCCTTCCATCGAAATTGCAATACATTCCCCCTTCTCAAAATAAAGGGTTCTGGCCGGCACAGCGTTAGTCGGCTTATCAACCGCATAGATCAACTCCCCGCTTTCCGGGCTGAAGTAAAAATCATAATGGATGCCTTCCCCATGCAGCAGCTTGTCCTTCTGCGCCAATACCTGCTCCACATAGTCCCTGTTATGGAGCGCCGAGCAGCTCACATTCGCAAGGATTAGAAAACCTCCGTCCTTTTCCTTCAGGCTAATCTCCCAAAGCCCGTCCCCATTCCCAGTGTTATAGAGGATTTTCACTATATCCGCCGTTCTTGTCCCCGACACGCATTCCGCCATAACCAGATTGGTATCACCCACATTCAGATAATAAGCCTGGTATTCCGGCAGATACTCCAAGCGGATTTTCCTCTGCACCTGATCCAGGGTAATGCCGAATTTTCCGGTGAGATATTCGTTCATCCTTTCCACCGGGAATTTTACCGAATCAAGAGTTTCCTCCCAGCCGAGCTTTCTGATTTCCTCCTCAGACACCGGTTCCCCCAAATCAAACCGGCTGTAAAAAATCTCGGAAACGCTGATCTGTTCCGGTTCCTCATAGCAGCAGGTCAGACAGTTCCTGTTATCAGCGCTGTTCAAAAGCTCCTGAAAGTCCTGCAGCTCTTCCGGAGTGAGCGAAACCTCTTCCGCCGTCTTATCCATACAGGAACTTAGGGCAAATACCGCACAAATAAGTAATACCGCAGCCAACATCCTGCCCGGTCCCCGCATCCTTTTTACACCCTCTTTCATACTCTCCATTTTCCGTAATTTCCTCCCTGATATTTTTTATATTACCTTTTTTCGGCAATGAAAACAATGTGCAGAAGCGTATTTTAAAAAAATCTTAATTGTTTTTGTGACAAAATTTACTTTCGCAAAAGTGGCATGGTTAAAAATATATAAAATGGTACTTTTTATCATGCCACTTTTATGTATAATAGGATGCAGACACAAACCCATAAATGGATTACGTTTCGCGAGCGTTCCTGTAAACTGTATGTAAAAGAGGTAATCATTATGGATAATAACAGATATGAATTGAATAAGGAACTCGCTCAGATGCTGAAGGGCGGCGTCATCATGGACGTTACCACACCGGAACAGGCCCGTATTGCCCAGGAGGCAGGCGCCTGCGCGGTCATGGCCCTGGAACGGATCCCGGCAGATATACGGGCCGCCGGCGGCGTTTCCCGCATGAGCGATCCGGGAATGATACGCGGCATTCAGGAAGCCGTAACCATACCTGTCATGGCGAAGGTGCGCATCGGTCACATTGCCGAAGCCCGCATCCTGCAGGCCATTGAAATCGATTATATCGACGAAAGCGAAGTCCTTTCCCCCGCAGATGATGTATATCATATTGACAAAACAGGCTTCCGGGTTCCTTTTGTCTGCGGTGCAAGGGATTTGGGCGAGGCGCTCCGGCGCATCGCGGAGGGGGCCTCCATGATCCGGACTAAGGGCGAACCCGGCACCGGCGACATCGTACAGGCGGTGCGCCACATGCGGAAAATGAACAGTGAAATCGCCAGGATTGCGTCCCTTCGTCCGGACGAATTGTTTGAGGCCGCCAAAGAGCTTCAGGTTCCTGTTTCCCTTCTCCGTTATGTCCATGAACATAAAAGGCTGCCTGTCGTCAACTTTGCGGCCGGAGGCATCGCCACACCGGCGGACGCGGCGCTTATGATGCAGCTTGGCGCAGAGGGTGTTTTTGTGGGATCCGGCATTTTCAAATCCGGAAATCCGGCAAAACGTGCCGCCGCCATTGTAAAAGCCGTTACCAATTATCAGGATCCTGCTCTTCTCGCCAGCCTCTCGGAGAATCTGGGGGAGGCCATGGTAGGCATCAATGAATCGGAAATCGCCCTTTTGATGGCGGAAAGGGGAAAATAGACGCCTCTGACCGGCTCTATGGAAATCTGCTATGAGAATTGGTATCCTTGCCCTTCAGGGGGCATTTACAGAACATAAAATAATGCTGGAGGGTCTGGGCGCAGAATGCTTTGAGATCCGGCAGCTGAAGGATTTATATTCCGGGCCGGTTAACGGCCTCGTCTTTCCGGGCGGCGAAAGCACCGTCATGGATAAGCTGCTCCGGGAATCCGGTTTGTTTTCCCCTCTCCGGGGAATGCTGGAGAAGGGAATCCCGGTCCTTGCCACCTGTGCCGGTCTGATTCTTCTGGCAGAAAAGAAGGAGGACGGCACGCCGCCCTGTTTTGGCACCCTTCCCGTAACCATCCGCAGGAATGCCTACGGGCGGCAGCTGGGAAGCTTTCAGGAAACCGCTCCTTTTGAAGGAATCGGGGATTTTCCCATGACATTTATCCGCGCTCCTCTGATTGTTTCGGCCGC
>ERZ773241.1359-NODE-1359-length-23650-cov-181.694427_pt1 | contig 23650 bp, 25 predicted proteins | sample MGYA00580989_ERZ773241 | MGnify/ENA primary metagenome ERZ773241 (study PRJEB29015, sample SAMEA2737804) | human gut metagenome | biome: human gut; feature: human-associated habitat; material: faeces | place: China | collected 2012 ... | reverse complement strand
GCAAAGGTACGAAACTTTATCTAGGCACACAATACGGCATTCACCGAATACTTACAGATCTGCTGCCGTTTTTCTCCGTTTTCCTCTATTGAGCAAACAACTGAGGTTATTAATAACACGATAGATAATCTCAAATAAAGATGATTTACCACTGCCGTTAACACCTACAACAGCTTGTACATTGATTCGGCTGCCAAAGAATTCATCCAAATGATTCTCCGGTAATAGAAACACCTCATTCTGTCTTATCTCACACCTATCATTGAGTTGATAAAACTCTTGTTGCAACCCCTTTCGCAAATTAGAACTACAAGTAGCCAAGATATGAACTACAGAAAGAGAAAGTTCTTTATGCAAAGACTTTGGATTATCTTTAAAATTCTGTTTAACCATTCTTTTAGTAATAAGAGAAAATATGAAAGAGAATTAATACCCTAACATCTTTAACATATTCATTATTCTACTTTCCAAACTTTTTTCATTTTTTCCACCAGAAAATGCCGTATTCATACCATCAATACAATAACCATTCTCATCAATTTCTAGCACCCTCAAATAAACATCATCATAATCTTTACCAGCTATGAAAACGTTTTCAAAATTTCCATTTTCCTTATTTATTGATAGAACAGACAATAATCTAGACTTATAATACTGATCATTGTTAATAAAATGTTGAGATATTACTTTAATTACAGTATCATTTCCTACACCCAATCTTTTAGCTATAATAAATAATTTGAGCAAATTAACATTTACCTTAAAACCTAATTTACTTTCAATATCTCCTAGTTGTTCCTCAACCTTATCAATAGCAAATCTTATTTCTCGCAAAGTCTTATTTTTCAGGAAATCAGCAGAAAAGTACTCATTAACCAAAGTCACATCTACTCCAGTAACAAAAGATATTAGTGATAGCGCATATTTTTCCTTTTCTTCTTGAAGGGAAAAATGGAATATTTCTTTGTTGTAGAATTTAGACATGTACCCACGATAATCTGCATCGTCACCATAGAAATGATGGAATATGGCTTTTGTATTTCTCTCATGCATTACAAAGACAACATTGCTTACTCCAAATTTATTACCAATTAAGGTATCATTATTCGGAATGAAACATCTATAACCGTAATCCATTTGAGCAGAAAAGACATTTAATATTCTGAAAAGATGAGCAGGATCTAACCTATCCATATCTTCAATTACCAAGACTATCTTTTTCCGTTTTTTAATCTGATACTCCTTTATGTTGTCATGTATTATCTTTGTAACGACATCATTTTCATAAACCGATGATTCATCAAATTTAGCAAGATAATCATCCAAGAATTTAGACCGATCAGTATTATGAATAAACTCCTCAACTTTACTTCTCAGTTTTTTTATCCAGCTAGCAGTTGTATATGCATCAAAAAGAGCCTTTACTAAATTATCATCAGCATCAATCTCTTTCAGCATCTTCAAAAATGATTCTGCGACAGAACAAAAGTGATTTTGAACATAAAATTCAAATGCCATTCGTTCCGTCACTCCATAATATACATCAATTATGCCTTGTTGTAGCAACTGAAGTAATATATCATGCTTCACTAAATCAAAAATATCCTTATTCTCCAACACCTGATTATTTACAGGGTAAAGGGTGATAAAAACAAAAGGAGATTCAGAATCATTCTTGCATTTTTCCTTAATTTTATTGAGGAAAAATGTTTTACCATCTCCAAACTTAGCAGAAAGTATCACCCTATCATGTGACAAAAGGTGATTTTCAAATCTTTCCATTGCCTCATCGACAGGGATTATATTGTCATCTAATTCCTTCATAGCATTTCTTTTATAGTCTGATAGCTTTCAATAACATGCAGTAAATACGGGTTAGTTGTATTTCCAATAACACCCATTTTAATAATACACCCACCATAATCGTTAGGAATAACACTCATTATCCAAGATTCATTAACCAATATAGGTTGATTCTCCGAATCATGAAGTTCTATAAATTTCTGAATCATATCACTTTATTTTTGAAGGTTGTCAATAATTCAAACAGCAAGATGGTATCAGCCTGCATACGACTTCCAGAAAAGAAGATTCCGAAAGATTATCTCCTGTGTTTAAGTCTCCACAAGAAGTGCCAAGTTCTAAAGATAGGCTCACTTAGAGCCTCGGCAGGATAATATCGCACGAAGTGCATATTTCTCCAAATCTTTAGGAAATATTTCTTTGCCATTCCTTGTTGTGTAAAATGACCGTACTTGGTGAAGTGCTTTCCGAAGTTGCCACCATTCAGTATCTCTGCCAGCAACAACTTTCCTCGCTTTTCATCCATCGGAGCTATCATCTTCTCCCCAGATAGTCCCAACGCCTCATGCAGCACATACATCACCGCCCCTGCAAACTTCCACAATCCAAGATATTTCAATTCTCTCTGCAAAGTATTCCTAATCACTAATAACTCTTCATTATTCACTACATAGTAGTAGTCAATGATTTGCCTCATTCCAATCCCTTCATCAAAGAAATGGTGATACAGATGCGTCAGCTGATAAATCACATTGAAAGCCGTCGTTGGTATAGCAATTTCTCCAATACCATCTGGCAGACTAACAACATTTGAGCATTGCAAATCCGCATTCCGCTTGAACCACTTCTGCAATCTGGCATGATAAAAAGGATTATTCATCGAACAAGGAAAAAAATGCAGCTCTACCGGCACACCATCCATTGTTGTTTCAAGATGATGAAACCTTATATCATCCTCTAGATTTAAATGACGCTTAGCATATTCTGTTATCTCTTCCCTGCTTGCATTCACCCATACATCAATATCCCCAGGAGTACGGGAATATGGATTCGGATACATCAAGGCATTGCCTTGTCCTTTCAAGATGCAGCATCGCAATCCATCTTCTCTAAACTTTGAATAGAGTTTACCCGCCACAGCATTCACCTTCATGTTCTGTCGACGAATTTGTTGTGCAGCTCCCATCCAAATCATCAGCAAGTCCCTTCCCATAGGATTTTGCTTTAGCTCTTCAGAAAATTCTTTCGTCAATTTCTCGATACCATCAAAACAAAAGCCAAGAAGAGCTTGCCTAGAAGCAAAGGTGTATAGTTGTCGCCAATCTATTTTGGCGACGAGCATACTCATATCCACCTTCTTGCCAAGGCAATAATTTAAGAACAAAAAGATTGCCGATGTTTTTATCATTTCTTATTTCAGATATTTCCTGTCATTATCCTCGAACCAGTCAGCCAGCGCTTCCTCGAAGCTCCACTTAAACTGATAACCGCAGTTCTTCAACTTCTCACCACAGATATTAGTAGAAATCTGGAGCTTCTTCACTCTGGCAGGACAGATACCCATTGGTGAGCCAAGAAGCATGGCAGCTCTAGCCATAGGCATGATAACCCAGTTAGGAATATCAGGAACAAACTGAGTTAAACCTGTTACCTTCTTCATAGCCTCCACAATATGCTGGATGGTATAAGCAGGTTCGAAGCAACAGTTGTATAACTCCACACCATGCTCATGGTGCTCCAGACGATAAAGCATGAAGCGAACCAATTCCTTTACATAGATGCAAGCCTTGATGGTATCCTTTCTGCCAGGGTAAGCAAACTTATGACCACGGATAGCCCAATACAATCTGGTGAAATTACCATTCTCACCCTTTCCGAATACCACACCAGGACGAACGATAGTGAGCTGGCGATGAGCAACATCACCATTCTGCCACTTCTCATGAATCTTCTCTGCCACCAACTTAGAGATACCGTATGCAGTATTAGGAGTAGGCAAAGTTGTCTCCTTCTTCAACTCCTCAGCAGCTCCGTATGGTGCAATACTTGAAGTAAACACAATCTTCTTGATATTCCACTTCTCAGCAAAAGCCACCACATTCTCAGCACCACGGATATTCGTCTCGAAATACTCATGATCCTCATGACCAGGAGTACGATGTACAGCAGCAAAGTTGAAGATGACATCATCCTCTGTAGGAGTAAATGGCAAGTTCTCGATAGGCTTGCGGATATCATACTCGATGAAAGTAGACTGCAACTTCTGACCATCACGCAAAGCTGGCTTGTAATCCTTCACTACCGGATTAGGAGTGCCAGGCTTCACGATATCGAGGTTATATACTTGGGCGTTAGGATAACGCTCCTTAATCAAATTTGTAAGATGGGTACCGATGAAACCGGTACCGCCAGTGATAATATAATTCATAAAACTATGTTTTATAGATTATTGGCTGCACTCGGCAAAATCAAGCGAGCTTGTTTTGCTCTCGTTTGCACAATAATTCATTTGTATTTATCGGTTATAAATTTCTTTATAAATGTCTTCCAATGCCTTGATGCGATTATCTATAAAGAAATCAGTCTCAAAGTAAGAACGTGAGTTCTTCTCCATTTCTTTACGCTTCTCATCATTCTCTATCAAGTCATTCATCTTTTCAACAAAGACCTCTTCATTCAATGGCAACAGATAACCATTATAGCCATCTTTCACACAATCCTTGTTACCTAATACATCACTCGCCACTACAGCCTTACCCAAAGACATAGCTTCAATCACAGAGATAGGAAGTCCCTCATAGAGAGAAGTCATGAAGTAAAGCAAACTTCCCTTCACATACTTCAAAGTCTCCTCGTGGCTAAGCCAAGGCAAGAGGTAGAACGTATCATCCATATCATACTGATGAATGAGCTTCTTCATATCTTCCAACATTGGAGAATAGAAGCCAACACCTAGCAGATAGAATTTTATATCAGGATGCTTTAGATGGATTCCATGAGCGACTTCTACCATGAACAAAGGGTTCTTCTGATAAGAAGGACGACCGATGGAAGTGATGTAACGCTCGCCTACTTTTGGAAAAGGCAAATCTGATGCCTCAATCTTACCAGAAGAAATCTGTGGAAGACTATCCGGCACTGCATTATTCCAAGCAAAAGCCTTCTTTTCCTTGAAGCCAACCACCTTAATACCCAATTCTCTTTCAGAACCGGAACAAGCCAGAAGATAAGAGTTCAGCTTTGCAATCTTTTCCAACAAAAGAAATATCTGCTTTTTCTTGGCAGATTCAGCTGAAAGAAAAGAAAATGCATGAGCCGTATAAACAACCTTAGTCCCTGTAAAGAAAGCAGCAAATCTTCCGATTACGCCGCCCTTTGCACTATGACAATGCACCAAGTCAGGCTTTTCCTTCTTAATAATCTTGATAGCCTGCATCACCGCCTTCATATCCTTTACTGGATTCAAGGCACGATACATATCTATACTATACGTCTTAACCTGCTTACCATGTCGCATATAAGGCTTGCTGTTGTCATCCGCACCATTAACGATAACGAACTCAAACTTATCACTAGCCAAAACAACAGTATTGCGAACATAAGTATCTATGCCGCTTTTGAGGTTGCCGATATGAAGTATCTTCATGCTGCCACCCTCCTTTCTTCATTTTCAGAAGCGACAGCACAACCGATAAATACATAGGAGAATTCATTACATAGAATTACCCCCCCCGAAATCAATTTTTCAAACATATCAATATGTTGGTTTACTACACGATTAATATCATAATTCTCAATAACTTTCTTCAAAGCCTTGCGTCTCATATCGGCAGCCTCTTCTGGATGATTATACAGCCAGAACACCTTATCGGCGGCATCCTGTGGATTGTCCACTTTCACCAACAAGCCATCCACGCCATCTTCAATCAAAGTCGGGATGGCATCAATCCTTGTTGCCACCACATTCTTCTCAGCAGCCATGTACTCCACAAACGCCAAGCCAAAACCTTCCCAACGAGACAATAACATCGCCACATCGAAAGCCTTCAGATAGGCATACGGCTCATCCGTCCAACCAGTTATCACCAATTCCAAGCCATTTTCCTTGGCAAAAGCCTCCACCTGTTCACTCTCCTCACCATTACCCACGATGATAAAGGCAGAGTTTGGAATCTGCCCATGAATCAACTTGGCAGCTTGGATAAAGACATCAGGAGCCTTCTGAGGTGACAATCTTCCAATCATCCCCACGACAAAGGCATCATCTGCGATACCCAATTCTGAGCGAGACTTGCCAACAGCATTCCTCACGGCATTCACATCAATGCCATTCGGAATGAGAGCAAGCTTTTCGTCTTTGGCAATGTGCTCACGCTCTGCCGACAGCTTCTCTGCCTTCGATATGCACACAATCTTGTCTGTACAAGGCGAAAGCATCTTTTCCATCAGCAGATAAATCACACTTTTCAGTTTCATCCTATTACTATTTATTTGATGTTAAAAGCCCAACCATGCGGATTATACACCACTTTACAAGGCAATCCGATTGCTGCCATACGTCCCAAACCACCTGCAAAACTGCTATGGCAATAGATGATGTCAGGCTTAATCTGTTTGATAACTCGGCGGATGGCACTCACCTTCTTCCAAACTTCCAGTGGCGAGAAAGTCTGCTTCAAATCCATCTGATCCACACCATCCACCATATTCTCATAACTCTGTTTATTGTAGTTCTTCGAACAAATGAAGAACTGCCACAACCCTCGCTTTTCCAGTCGAGGCAAGATCATCTGGAGGTAGCGTTCCACCCCTCCAGCACACTCTGCAATATGTAATATCTTTATATTTTTCATCATTAACAAACAGAAAGCAAAGAAATACCTTTATCTACCAATTCCATTAAGCCTTCAACAACAAAACCATTAGCTACACCTTTCATCGCATTAAGTCCCATTGACATAAGTTTCTTGTTCCATGACTGTTTCTTAGATTCAACCTTAACCAATTCCAAAGAATCTTTTAAATCATTGTTAGTTACATTACAAATCAGTTTATCAATTTCATCTAACAAGGACAAGAATTCTTGCTGCTTATCAGAATAAGCAACATTCCCAATCTGACTATTTTCGACTTTTACATCGCCAACAGTAATTGAAGAACCGTCTGTTGCCACCACAGCTGCATTTATGTTATTTGTCACCATAATTTGTTTGATTACATTTTTATTAGCTAAAGCATCGAAATCAATGCTCCAATCCATATTTTCATTAAGTTCCAAGAAAAATGCCAACAATTTTGATTTAAATTGCGAGACTACAGCTTGTATAGTACTCATATTTATATGTTGATTGGCAACAAGAATATTACCATTAACAAATGTGGCTAAATGATTCTGAACAAGATTCCATGGAACAGCCATAATCAAATCATTTCCTGCATTCTTATTGCTCGTCATTTGCTCTATCTCATTCAATGACTCATACACAGGCATATGTGTCAGTCGCTCACAAATTTTATCATCGTTGATTACTTCGCATGGAAACATCATGTTTTTAGCCATACTTCCATATTGTGAGACATCTATTTTTACTACACAATTCACTTTACGATAATCAGGAAGTGGATACTTATCATTGCCATACCCATTCTGTTCATGTTTTATCCAAGATGAAAAATCATCATCTTTCAGATAGAAACTAATTGTTTGAACTTTTAATAGAATTGCCTCTATAGACTTATTTTCAGATAAGTCAACAATAACACTATCAATCAAAGACTTAATGTTATTCATAAGCTCAATCTTGTTAATTCTCAAAAACATTTTTCAGTTCTTGAAAATCAATAGGTTTGGTAATGATAGGATAAGCATTCGCGATACCTCTATCTTTTAAGGTCTCCGAAATCTTATTGTTTCCCGTCATTATGATTAATTTACCAGTTTGGATATTTTCATCTTCAATTTTCTTCAAAATGCCATATCCGTCCTTTTGGCTTTTTTTTGCCAAAGTTATATCCAAAAAGATGTAGTCATAATCACTTAGTTTTGAAAAATCGACATCTTGTGACTTTGTCAAATTCTTCAAATCCAAATCATTAGACAAATAAATATCATTTACATACTCAAAAGCCGTTTGTACTTCAGAATATTCATCTTCAATTATCAATACTTTTTTCATTATCTACTTGTTTAAAGAATTTTATCTTAAGAATTAACTTGTCATCATTTGTTATTAGTTCAGACTCCAAATTCATTTGGGTCAAAACATCCTTTATTACTTCCAAACCATGATAATTCCGCTTGTTTATTTCAAAACGATCATCGTTATTGAACATTTTGACCAATCGTTCACACTCATATTGCTTCATTTTAAGTTTATTGGAATATGAAACAATTAGCTCATTTGCTGTTTCTTCTACAACCATGTAATAACAAGCAACACCATGTTTTAACATATTAGAAACCCAATTGTCCAAAACTAAGATTAATCCTTCCCTGTTATAATAAACAGATTTATACTTACCATGAATCTTAGGTAACAGAGTCACGGAAATATCATCTTCACTCAAGCCATACGACTGCCATATAGTTTTCATTTCAGCGAAAAGCTGTTGAAGACCATATTTTTCCGTTACGCTAAAAACAAATGGATTTCTCTGCTCTTCCAACAATTTATCAGCTCTTTCATTGATCAACGTAAACGATTTTTTAAGATTTAAATATTCCTTTTCTAAATAAGGTTTTATCTTAGTTTTTTTTGTATCATTAGATTGCTGATAATCGTCATACATGGCTATATAATTTTTCAGAGGAGATAATTTATTTCGTATAAAATGCATTGTGTTCATTGAAGAATTAACATAGTTCATTTTTTTACTCATCTCTACCAATTCCTCACGCTGCTCTTTTTTAAATATACGATCTGACTCCAGTTTGACCGCCATTCTATAAAAGAAAGAGTCTAATAATATCTGAGCATAATAATTCTGCCAGAAAGGTCTTTCATTACATTCCAACAAAAACAGATAAGCACTATCAGCTTTTCCTGGATGAATGACAAAGCAAATATTTTCAAAAGAGCTTCCCTCTATTTCAATATTAAAATTTTTACACACCTTAGATTCAAGAATTTTAGCTAAATTGATTTCCGACTCTTTAATGCTATAATTCCATATAAATTTTGTACCATTAACCAAATAAATATTGTTATTATCCTTTCTAAAACAATAGATATTTTCCAACTCAATTGACAACATATCCATCCGTCTAATAGACTCAATTACATTTTTATAAAGTTCATAAACTTTTCCATTTGAGCTTAAAAAGATATCATCTATCATTCCTTCTAATTTTCTACGTTCCTTTCCTACTTGAAATGCCTGATAATTTACATAAGCAAATGCCCAAAGGAACAAAAAAGGCAAAACTATTTTTAAAGAATAACCAAAATAGAAATATAACAATAAAGGGATGCCAATATAAAATATAATTCTATACAACAACGGATTCGAGTAATCTTTACTTATTAATAATAAAACTATGAAAGAAAAACTGTAAAAATCTAGATGGGGCTGAGAAAATAAAACGGCTGCGACTATAGTCAAATCTATCATCTGACCTATTATTGATTTTACAACACGTTTGCATTTTACAAGAAATAATAAGAAATGAGTAAGTACATAAACTAAGAGGAAAATATTTAGAATATCCACAGAAAAGCCAAATATATGGACACTCTTAGAACCTAAGACAACTAATCCATATGTCACACACAGTAATCTGTAGAACAGCAACACCACATCTCCCAACTTTATATTTTCAGTCTTCATATTCTAATATCTTCAAATATAAATACTTACCTAAATATTTCAAAAGGCACCCAGATATAACTAATACGCCCAATATTTTATACAATACAGCTATAAATATTGCTCCTCCAAAATTAGGTTGGCAATAAACTCCATCATCTAATCCAAAGGCATTAGCTACTATATTAAGAAAATGGTTTGAATATAAGCTGTCACTATAACATTTACCATCCACCACAAACCATGCATCTTCAGCATCCATAAGTGGCAAAGTTATCAAGTAATAACTTAGCATTAACAAGAAGCTTACCAGCATAATTGTCCAGATATTGTAAAATAAGCAATAAATTACTCCTTTAGCTCTCAATAAAAATGAATCTGCTTTGAATACAGACTTGATAAGAAGTGCCTTTTGCTCTTTCTGAACAATATGACATTCTTCTACGAGTTCCGCTTTCTTTAGTTTCAAATATACGAACTGTAGTATTTTACTTTTTTCTTCTATGCTATCAAGTTTTTGTATTACATTCAAAATTTTATCCACAGAAATGGCATCATAGCCATATCCTTCCTGTTCCATTGCCAATACATAGTTGTTGACAAAAGATTTTATATCCTTATAAAACGTATAATTATAATCACGCAATGTTGAATTATACACCTTAATTTGGAGTATAGAATACAAATAGTTTAAATTGTGTACATAACTTTTACTCCGAGATTTATTATACAAATCATCTATTTTTTGCTTTAGATTCATTACCATATTTCAAATAAAAATCATTTTTCACTTCATACAAGTCATAAGGGAAACCCATTCTTGTCCTTTTCGTAATTTCATCCAAGTTCTCAAGTAAAGCTAAAGGGTTATTTACAATCCTCTATAGTCTAAGTCACAAGAAACTCATAACTTTTTGCTATAACACAAATGTAAGTATGCTGTAAGTATTCGGTAAACGCCGTATGCATACCTCAAAACACCAGCATCTTTGCACAGTAGCAGTGTTTGTGTATATTTTGAGATATGCAATACGGCACAACCTTATACCTACGATTTTCTTTAGCCAATCATAACAAGAGTAGGCATCACACATAAAGCCATTGCCCCTCCAGTCTTTCAAGTTGTCCATAAAGCCCAAAAACATATTTATCCTCCCTCACTTCACACTTTCTATTTCATCTAATCTATATTGATACCATTCACGGAATGTATCGCTCATTTCCTGCTCTTCATCATAAGTACAAAAAATATTCAATTGATTATTCTGAAATAACATGGAAGTACGCCCCTGATTCATTTTATGAAGAGTACGCATGATTTCCATTCTTGAAGTCTCATTATAAGTGAAGATAGTAATCGTTCGCTTTTCTCCAGGCTCTAAGTTCTCCTCACATTGATGCTTGAAGAACGACTGAAAATAATGATAATCGTTGTCGCCAAGAGAATGACCGAAGAACACTACCTCGTCTGCATCTCTCAAATCATATCCTACAGGATGGCTTGAATAATGGGGATTAAAACTTTTCCTCATAAAATCGTATGCTCCATCTATGGTATCAACCTGATCGTTTATTCCCAATATCGCAGAGTTATCAGATAAACAACCATGCACATACTCAATATTAGACATTTCCGGTAACAGGAACTGTCGTGCTACTCTATTTAAATCAGTATAATTAAAAGAGTAAATCTTACTAAATGAAGAGTTTTTACAAGCCAAAGAAAAAACTTTAGCAGCTAATGTCTCAGTCTTTACGTTTTTTCTCTGAACAGACTGTAGGTACGAAATCATTGAGGCAACTATAATTTTAAAATCTTGAGCATCTTCCTGCGCTGTTGCAGGTATCAACGCTCTATAAGAAGAAACTGTATTGCCCATCTTTTGAACATAATTAGCAAGTTCACCCTCTAAATCAAACCATTTCTCTATTTGAGACTTTTGGCTTAAGTATCTATACAACTGGCTTTTCAAGTTCTTGGGCCAAAAATCGCTTTTAGCAAAATCTGAATACCTCGTATTTCTACCTAAATCAAGATCAAAGCCATTACCGATAATTAGCAAACGCTTCGGTATTTTATTCTTTTCCATATCCTTCATAATTAATAGTTTTACCTTTTCACTTCCCCCACCATTTTCTTCACCAACATACGGAATTGCTTATAGATGCCCAACTGTAACATTAAGATTCTAATATGCTTTTCAATCTTGGTTCTGAAAGTAACAGGAAAGTATTTATCGAAACACTCTTTTGGCGAAAGGTTGTCTAAATCTTCAAAGAATGCTGTGCGTCTAGGATTGTTCTTTGGCTGAGCAGTCAACTCATGCACACCAGCTATCAGCTTATCAACACCTACCTCTTTTATATAAGCATCAGCTTCTATGGCTTTCATGATATCTTCAGCCTTAGCAGAATGAACAAGAACTTTAGTTACACCTTTATCATTATCCAACTCCTTACTATACTGGTACACCTCGAAGCAATCCCATATTGTGAAATCTGTCACACGATACTGCTTCTTGAATCTACAAGCATAACAACTTGGTCGTACATTGATGCCAGAGAAGAACGAGCGGAGCCAAGGATCGGTATCAATACCTGCATGATAAGAACCTTTCTCTGAGTCGAAACTCATATTCGAGTACTTATATCCATAGAATTTCTTATCTCTAAACTTCAGATTCTTTAAGTCATCTCCGTATGTCAAGCCTTGATATTCTATATATTTACGTAGTACCTTAGGTGAAGGAACCGCTCTACAAACCACATCAACGATAATCAAATTATCGTATGGCTTTCTAAGATATGATACCAAACCTTCCATCTGGCACGGAGTACCACTGAAACATACCAAACGACCTTGCTTCAAAAACTCCTTAGCCTGTTGATAAGTATCACCTATCAGACTCTGTACATACTTACTATTTCGGAACTTCCAAAGTTCATCCTCGCTTTCTATATAGATATGTCTTGCCTCATTATATTCATTGAGAGCAGCTCCGAAAACTACGCCACCTTGTTTTAATACATACTTGGCTATAGCAGTATATGCCCCTCCAGATGTACTTTCCGCAAGAACCTTAGCATCTTTGTTTTGAAGCAGATAACCTTTCTGAGGCTTTTCCTCCTCGGGTTTAACATTTATAATTGGACATACCTTCTCACACAGATGGCAATCTATGCAAGAATCCGTATTCACCTGGGGATAACGGAATCCTTCCTTATCCTCTGCCATTGAGATGCAATGCTTTGGGCATGCATTTTCACATGCCCAACAGCCACAGCAATCCTTCTTATCTTTAATCTCTATCATATTTGATACCAGATTTTTCTAATGCATCAAAAACAAAGTTCTTGGTAAACTGGCGCAATTCCGCCAATTTCTCATGAACTTTCTTGTAGTCTATATCAATAGCCAGCATATCCTTTGGCTCTTCATCCCCCTTCAGCAGGCGGTTCTCCTCTCCTACCAATGAGAGCAGTGAATAGATGCGACCATTTGTAGAAACAATACTATCGTTGTTATATCTGCGGAATGTGAAGAACTTCTTGGCATGAAGCATGGAGAATACAGTGCAATGGAACGAGTCAGTAAACACATACTCAGCATCACGAATCAAGCGGATAAACTCCTTAGGACCAACATTGTATGGAGCCTCATCTGGGAAATTCTCATCACTGGCGATAAACTCATCACAATGCTGCAACTGTACTATCTTATACCCCGTCAAAGCCTTTACCTTCTTAACAAACTCACGCTGGATAGGATTATTTCCTAAGAAGTAGCAGAGCAAGTATTTTTCCTTTATGAATCGTTCCTTACTGATGCCTTCACCCCATTCCTCAGCTGTAAACAAAATCGTAGGATCACATAATACAGGTACATCTCTTCCTATCAAATTCTTGATAAGATTTTGACCACTTACCTCACGAACAGAACAATAGTCGATACGAGGCAAGAACTTCTTTGCCAACTTTGCCTGTGCAGAAGGCAACTGGGATATACCAAAACTAGTAGCAAGTGCCATTTTAGGAACCTCTCTTGGCACAAAGTTCAAAGTATAATAGTTGGCAGCAATATTGGAAGGCAACCAAAGCTGATCACTTCCAACGACAAACATCTGATAACCATTAGCAGCCTTACTCAATTCAGCAAAAGAACCATAACGCTTTGATAGATGAAATTCATGCTGAGCAAAGGTATCAAACATATTATATCGCTCTGCAAGGTGTGAAGCATAAGTATGATTACTTTTCTTAGCTATCACCTTCTTTACTGTAGCCCATTTATCCTTGATGGTATTGGCATCAAATATCTTACTCAAAAAGTACTTATACTTTGCCTTATTGATTTCACCCTTCAGACCATCAATCATGATAGTCTCGTTAGGAACATGAATGTCATCAAAGAACTTCTGTGTAGCAAAAGCCTGGAGCTGACTTCCATAATTAGGTTGGAAGTAACAAGTTACAAGTGCTATTTTATTCGTCATACAAAATTATCAATAATTATATTTTCCTCTTTTCAGCATAAACTGTTTTGCTCTACCAAATATATCAAGAACAAAATACATTTTAATCTTAATAAAAAATAAAGCAATTTTTCTGAATTTATCAACTTCGTTATAAGAAGCTTCTTTAATCGCTCCTTTGAATAATAAATTCTCGTCTATTATTCTAGCAAATTTCCTTGTCCTTTTCACAAGCGAATCTGAATTTGCAGGATGAAAGTAAGTATTCATTGCCATTGCTAAAATAACATATATAGCCTTATCATACATTGGCTTTCGAAAATCATCTTTATTACTAAAGGTAGAAATATCTTCCTCCATAACTTTAAGACAATCGATGATACATTTAACATTAGCTTCACTTACACTTTTTGAAATTGAGGTTGGATTATATCTATAATGATAAAAATACTCATTAATAAATAAAGCCTTCTGAGCATAATAGAACGAACGCATTGCAAAAATATTCCCCTCCAATCCTTGTTTAGTTCTAGAATCGTGGGTGACATTGTATTTCTTTGCAAAGTCCATTCTCACTAATCTTATGACAGGAGAAGAAACTCCTAAATTGTAAATCAAGGTATCAACCGCCAGTTGCTTACACTCGTCAGAACCATATACATGAGTATAATCATCACATTTCCATTCTAACTTACCAGTTATCTGCTGCCCATTAACCTCATGAACAAGTTTCCAAAAAACGACATCAATATCAGTATGAGAGTCTAACTGATGAACGATTTTCTCCATCATATCGACATCAAGCCAATCATCGCTATCCATAAAACAGAACCAATCACCAGTTGCCATTTCATAACCAGCATTGCGGGCAGAAACCAAGCCTCCATTTTGCTTATGTATAACCTTGATGCGATTATCTTTCTTAGCAAAATCATCACATACTAATCCACAATTATCTGGACTCCCATCATCAACCAAAATAATCTCGATATTAGAATAAGTCTGATTTTGCAAACTAATAATACAATCACGCAAATATTGCTCCTGGACTTTATAAACAGGCGCTATGATAGAGATTAATGGATTACTCATTATTTTAAAATTAAATCTTTAGACAATACTGACTTAAGCTTCCCTTTGATTTCTAAAGAATGGATGTATACACACAAAGCTTCGAACTTTTCCCATTCCCAAGAATACAAATCATGTTCCAATGGGTGTCCTTTCTTACATATACTATGAAGTATCAAAAGGCAATCAGTTTTATTTTCTATTGCTTTATTAACAATATATTTAATTTGCTCAAAACTGTTATCTAACAAAACCGGCACACCATGGAGGAAATACCCATCTTCAACTATATTTGCCAAAGTATTCTTATAAGTAATATATAAAGGCCATTTAAAACCACAGATTCTTGAGATTTTTCGAATGTAACGATAAACAGGCGAAAACTTATCATAAAATTGGCTTTTGCGTACATACAAGAAATTAGCCTCTTTGAATTTATTCAGAGGATTCTCATTTAAATTCAACTGAGAATGAGGGCTTGCAAAGCCGAGTTTCTCATTTGTACTTAACCAGCCTTCCAAGATTCGCTGACCTTTAACAATATCATTAAAGTCATTTACGTGAGTATGGCTATGCCCCGCAATTTCAACATTGCCATCATCACACAGCTCTAAGACCTGCTCTTTAGTCATTGCAGGACAATCACCTGCATCTGTAGGAGCAGAATTCTCTACATAAGCCGTTGTAACATTCAAAGTACATTTCACACCATACCTAGATGCAAGTTTTATTGCATCATACTCATCAAAACGAGCATCATCAAATGATAAAACTATTCTTGTCATATTTAATCTAAAACTGAATGATAAGGAAAATGTAATTCTGGAAAAAATCCCAGATGTTTATAATATCTGTAAAACAAATAACAAACGAGGATAAAAATATAAATAGTCTTTTTGTTTTTATCTTTTGTCCATGATATAATCAAGGAAATTAGAACATATTGGGAAATTGACAGATAACTACTTAAACGAGCTAAAGATTCTATTGTTCGTAAAAAGACAGTTTGAATTAACATATACAATATAAAAGCATTTATATTTATCTTGAATAACCTAATTTTACTTTCATTTCTAGTATCTCCAGAGTGACTAGCAATCATATCTTTAAAATAGATATAGAATAAAGAATAAAAGCCCATATTTAAAATGAAAGGCAGTATAGGATTCGTGTAATTAGCATCCGATAATACATTATTGTGACTATATTCATAATAATAACCCGCAATAACAGAACCAATAGAACCACCTACATGACTCACAATAAATCCCATTAAAACAGGTATTAAATATTCACCAAATATAAAAGCTGCAATCATTAACACAAATACAACTTTATATTTCAAGAAAAACTTCTGAAAAAATAAAGCTACTGGTAATAATACAATTGCACTCTGATGACCAAAATAGGCTATAATATTCAATACTATATATTTCCTTCTTTCAGCTATAGCCAAAAAACAAAAGCCTAGAAAAAAGATTGCAACAGCTAAATCTTGTCTTACAGGAAAGAAATTTGCTGAAGTGACAATACCAGCAAAACATACAATCGGCTTATTATTACTAAAGAAAGTACTTATTTTATAATATATACTTAAAATAATAAAATTTGAAACTAATAAGAATGACGTATATGTACCAAATATCTTTTTACAAAGAACCATTAAGAGGGCCCAGCCTGCTTCAAGGTTCTTATAAACCAAACCATCATCTTGAGTAATATATTTATAAAAGTTGCTAAAATCTAATTCGTTAAAACTTTTCTCATACCAATACCAATCTGTACCTAAATCCCAACGTAGACCTCTGAATAAAGTTAAAACTATTATCCAAAAAAAGATTACTCTTTTCTGCGTCTTCAAATTAGATATGAACGAACTGAGTATAAGCGGTATATAGATCAATGAATAGATTGAAAAGAAATTATCCCATTCCATAATCTTATTTGTTTTCTATTAACTCATCAAAAAATCCTATATATTTTTTTGCAATATTTTCCTCACTGAAGGTATCTCTTATTTTCCAACAATTTTCTACCTTTATTCTATAATCATCTGCAGTTATATTAGAAGCTAAATATATAGCCTCTTTAAGGAAACCTTGCTTATACAAGATTGCAGATTCTTCATTATAAGTATCAGAGAAACAACCAAAGTCAGGTGCTATAATAGGCAAGCCATAAAATAAAGACGTTAATAACGGACCTGATTGGGTAGCATCTCGGTATGGTAAAACCAAAAAATGATGAGAACTGAATAAATCAGGAATTTCTTCGTTATCTACGAATTTGATTTTTAAATTAAACAACTCATGATGTATAATTCTTTTTTGACAATCACTCCACGATTCTCCTTTTCCTGCAATAGTTAAAGAAACATTAGTTATGCCATCAGCATACAATGCCTCTATTGCGTCAATCAACAGGTCAAGACCTTTATAAATATTGATGCTACCAAAAAAAAGTAACTTTACCCCATATGTTATATCTGAAGCTTTTAAAGACGAAGTACCAAAATTTTTATAGCTCATTCCTAAATTAGGTATATTCTTATGAAAAATATCGAAATATACCTTTTGTTGATTTTTAGAAAATACACAAGGATACTTATACAACACCCCCATTGCTAATGTATTTAATTTCCACGTTAGTGATAACAACAAGGATTTTTTATATGAATGCATTTTGACATCATGAATGCCGTAGACTATTTTTTTGCATTTAATCAATGGAACCTGTAACATCCACCCCCACTCTGCCATAGAAGTGAATATTAAATCTGGTTTTATTTTATTTATCTGATTTCGAATGTTCATGAAAAAAGACAAATTTTTGAGACTTCTAACTCTAAAAAGGCGGGTACAAACAATCAATTTTATAGAATTTTCGGTTGCATAATCTATTGCCTCATTTTTAGAGATATTGACGTTTTTGTTAGGCTCATCTATTAAAAACCACGTCAAATCATACACCTTGTTTAAGTGCTTTAAAACAGTTACATCGGTATCGCCGAAACCACCTAAATTTATATAAACAAGTTTCTTCTTATTCATGCTCTAATATATATATAATTTTATTTACTAAGCTATATTCACAATTTTCTTCAACTCTAATACTCTTCTTTACTCCAGCATTCTCTCCAGCTTCCACATCACGATGGCTATCACCAATCATATAAGATTCAGACAATTCAATGTTGAAGTCTTTAGCTGCCTGCAACAGGAGACCAGGCTTTGGTTTGCGACAATCGCAATCTATTTTGTATTCTGGGCGTTCTCCTTCGAATCCCTTGTCAGGATGATGAGGACAGATATAAATACCATCAACATAAGCACCTTCCTTACCCAAGAGGGTTGCCATTTTCTCGTGTATCTCGTTGAGTTCTTCCCATGATACCTCTCCTCTTGCTATCACAGGCTGGTTTGTGACAACAATTGCCAAATATCCACTTTGGTTAATCAGCTTAATTGCCTCAGCTACTCCTTCTATCAATTCAAAGTCATCTATATTGCGAAGGAATCCCACATATTTATTGATTGTTCCATCACGATCAAGGAATATGGCTTTCTGCTTGTTGGTAAGATTCTTTGCCTGAACAACACCATTTTTATAATCAGCTTCCACTTGATAGAAACGTTCTGGAGTACCCATGTCCTTTACATATTCAGGACTGTCATAACAGAACATCAAGTTTGAGCCACATAAAGGTTTGAGTATCTGTCGGTCCAAGTCAACCTTTCCTTGTGGAAATCCAGACTCTTTGTTGATTTCAAGAGATTTCAAACTAATATCCAAAACCTTGGGATCTATCACATGAAGACCAGCATTCACACGATTATCATACCACTGTGGACGTTCATCTTCCTTGGCAAGCCATTTCTCTACATGACCGTTTTCATCAGAAATAATCAATCCACTATCGTATGGATGCGAATTAGGATGAGTAAACAGAGTAACAAGACCTCCATGATTCTGATGGAATGCAACCATACGATTGAAATCAACATCGAATGCTGCATCCGCATTCAAGAGAAGGAAAGGCTCATCACCTATCTTTTCCCTCAGTCTAAACAAAGCACCAGCATTGCCAAGAGGAGACTCTTCTACGAAATAATCAATCTTTGCTCCAAACTGACTGCCATCTCCAAAATAGGAAATAATCTTGTCGGCTAGATAACCTACGGTCAAAATGATATCTTTAAAACCTTGCGCACAGAGAGATCTTATTTCTCTTTCAAGGATAGGCATACCAGCCACTGGTATCAGTGGCTTGGGTATGTTAGGAAAAAGTTCTGCGATACGGGTTCCTCTACCGCCCGCCATAAGTATTGTCTTCATACAAGTTTAGTTTTGAACACGCATCACTCGAATAACACGAATTGATATAAAATCCGTGCGTTTTTTGTGATCCGTGTGAGTTTATCAATTTCCAAAGAATTTCTCTTCCAACATCAAGCACAAGCAATGATATACAGGAAGATGAAGTTCCTGAATCTTATAAGTTTCTGTCTCTGGAACATGGATACAAACATCTGCGAATGTTTCCAATCTGTTTTCATTCTGACCAGTCAGACCAATCACCTTCAACCCCTTAGATTTTGCAGCAACTGCTGCATAAAGAACATTCTTACTGTTACCAGAAGTTGAGATGCCCAAAAAGACATCACCAGCTCTCCCCAAGCCATTCACCTGCTGGGCGAAAATCAAAACCGGAACAGCATCATTCATAAATGCTGTCGTCAAAGAAGGTTCCCCTACCAATGAGATAGCAGGAAGTGAACCTTGCAGATGATCAGCCAACACAGTACCCATTTCTGCATCTATCAGCATCAATCGGTCAATCTGAGCAGCATAAATCTTGCGTTTCAATTTAAACTCCTTCATCAACTCACCAACAATATGTTCTGAGTCGGATGCAGAACCTCCATTACCCGCAACGAGCAACTTGCGACCAGCCGAATAGGCTTCCTCTAGGATTTGGTAAGCCTTCAAAATATCATCCTTACAACTCTCCAATTGCGGATAACGTTGTACCAAAGTTTCAATATGATTGTTCATACCATTACTTTTTATACTGTACCTTATTCAATGCTGTCACATTATCTGTAGGATAGATTTTCCATCCATGCGCACCTCCATCAGAGAACTGGAATGGCATCACAAAACCATTAAGTTTCTTCAAAGCCTCTTCCACTTCTTTTTTACGGGTAGGTTCTACCACGAACATGATAAAACCGCCACCACCAGCACCAGATACTTTACCAGCCTTAGCACCAGCAGCCATCGCAACATCCATAGCCTCCTGAATGATAGGATTGGTGATGTTATTTGCCATTTTCTTCTTATTCTCCCAACCTTCACGGAGAATATCAGCAAATCCATCAATATCACCCTTCAAAATAGCTAGTTTCATGTCCTTGGCACTCTGCTTAATCTTATGCATAGCTTCCACAGCATCATTGTCACCATGAGAAGTATTCTTCTTCTGTTCCTCAATGATAGCAGCACTACTACGGCTCTTACCTGTAAAGTAAAGAAGCATACTTGCCTCCAACTCATCGATAATCCATCGCTTAATCTTCAAAGGATTTACGATGACAATATCATTCTGCAAGAACTCCATATAGTTGAAGCCACCGAAAGCTGCAGCATACTGATCTTGCTTGCCACCAGACAATCCCAAATCCTTACGTTCAATTTCGTATGCAAGCCGGGAAATCTCATAATCACCCAATGGCAATCCAAGCCACTCTACAAATGCCTTCAGGATACAAACCACCATGGTAGATGATGTTCCCAAACCAGAACCTGCAGGAGCGTCATTGTAAGTAGTAATCTTGAAAGATTTAGCACCAACGCCAAAATCCTTTACCACCCGATTATATACACCCTTAATGAGACTTGCCTCACCATCAATCTCCAAACTTTCTGCTATCGGATAACTCTTATTGCAATGCGCATCAAACGCATTAATAGTTATCTGGTTGTCATCAGTCTCTTCGATTGTACAATATGCATACAAATTAATTGTAGCATTCAATATCAAACCTCCGTATATATCGCTATATGGCGATACATCAGATCCACCTCCTGCCAAACCAAGGCGAAGAGGAGCTTTACTTCTTATTATCATAGTACAATTATGACTTTTCTATTATTTGTTTATAAGATGATTCTATATAGCTATCTAATGATTCTAAATATTTTTTTGTTTGCATTTTAATCTCATCCATATTTATACCACCATCAAATAACTCTCTCAGACATGAGATATAATCTTTTGCGTCTACACACTCTTTAACAGGAATGTTTGAGGGATTATATACACCTTCCAAGGAGTGAGTATGAGCTAAAACATATTTCCCATAAGATATAGCCTCAAAAGTTTTAACTTTTAATCCTGTTCCAGAAAACACAGGATTTATAGCTATATCTCCTAATTTATAAAAATCATAAGGATCATGAAATCCTCCTAGTAATTTTATAGAGCCGTCAAGACAATCTTGTTTAAGTACCTTACATATACTTCCCCCTATATAAAGCTTCACATTAGGAAACTCTTTATGTAAAATAGGGAAGATATGTTTTATAAACAGCTTAATACCATTTAAATTATGAACATTACCACCAGAAAAGAAAAGTAAAACTTGGTTTCTGACAATTGGAGTTTCAATATATTTAAAAGGCATAAAAACTGTCTTTACATTTTTTTTTGGAGCAAGATATTTATAATAAATTGCTTCATTTTCTTGTATTGCCAGAATATCTGTTGCCCTATTTAAAGCCATAGCCTCTTTATTAGGGCTATAAGAAAACCATGAATATTCTCCTTTGAAAAGCTTATATGAAAATACATCATGTGTATATATTAATTTGTGCTTAACTGATGATTTTTCTAACAGTTTTGACATCCAAATATAATTAACCATAATAGTATCTATACCTTTTGCAGAAACTAAATGCTTTACAAATTTAGGAATGAACCATGGGCAATACAAATCTAATGACTGATAATTGATTCCAAGTTTTATACATAACTTTGAATGTAATTTCTGCAAAAACACTTGAATTTTATTAGTCCTGAACAAGAATAATTTTTCTTTCCATGCAAATTTCATTTCAGATATATCCTCATCAGTCATTGATCCATTAATAACTAATAAGAAATATACATCATAGCCCATTTTTTGTAAAATATCAGCATTCTTTCTAATACAAGTCCTATTTCCTGCCGTCAATGGGTTAGAGGGACAATCACTTACAATTAAAATTTTCTTTCTCTCCATTTCTATCACTATTTAATTGTACTATTAAGAAAGCAAAAACTAGCCGTTCGCATTTTCTCGAATCCTAAATCTAAGATTTTCATCAACGCCCCAACTCTATCATTACCTCTTCTTACATTCCCCATAAACTTAAATTTCTTACCAAAGATTATAGAGAAGACTACGCCATGATATGAATCGGTGATAACCATATCACAACATCTTATATTGTTAAGCCATTGCTCTATTGAAACTATACCTGCATCGAGCAACCCATTGATAACGTAAGGTAAACCACATGAATTAAGTTCATTTTTAATTGAGTCATTCATATCTAAAGCATAGCAAAAAATCTTTCCTGTTGTAACGTCACTTACATCTTTTCTCTCTTTTATCAATGTTAAATAGTCCTCTGCAGAGAGCAAAAGGGTCGGATCTAATGTCCATTCAGCCTTTGGTTTTATCCAACCATTTTCTTGAAATATTTTTAATGCAGACTCTTCTCTTACAGAGACCGCATCAAAACGAGCATATAGCTTAGCTAACTTTTTTGTCTGCTTAGCTGAATACTCATTTTTATTAGTACCCATTGATACAGAATAAGCAATCTTCTTTATATTATCAGGTACAAATTTTAAGAAGAAGTTTTCACTACCTATGCTATGAGTCATACCTTCTCTCCATACTTGGTCTGAGCCTACAATCACAGCATCATAATTACCTACATTCAAAACCTTTTTAATTCCAGAAACATTTCTTACCTCAAATGTGTGTGGAATATATTTTTCATAAAAAGCCAAAGCATTTGCATCTATGATTTTTCGAATATCCTTATTATGTTTTTCCAATAAAACATCCACATTTTTCTGCCCTAGCAAATACTTCTTGATTATTCGCTTTGGAATGCTATACGGATATTTGTACCAAGGCAACGAGTAGTTGCACTGTAGGTTGATATGCTCCACCTCATGCCCCATTCCTTGGAGCACTTTGATGAGCGCATATCGCTGTAGATTTCCTCCATAATTATTGTCGAATGGAAGATTCAATAATGCTATTTTCATCTAATTCTAAAATTTTCCTATTAATATTTTCAGATATTTATGATTGAACAACCATATTGTGGCTCCACTCAATGCAGTAGCCAATATGAATGTTATGATATAAAAAGTAAGTAAATCACCGTTAGAACGTAACTACTGATTTTCAGCAGTTAGCACATCCAACATTTTTCAA
>ERZ773241.1342-NODE-1342-length-23776-cov-3.095190_pt1 | contig 23776 bp, 22 predicted proteins | sample MGYA00580989_ERZ773241 | MGnify/ENA primary metagenome ERZ773241 (study PRJEB29015, sample SAMEA2737804) | human gut metagenome | biome: human gut; feature: human-associated habitat; material: faeces | place: China | collected 2012 ... | reverse complement strand
GTGGCGCTTTTTCTGCAGGGGATAGTCCGGAGTGGAGATGCCCTCCACGGCGATCTCGGTGGCCTTCAACTCCAGAGGCTGCTTGGCATCCGGCGTCAGGGTCACAACGCCGGTGACGATCAGGGCCGCGCCTACGTTCTGGGCGGCGTTGTCCTTATAGTTAGAGAGGGCCTCTGCCTCCATCACCACCTGAAGATTGCGGAAGCAGGAGCCGTCATTCAGCTCGATGAAGCCGAAGGTCTTCATGTCCCGGATGGTGCGGACCCAGCCGCCCACGGTGACCGTCTGGCCGGAGAGCGCCTCGCTGTCGGCGTAGATGGCCGCGATTTTCGTATAGCTCATAAACTTCACCCGTTTTCTTGTTTTTGCTGGAAATGGCTGCATAATCATGGATATTGTACTCCATTTCAAATAGTTTTACAAGAGGGAACGGGCGTTTTCCCGGTTTTCAGGCGATCGCCTCCGCCCCCACGGTGTAATCGCCCCACTGGCCGCCGCCATTTCGATAAACGCGGTTTTGCCATCGCCGGAGATCCCCCAACTGGCATTCACTTTCTCGCCCAGCGGCCCTGTAACCCAGGCGTGACGTTCAGCCCCCTGGGTGGCTGCAATCATCGCTTCCACCGTTCCTTCGCCACCGTCGGCAACCGGAACAGAAACGTACTGTGCATCAGGAAAAATTTCCCGAAATCCTTTTTCTATCGCCTGCGCAACCTCGCTGGCAGATAAACTTTCTTTATAAGAGTCTGGGGCGATTACGATTTTCATACCTATGCCTGTTACCACATGACGCCGGAGGGCGTTTCTCTTATTCGGCCTGGATTCCAGGCCCGGATTGCAATACGCCATCCGGGCACGACGTCATTAACGAGTAACTTCGACTTTCGCCAGTTTTTCGTAGTAGCACGCCAGGGCGCTATGATCCGCCGTTCCTAAACCATCTGCTCGCAGTGCCTGCATCATCTCCATAACCGCAGCTGTGAGCGGCAGTTGTGCGCCGACGCCGTGAGAAGTATCCAGCGCATTCGCCAGATCCTTAATATGCAGATCAATACGGAAGCCCGGCTTGAAGTTGCGGTCCATCACCATCGGCGCTTTGGCATCCAGCACGGTACTGCCCGCCAGTCCACCGCGAATTGCCTGATAAACCAGGTCCGGGTTAACGCCCGCTTTAGTTGCCAGCGTTAACGCTTCTGACATCGCGGCAATATTCAGCGCCACAATGACCTGATTTGCCAGTTTGGTGACGTTACCTGCACCGATTTCCCCGGTATGCACCACGGAACCCGCCATCGCTTTCATCAAATCATAGTATTTGTCGAAAATAGCCTTGTCGCCGCCCACCATCACTGACAGCGTACCGTCGATGGCTTTCGGTTCACCGCCGCTCACCGGAGCATCCAGCATATCAATGCCTTTCGCTTTCAGCGCTTCGCTGATTTCACGGCTTGCCAGCGGTGCAATAGAACTCATATCGATCAATACTGTACCTGGCTTCGCGCCTTCAATAATGCCATTCTCACCCAGCGCCACCTCTTTCACATGAGGGGAGTTTGGCAGCATGGTTATGATGACGTCGCACTGTTCAGCGATCGCTTTAGCCGTAGACGCTGTTTCTGCACCTGCAGCAATCACGTCAGCAATAGCTTCTGGGTTACGGTCAGCAACCACCAGCGAGTAACCTGCTTTCAGAAGGTTTTTACTCATTGGTTTACCCATAATCCCCAGGCCAATAAAACCAACTTTCATAGTCATATCAATCATCTCTCTTGTTGCGGTGGTGGTTATTTTTTAAAGGTATCAGCCAGTTTCTGAGTGGCAGAGCGGAAGACGCCGAGATCGCTGCCGACAGCCACAAACGTCGCGCCCCATTCCAGATAACGACGCGCATCGGCTTCGACCGGCGCGAGGATACCGCTGGGTTTGCCGTGCGCGCTGGCACGGTTAAAAATGTGCTGAATTGCTTTTTGTACATCCGGGTGTGATGCATTGCCGAGATGGCCTAATGCCGCGGCCAGATCGCTGGGGCCGACGAAGATGCCGTCTACGCCTTCGGTAGCGGCAATGGCATCGACGTTATCTACGCCCTGCTGACTTTCTATCTGGACCAGAATAGTGATGTTCTTGTTCGACTGAGCGAAATAATCCGCCACGGTGCCAAACATATTGGCGCGGTGAGAAACGGAGACGCCGCGAATGCCTTCCGGTGGGTAACGGGTTGATGCCACCGCCAGCTCTGCTTCCTCTTTTGTTTCTACAAAAGGAATCAGGAAGTTATAGAAACCGATATCCAGAAGACGCTTAATAATTACCGGCTCGTTGGTCGGCACTCGCACTACTGGCGCGCTGGCGCTGCCTTTCAAGGCCATTAACTGCGGAATAAACGTGGAGATATCGTTTGGCGCATGTTCGCCATCCAGCACCAGCCAGTCAAACCCAGCCAAACCAAGAACTTCAGTGCTAATCGGGTTAGAGAGTGCTGACCAGCAACCAATTTGTACCTGTTTCGCAGCCAGTGCGGCTTTGAATTTATTCGGGAAAACATCGTTATTCATCGCTTATACCTTTGCTTATTTCTGCAATTCCATACGTTTAATGTCGCCAACTACGAAGAGGTAGCAGACCATCGCCATCAGCGCTGAACATCCCACGAAAACCAGTGCTGCATTGAAGGAGTGCAGTTCACTTACCAGGTAGCCAATCACCAGTGGAGTGACAATGGAGGCAACATTGCCAAAGACGTTAAAGACGCCGCCGCAGAGGCCAACAATCTCTTTCGGCGCGGTGTCAGAAATCACCGGCCAGCCCAGCGCACCAAATCCTTTGCCAAAGAAAGCCAGCGCCATCAGCATGACCACCAGCGTGGTGTTGTTGGTGTAGTTACATAAGATGATGGTGGAAGCCAGCAACATTCCCAGCACAATCGGTAGCTTACGTGCCAGGGTCAGGGATAAACCGCGTTTGATCAGATAATCCGAGAAGACACCTCCCAGCACGCCGCCCGCAAAACCACACAGTGCTGGAATCGAGGCGACCAGACCCACTTTCAGAATCGACATGCCTTTTTCCTGCACCAGATAAATCGGGAACCAGGTAAGGAAGAACCAGGTGATGGTGTTGATAAAATATTGCCCGAAAAATACACCCAGCATCATGCGGTTAGAGAGCAATTGCTTGATGTAATGCAGTTTGGGTCCGCTTGCTGCCGCACTGCCCGGCTTTTTGTGGTCCATATCGACCACCGCGCCATTTTCAGAGATAAACTTCAGCTCTTCCGCAGACATACGTGGGTGATCTGTCGGGTTATGAATCAACTTGATCCACAGCGCCGTCAGCACAAAACCAATCACCCCCATAACGGTAAAGACGTGCTCCCAGCCCCAGGCGAAAGTCAGCCAGCCAAGCAGCGGCGAAAAGAGCGCCAGCGAGAAATATTGCGCCGAGTTAAAGATGGCGGAGGCAGTACCACGTTCTTTCGTCGGGAACCAGGCGGCGACAATTCGGGCGTTCGCCGGGAATGATGGCGCTTCCGAGAAGCCGAGCATAAAGCGCATAAAGAACATGGAGATCCCTGCCCAGGCCAGCGGGAACATATCAACAAAGCCTTGCAGGAAGGTGAATAGCGACCAGAAAAAGAGGCTGTAGGTGTAAACTTTTTTCGAGCCAAACTTATCAAGCAGCCAGCCGCCGGGGATTTGCATCAGCAAGTAGGCCCAGCCAAAAGCGGAGAAGATGTAACCCATCGAAACCGCACTTAACTGCAACTCTTTTGCCACTTCGGTACCAGCAATAGACAGCGTTGCACGATCGGCGTAGTTAACGGCGGTAACAATAAAAATAATCAGTAATATTAAATAGCGGGTATGCACGCCTTTCTTTTTTTCGTCAACGGTGTCCAGAATCATTTTATTTACCTCGGGTACTTATGCTGATTTTTATTATTATGGGGAAGGTGTTATTTATGAGTTTCATTTATGCCGTAACGACAATGAACTCGGGAATTAGTATAAGCAGCGCGAGAATAATAATCATTGTGCAAATGCTAATTTAATTAATACTATTTAAATATTATTTTGAGCATATGCACATAAGGTTGCGCGCTAAAGCACAGATTTGCGCTTTACCTTACCGGGCGGCACTGCAATCCCTGAAATGATTGACATTGATCACATTTCTGCGTTTAAACTCCTGACATTCTTATTTCACCCAATGAAGTCATTTATTTTTAAATGAGACCAGGTCCTCATTTTAATAACCCCTGGCTGGAGAATATTGCACAATGGCCAACATCGAAATCAGACAAGAAACGCCAACTGCGTTTTATATAAAAGTTCACGACACAGATAATGTGGCAATTATTGTTAATGATAATGGCCTGAAAGCAGGAACGCGTTTTCCGGATGGGCTGGAATTAATTGAACATATTCCCCAGGGGCATAAAGTCGCATTGCTGGACATTCCGGCTAATGGTGAAATTATTCGTTATGGCGAAGTGATTGGTTACGCCGTGCGTGCAATCCCACGCGGAAGCTGGATCGACGAATCAATGGTTGTACTACCGGAAGCGCCGCCGTTACACACGCTGCCACTGGCAACCAAAGTCCCGGAACCCTTACCGCCGCTGGAAGGATACACCTTTGAGGGCTATCGCAATGCTGATGGCAGCGTGGGCACCAAAAACCTGCTCGGCATCACCACCAGCGTCCACTGTGTGGCAGGCGTGGTGGACTATGTAGTAAAAATCATTGAACGCGATCTGCTACCGAAATACCCGAACGTCGATGGCGTGGTGGGGCTGAATCATTTGTACGGTTGTGGCGTGGCGATTAACGCACCGGCGGCAGTTGTACCTATCCGTACCATTCACAATATTTCGCTGAACCCTAACTTTGGCGGCGAAGTAATGGTGATTGGTCTGGGTTGTGAAAAGTTGCAGCCTGAGCGCCTGCTGACTGGAACGGATGATGTGCAAGCTATTCCAGTAGAAAGCGCCAGCATTGTCAGTTTGCAGGATGAAAAGCATGTCGGTTTTCAGTCCATGGTCGAGGATATTTTGCAGATCGCCGAACGCCATCTACAAAAACTGAATCAACGGCAGCGAGAAACCTGCCCGGCTTCAGAACTGGTCGTTGGTATGCAGTGCGGTGGCAGCGATGCGTTTTCTGGTGTAACGGCAAACCCGGCGGTTGGCTATGCGTCTGATCTACTGGTGCGCTGCGGCGCAACGGTGATGTTTTCAGAAGTAACGGAAGTGCGTGACGCGATCCATCTGCTGACACCACGCGCAGTGAACGAAGAGGTCGGCAAACGGCTGCTGGAGGAGATGGAGTGGTACGATAACTATCTCAATATGGGAAAAACCGACCGCAGCGCCAACCCTTCGCCGGGCAACAAGAAAGGCGGTCTGGCAAACGTGGTGGAGAAAGCGCTCGGCTCCATTGCTAAATCGGGTAAAACCGCAATTGTTGAAGTGCTGTCGCCCGGTCAACGCCCGACTAAACGCGGATTAATTTACGCCGCGACGCCAGCCAGCGATTTTGTCTGTGGCACGCAACAGGTGGCTTCGGGTATCACAGTGCAAGTGTTTACGACCGGTCGTGAACACTTGCACTGTGATACGCCGTACGGCCTGATGGCGGTACCCGTCATTAAAATGGCAACCCGCACCGAGCTGGCGAACCGCTGGTTTGATTTAATGGATATTAATGCGGGCACCATCGCTACCGGCGAAGAAACTATTGAAGAGGTGGGCTGGAAGTTGTTCCACTTTATTCTCGACGTCGCCAGCGGGAAGAAGAAAACCTTCTCGGATCAATGGGGGCTGCATAACCAGCTGGCGGTGTTTAACCCGGCACCGGTGACCTGATTTCTTTTGGAACGTCCCTCGCAAAACATGGCCTTAGTGCCATGTTTTTATTGTTTAAAGCCCCCACGTCCATTAATAATGCATTTGCATTACCTTAGTTCAAGCTTATAATTTGAGCAGAAAACAGGCTGTAAAAGGACAGTGAATCATGCCCGCTAATGCTCGCTCTCACGCTGTACTGACCACTGAATCAAAGGTCACGATACGCGGACAAACAACTATCCCCGCGCCAGTGCGTGAGGCCTTAAAACTGAAGCCAGGCCAGGACAGCATTCATTACGAAATTCTGCCTGGTGGGCAAGTATTTATGTGCCGACTGGGAGATGAACAGGAGGATCATACTATGAATGCATTTTTGCGTTTTCTGGATGCAGATATCCAGAACAACCCGCAAAAAACTCGTCCATTCAACATTCAACAAGGAAAGAAACTTGTCGCTGGCATGGACGTCAACATTGATGATGAGATTGGCGACGACGAATAATGGATTTTCCACAAAGGGTTAATGGTTGGGCGCTATATGCTCATCCCTGTTTTCAGGAAACCTACGACGCTTTAGTTGCCGAAGTCGAGACATTAAAGGGAAAAGATCCTGAAAATTATCAGAGAAAAGCCGCCACAAAGTTATTGGCGGTAGTCCATAAAGTGATTGAGGAGCATATCACGGTCAATCCATCATCACCGGCATTCCGTCATGGCAAGTCGTTAGGCTCTGGGAAAAATAAAGACTGGTCACGGGTAAAATTTGGTGCTGGTCGTTATCGTCTCTTCTTTCGTTATAGTGAAAAAGAGAAAGTCATCATTCTGGGATGGATGAACGATGAAAACACTCTGCGCACCTACGGTAAAAAAACAGATGCCTATACCGTATTCAGCAAAATGTTAAAAAGAGGACATCCTCCTGCCGACTGGGAAACCCTCACCCGAGAAACAGAAGAAACCCATTGATGGTGTTCACAATGCCCGCCGAACGCATTCGTGTTGACCAGCGGGCATCCTTTCTCACTCCCCGACCAGAATCACTTCAACCCCAGCCTTTCGCAGTCCTTCCAGGCTATCCGCAGGAATGCCTTCATCAACAATGATCATGTCGATACGTTGAGTATCAATGATCTTATGTAAACTGGAACGATTGAACTTACTGGAATCGGTGACCACGATGATCCGTTCCGCAACTTCGCACATCCGACGGTTTAAACGAGCTTCATCTTCATTATGTGTGCTGACGCCGCGCTCCAGATCGATCGCATCTACACCAAGAAACAGCATATCGAAGTGGTAATTTTGCAGCGATTGCTCAGCCTGATCGCCGTAAAAAGATTGCGACTGACGGCGCAAATGCCCGCCGGTCATCAGCAGCTCAACGCCTTCCGCTTCCAGCAACGCATTAGCCACGTTCATACCGTTGGTCATCGCAATTACGTCAGTGTGCTTGCGCATCAGACGAGCAATCTCAAAAGTGGTGGTCCCGGAATCGAGGATAACCCGATGACCTGGCTGAATCAACTCAACGGCAGCTTTCGCAACGCTGCGTTTCATCGCGGTGTTCAGTGCGCTTTTATCTTCCACTGATGGCTCGACTGACGGCGTCGTGCTATCGCAGATCAACGCGCCACCATAGGCACGCACAGCGATCCTCTGCTTTTCCAGAAACGCCAGATCGTTGCGGATCGTCACAGTAGATACGCCATACAATGCCGACAGATCGTTAACCTGCACACTCCCTTGCTGTCGCAGACGCTGAATGATCTGTTCTCGTCGCTCGCTGGTGCCTGTCACTCGCTTCTCACCTGAAGCGTCGGTATTACTCATAGTAAGTCCTTTCGTAAAACTTTCGTTTCATTTCGTTTTGCCTATTAACGCCTTTCTATTAAGCAAATGCAAGCCCACCTTGCCCATTGACGCAAGCTACTCTCGTTTCAGTGACTTTCATTATGTTTCTTTTGTGAATCAGATCAGAAAACTATTATCTTTCGTTTTATTTTTATCTCACCATGACGCAGTATCAACTGAAACAAAACGAAAGATTAATATCGCAGTAATCTGAACTGGAGAGGAAAGTGAAACATCTGACAGAAATGGTGAGACAGCACAAAGCGGGCAAAACAAATGGAATTTATGCCGTTTGTTCCGCACATCCGCTGGTGCTGGAGGCTGCAATCCGCTACGCCAGTGCAAACCAAACGCCGTTACTGATTGAAGCAACCTCCAATCAGGTAGACCAGTTCGGCGGTTATACCGGAATGACGCCCGCCGATTTTCGCGGCTTTGTTTGTCAGCTCGCCGACTCGTTGAATTTCCCGCAGGATGCGTTGATTCTGGGTGGTGACCATCTGGGGCCAAACCGCTGGCAAAACCTGCCGGCCGCTCAGGCAATGGCCAATGCCGATGATTTGATTAAAAGCTACGTTGCGGCAGGATTCAAAAAAATCCACCTTGATTGCAGCATGTCCTGTCAGGACGATCCGATTCCCTTAACTGATGACATCGTGGCTGAACGCGCCGCCCGTCTGGCGAAAGTGGCGGAAGAAACCTGTCTTGAACACTTTGGCGAAGCCGATCTGGAGTATGTCATTGGTACCGAAGTGCCGGTACCTGGCGGCGCGCATGAAACCTTAAGCGAGCTGGCGGTCACCACGCCGGATGCCGCCCGCGCCACGCTGGAAGCCCATCGTCACGCCTTTGAAAAGCAAGGTTTGAATGCCATCTGGCCACGCATCATTGCCCTGGTGGTTCAACCCGGCGTCGAATTCGATCACACCAACGTTATTGATTATCAGCCCGCCAAAGCGAGCGCCTTAAGCCAGATGGTCGAAAACTACGAAACGCTGATTTTCGAAGCGCACTCTACCGATTATCAAACGCCGCAATCGCTGCGCCAGCTGGTGATTGACCACTTTGCCATTCTGAAAGTTGGCCCAGCGCTGACCTTCGCCCTGCGTGAAGCTCTGTTCTCTCTGGCGGCGATTGAAGAAGAACTGGTGCCAGCGAAAGCCTGTTCTGGTCTGCGTCAGGTGCTGGAAGACGTGATGCTCGACCGCCCGGAATACTGGCAAAGCCACTACCACGGTGATGGCAACGCGCGTCGTCTGGCGCGTGGTTATAGCTACTCGGATCGCGTGCGCTATTACTGGCCGGACAGCCAGATTGATGACGCTTTCGCTCATCTGGTACGTAATCTGGCGGATTCACCAATTCCGCTGCCGCTGATCAGCCAGTATCTGCCGCTGCAGTACGTGAAAGTTCGCTCCGGCGAGCTGCAGCCAACGCCACGGGAACTCATTATCAACCATATTCAGGACATCCTGGCGCAGTACCACACAGCCTGTGAAGGCCAATAAGCAAAACAAAGAGGAACACGCTATGCCAAATATTGTTTTAAGCCGGATTGATGAACGCTTGATTCACGGTCAGGTCGGCGTTCAATGGGTCGGATTTGCGGGGGCAAATCTGGTGCTGGTAGCCAACGATGAGGTTGCCGAAGATCCGGTACAACAAAACCTGATGGAAATGGTACTGGCAGAAGGGATCGCCGTACGTTTCTGGACGCTGCAAAAAGTGATCGACAACATCCACCGCGCCGCCGATCGACAGAAAATCCTGCTGGTTTGTAAAACACCTGCCGATTTCCTGACGCTGGTTAAAGGTGGGGTCCCGGTGAGTCGCATTAACGTTGGCAACATGCACTATGCCAATGGCAAGCAGCAAATTGCCAAAACGGTTTCTGTGGATGCGGGCGATATCGCAGCATTTAACGACCTGAAAACCGCTGGGGTGGAATGCTTCGTTCAGGGCGTCCCGACAGAGCCTGCTGTGGACCTCTTTAAATTACTTTGAAGGATTCATCATGGAAATCAGCCTGTTGCAGGCATTTGCGTTGGGCATTATCGCCTTTATCGCTGGCCTGGATATGTTTAACGGCCTAACCCATATGCACCGCCCGGTGGTCCTCGGCCCGTTAGTTGGGTTGGTGCTTGGCGATCTGCATACCGGTATTTTAACCGGCGGTACGCTGGAACTGGTGTGGATGGGGCTGGCACCACTGGCGGGCGCACAGCCGCCTAACGTGATTATCGGTACTATCGTCGGCACGGCGTTTGCCATTACTACTGGCGTGAAACCCGATGTCGCAGTAGGTGTCGCCGTACCTTTCGCTGTCGCAGTACAGATGGGGATTACCTTCCTGTTCTCGGTGATGTCCGGCGTGATGTCTCGCTGCGACCGGATGGCGGAGAACGCCGATACTCGCGGCATTGAACGCGTGAACTATCTGGCACTGCTGGCACTCGGCATTTTCTATTTTCTCTGCGCTTTCCTGCCTATCTACTTCGGCGCGGAACATGCAAAAACCATCATTGATGTCCTGCCGCAACGATTAATCGACGGCCTCGGCGTCGCGGGTGGCATCATGCCAGCAATCGGTTTTGCCGTGCTGCTGAAAATCATGATGAAAAACGTCTACATCCCCTACTTCATCCTGGGCTTTGTTGCCGCCGCCTGGCTCAAGTTACCAGTGCTGGCTATTGCTGCCGCTGCGCTGGCGATGGCGCTGATCGACTTGCTGCGTAAATCTCCTGAACCGACTCAACCTGCGGCACAGAAAGAGGAATTTGAAGATGGCATCTAATCAAACCACCCTGCCGAACGTCAGCGAAAATGAAGAGACACTGCTGACAGGCGTCAATGAAAACGTGTATGAAGATCAGAGCATTGGCGCGGAGCTGACGAAAAAAGATATCAACCGCGTCGCCTGGCGTTCCATGCTGTTACAAGCGTCTTTTAACTACGAACGTATGCAGGCTTCTGGCTGGTTGTACGGTCTGCTGCCTGCTCTGAAAAAGATCCACACTAATAAACGCGACCTGGCGCGCGCCATGAAGGGGCATATGGGTTTCTTCAATACCCATCCGTTTCTGGTGACGTTTGTTATCGGCATTATCCTTGCGATGGAGCGTTCTAAGCAGGACGTTAACAGTATTCAGAGCACCAAAATTGCCGTCGGTGCGCCGCTCGGCGGGATTGGCGATGCCATGTTCTGGCTAACGTTACTGCCGATTTGTGGCGGGATTGGAGCCAGTCTGGCATTGCAAGGCTCTATTCTTGGCGCAGTCGTCTTTATTGTGCTGTTCAACGTGGTACACCTGGGGCTGCGTTTTGGTCTGGCGCATTATGCTTACCGCATGGGCGTGGCGGCGATTCCACTGATTAAAGCGAATACCAAAAAAGTCGGCCATGCTGCGTCAATCGTTGGGATGACGGTAATCGGCGCGCTGGTGGCAACCTATGTTCGTTTAAGCACCACGCTGGAAATCACCGCTGGCGATGCAGTGGTTAAGTTACAGGCTGATGTTATCGACAAACTGATGCCGGCCTTCTTACCGTTGGTCTACACCCTGACCATGTTTTGGTTGGTACGCCGCGGCTGGAGTCCGCTGCGTCTGATTGCAGTTACCGTGGTTCTCGGCATCGTCGGTAAATTCTGCCATTTCCTTTAAATACAATGAGGTATTAGATGTTAAGTATTATTTTGACAGGGCATGGCGGGTTTGCCAGCGGCATGGAAAAAGCAATGAAGCAAATTCTCGGTGAGCAATCGCAGTTTATCGCCATCGATTTTCCGGAAACCTCAAGCACCGCGCTGCTTACATCGCAGCTTGAAGAGGCCATCGCCCAACTGGATTGTGAAGACGGCATTGTTTTTCTGACGGATTTGCTGGGCGGCACGCCGTTTCGCGTAGCTTCAACGCTGGCGATGCAAAAACCGGGCTGTGAAGTGATCACCGGCACCAATTTGCAACTGCTACTGGAGATGGTGCTGGAGCGCGAAGGGTTAAGCGGTGAAGAATTCCGTGTACAGGCGCTGGAGTGTGGACACCGAGGGCTGACCAGTCTGGTGGACGAGTTAGGCCGCTGCCATGAAGAATGTCCGGTCGAGGAAGGAATATGACACACGTTCTGCGCGCCAGAAGGCTGCTGACTGAAGAGGGATGGCTCGATGACCATCAGTTGCGTATTGCTGACGGTGTCATCGCAGCAATCGAACCGATTCCAGTGGGCGTGACTGAACGCGATGCGGAACTGCTCTGCCCTGCTTACATCGACACCCATGTACACGGTGGTGCGGGCGTTGATGTAATGGATGACGCGCCGGATGTACTCGACAAGCTGGCAATGCACAAGGCACGCGAAGGTGTCGGCAGTTGGTTACCGACCACCGTAACCACGCCGCTTAATACCATTCATGCGGCGCTGAAACGTATTGCTCAACGTTGCCAACGCGGCGGACCTGGTGCGCAAGTGCTGGGGAGTTATCTCGAAGGACCGTACTTCACGCCGCAGAATAAAGGCGCGCATCCGCCGGAGTTGTTTCGCGAGCTTGAAATTGCCGAGCTGGATCAGTTGATTGCCGTTTCTCAGCACACCTTACGTGTGGTAGCGCTGGCACCGGAAAAAGAAGGGGCATTGCAGGCCATCCGCCATCTTAAACAGCAAAACGTAAGGGTGATGCTGGGGCATAGCGCGGCGACCTGGCAACAAACCCGCGCCGCATTTGATGCTGGTGCCGACGGCCTGGTGCATTGCTATAACGGGATGACAGGTTTACATCACCGCGAACCGGGAATGGTTGGCGCGGGATTAACGGACAAGCGCGCCTGGCTGGAACTGATAGCCGATGGTCATCATGTGCATCCGGCGGCAATGTCGCTGTGTTGTTGCTGTGCGAAAGAGAGAATCGTACTGATCACCGACGCGATGCAGGCAGCTGGGATGCCGGATGGTCGCTATACGTTATGTGGTGAAGAAGTGCAGATGCACGGTGGCGTTGTCCGTACCGCGTCTGGTGGGCTGGCGGGCAGTACGCTGTCTGTTGATGCGGCAGTGCGCAATATGGTCGAGTTGACGGGCGTAACGCCTGCGGAAGCCATCCATATGGCGTCGCTGCATCCGGCGCGAATGCTGGGTGTTGATGGTGTTCTGGGATCGCTTAAACCGGGCAAACGCGCCAGCGTCGTTGCGCTGGATAGCGGGCTACATGTGCAACAAATCTGGATTCAGGGTCAATTAGCTTCGTTTTGATAGTTTGCTCCTTTATTGGGCCTTCACTTCCCCCGTAAGGCCTTTCTTTTTCTTTCGTTTTGATCTGTGCAGCGGTGTCGGATGCGACGCTAACGCGTCTTATCCGACCTACAGTTGGTGACCGCAAGGCCGGATAAAGCGTTTGCGCCGCATCCAGCAATCCCTTTTGCTTCCTTTATCTTTTCTTTCAACGATCACAAATTTCGTTTTATTTCTTTTTTCTCCATTGAACTTTCAGTTTCTTTTCTATAGATTTTAATCAACGAAAGACATCACCAAGTGAAATGAAACGAAAGGCAAGTGAAAGCGACAACGCCCGACGTCAAGTTCATCAGACTAAGGATTGAGTTATGCCAGAAAATTACACCCCTGCTGCCGCCGCAACCGGTACATGGACTGAAGAAGAGATCCGCCATCAGCCTCGCGCATGGATCCGTTCACTCACCAACATCGACGCGCTACGTTCCGCGCTCAATAACTTCCTTGAACCGTTACTGCGCAAAGAGAATCTGCGGATCATCCTGACCGGAGCCGGAACGTCGGCATTTATCGGTGACATCATCGCGCCGTGGCTCGCCAGCCATACCGGTAAAAACTTCAGCGCCGTACCGACCACCGATCTGGTCACCAATCCGATGGACTACCTGAACCCAGCTCATCCGCTGCTGTTGATCTCCTTCGGTCGATCCGGCAACAGCCCGGAAAGCGTCGCCGCCGTGGAACTGGCGAATCAGTTTGTACCGGAATGCTATCACCTGCCGATCACCTGCAACGAAGCGGGCGCTCTTTACCAAAACGCGATCAACAGCGATAACGCGTTTGCCCTGCTGATGCCCGCAGAAACGCACGATCGCGGCTTTGCGATGACCAGCAGCATTACCACCATGATGGCCAGCTGCCTCGCGGTTTTCGCACCTGAGACGATCAACAGCCAAACCTTCCGCGACGTGGCGGATCGTTGCCAGGCGATCCTGACCTCACTGGGCGATTTCAGCGAAGGTGTGTTTGGTTACGCACCGTGGAAACGGATCGTTTATCTCGGTAGCGGTGGCTTACAGGGCGCAGCACGCGAGTCGGCGCTGAAAGTGCTGGAACTGACGGCGGGTAAACTGGCGGCCTTTTATGATTCTCCAACCGGATTCCGTCATGGACCAAAATCGCTGGTCGATGACGAAACGCTGGTGGTGGTATTTGTCTCCAGCCACCCTTACACCCGTCAGTATGATCTTGATCTGCTGGCTGAACTTCGCCGTGACAACCAGGCAATGCGTGTAATCGCCATCGCCGCGGAAAGCAGCGACATCGTCGCTGCCGGTCCACATATCATCCTGCCACCGTCACGTCACTTTATCGACGTTGAGCAGGCATTTTGCTTCCTGATGTACGCCCAGACGTTTGCACTGATGCAGTCGCTGCACATGGGCAATACGCCGGATACCCCATCAGCCAGTGGCACCGTTAACCGCGTGGTGCAAGGCGTAATCATTCATCCGTGGCAGGCATAAGAGGATCGCATTATGAGCATTATCTCCACTAAATATCTGTTACAGGACGCCCAGGCCAATGGCTACGCGGTGCCTGCTTTTAACATTCATAACGCCGAGACGATCCAAGCGATCCTCGAAGTGTGCAGTGAAATGCGATCGCCGGTGATCCTCGCCGGAACGCCGGGGACCTTTAAACACATCGCGCTGGAAGAGATCTACGCCCTGTGTAGCGCCTATTCCACAACCTACAACATGCCACTGGCGCTGCATCTCGACCACCACGAATCGCTGGATGATATTCGCCGTAAAGTCCACGCAGGCGTGCGCAGTGCGATGATCGACGGCAGCCACTTCCCGTTTGCCGAGAACGTGAAGCTGGTGAAATCGGTTGTTGACTTCTGCCACTCACAAGATTGCAGCGTGGAAGCAGAACTGGGCCGCCTGGGCGGTGTTGAAGATGACATGAGCGTTGACGCCGAAAGTGCATTCCTGACCGATCCACAAGAAGCTAAACGCTTTGTCGAACTGACTGGCGTCGACAGCCTGGCGGTAGCGATTGGTACGGCGCACGGCTTATACAGCAAAACGCCGAAGATTGATTTCCAGCGGCTGGCGGAAATTCGTGAAGTGGTGGATGTTCCTCTGGTGCTGCATGGTGCCAGCGATGTTCCGGATGAATTTGTCCGTCGCACTATTGAACTTGGCGTCACAAAAGTGAACGTTGCCACAGAATTAAAAATAGCCTTCGCTGGCGCGGTTAAAGCCTGGTTTGCGGAAAATCCGCAGGGTAATGATCCTCGTTATTATATGCGCGTCGGAATGGATGCGATGAAAGAAGTTGTCAGAAATAAAATTAATGTCTGTGGTTCAGCGAATCGAATTTCAGCATAATCATTAGTTTTTTATGATTTATCCCAATGTACTTCCCGATTAATATCGGGGAGTGCCTTAATGGAAAAGGAGATAACTAAACCTTAATAAATACATCACTACAATATCGCAACAATAATATATTTAAAAAAATTATATTATTCAACTTTATGGTGAGGATTACACAATGACCAGTCCAAATATTCTCTTAACCCGTATTGATAACCGTCTGGTTCACGGTCAGGTTGGCGTGACCTGGACATCCACCATCGGTGCAAATCTGCTGGTAGTCGTGGATGATGTTGTCGCTAACGATGATATTCAACAAAAATTAATGGGTATTACCGCGGAAACCTACGGCTTTGGCATTCGTTTCTTTACAATCGAAAAAACCATTAACGTCATCGGCAAAGCTGCACCGCATCAGAAAATCTTCTTGATTTGCCGTACGCCGCAAACGGTACGTAAATTGATAGAAGGTGGCATTGACCTGAAAGATGTCAACGTCGGCAATATGCATTTCTCGGAAGGTAAAAAGCAAATCAGCAGTAAAGTTTATGTCGATGACCAGGATCTCACGGACTTACGTTTTATTAAACAACGTGGCGTGAATGTTTTCATTCAGGACGTCCCTGGCGATCAAAAAGAACAAATCCCTGACTAAATCTAAAATCGCCTTAATATTGGTTTGAGGTAATAAAAATGCATGAAATAACCCTAATTCAGGGATTATCCCTGGCGGCGTTAGTTTTTGTTCTGGGGATTGATTTTTGGCTGGAAGCCTTATTTTTATTCCGCCCGATAATCGTTTGTACCCTAACTGGCGCTATTCTCGGTGATATTCAGACTGGCTTAATTACCGGTGGCCTAACAGAACTGGCTTTCGCCGGATTAACCCCTGCAGGTGGTGTTCAGCCGCCCAACCCGATTATGGCGGGTCTGATGACCACCGTCATTGCATGGTCTACGGGCGTTGATGCCAAAACAGCAATTGGTCTTGGCCTGCCGTTTAGTTTGTTAATGCAGTACGTCATTCTGTTCTTCTATTCCGCTTTCTCATTATTTATGACCAAAGCCGATAAATGCGCGAAAGAGGCGGATACGGCAGCGTTTTCCCGGCTTAACTGGACAACGATGCTCATCGTCGCTTCAGCGTATGCGGTGATTGCTTTCCTCTGTACTTACCTGGCACAGGGGGCGATGCAGGCGCTGGTGAAAGCGATGCCCGCCTGGCTGACCCACGGCTTTGAAGTGGCTGGCGGTATTCTGCCTGCCGTTGGTTTTGGCTTGCTGCTGCGCGTAATGTTCAAAGCGCAATATATCCCTTACCTGATCGCCGGTTTCCTGTTTGTTTGCTACATCCAGGTCAGCAACCTGTTGCCGGTTGCCGTACTGGGCGCAGGCTTTGCGGTGTATGAGTTTTTCAATGCGAAATCCCGGCAGCAAGCGCAACCGCAGCCCGTTGCCAGTAAAAATGAAGAAGAGGACTACAGCAATGGGATCTGAAATCAGTAAAAAAGATATCACCCGTCTGGGCTTTCGTTCGTCGCTGCTGCAAGCGAGCTTTAACTACGAAAGGATGCAGGCGGGCGGTTTTACCTGGGCGATGTTGCCGATCCTGAAAAAGATTTATAAGGACGACAAACCGGGCTTAAGCGCGGCGATGAAAGATAACCTCGAATTTATTAATACCCACCCGAATCTGGTCGGATTCCTGATGGGGTTATTAATTTCGATGGAAGAAAAAGGAGAAAACCGCGACACCATTAAAGGCCTCAAAGTGGCACTGTTTGGCCCAATCGCCGGGATTGGCGATGCGATTTTCTGGTTTACTTTGTTGCCGATTATGGCGGGAATTTGCTCATCATTTGCCAGCCAGGGAAACCTGCTGGGGCCGATTCTATTTTTCGCCGTTTACCTGCTTATCTTTTTCCTGCGCGTCGGCTGGACCCACGTCGGTTATTCAGTCGGCGTGAAGGCGATCGATAAAGTGCGAGAGAACTCGCAGATGATTGCCCGTTCGGCAACCATCCTCGGGATCACGGTAATCGGCGGGCTGATCGCTTCGTATGTGCATATTAACGTGGTGACATCGTTTGCCATCGACAATACCCACAGCGTTGCGCTGCAGCAGGATTTCTTCGATAAAGTCTTCCCGAACATTTTACCGATGGCCTACACCCTGCTGATGTATTACTTCCTGCGGGTGAAAAAAGCGCATCCGGTGCTGTTAATCGGCGTGACTTTTGTGCTCTCTATTGTTTGTTCCGCATTCGGCATTTTGTAAATGGAACGAGGCACTGCGTCTGGTGGTGCCTCTTTACTTAAGGAATTTCATCCTGTGCAAACCCTTCAGCAAGTTGAAAACTATACGGCGTTAAGTGAACGTGCCAGCGAATATTTATTGGCCGTGATCCGTAGCAAACCGAATGCCGTGATTTGCCTGGCGACCGGAGCCACGCCATTACTGACGTATCATTATCTGGTAGAAAAAATCCACCAGCAGCAGGTTGATGTCAGCCAGCTCACCTTCGTGAAGCTCGACGAATGGGTGGATCTGCCATTAACGATGCCAGGCACCTGCGAAACTTTCCTGCAACAGCATATCGTGCAGCCGCTGGGGCTACGTGAAGACCAGCTCATCAGCTTTCGCTCCGAAGAGATAAATGAGACAGAGTGCGAACGGGTAACGAACCTGATTGCGCGCAAAGGCGGTCTGGATTTATGCGTTCTCGGATTGGGGAAAAACGGTCATCTTGGGCTGAACGAACCGGGAGAAAGCCTGCAACCGGCCTGCCATATCAGTCAACTTGATGCCAGAACACAGCAACATGAGATGTTAAAAACCGCGGGTCGCCCCGTGACTCGTGGGATCACCTTAGGCCTGAAGGATATTCTCAATGCCCGCGAAGTTTTGTTACTGGTGACTGGCGAAGGAAAGCAGGATGCGACAGATCGTTTTCTCACGGCTAAAGTCTCTACCGCTATCCCGGCTTCGTTTTTATGGCTGCATAACTATTTCACATGCATGATTGATGAGATGTGTCGTCGTTAAATCGCCCGGTGTAGGCGTTGCAGCTCTATTCTTGCTGCGACGCCTGTAATCACTCCCCCTGCTGTTCCAGCGCATACTTATACAGCGCATTTTTCTTCACGCCGTGAATTTCTGCGGCCAGCGCCGCCGCTTTTTTCAGCGGCAGTTCTGCCTGTAGCAGCGCCAGCGTGCGCAGGGCATCGGCAGGTAAGTCTTCTTCCTGTGCTTTATGACCTTCGACAATCAGCACCATTTCGCCTTTGCGACGGTTTTCATCTTCCTTTACCCACGCCAGCAGCTCGCCAACGGGCGCGCCGTGAATGGTTTCCCAGGTTTTGGTCAGCTCACGCGCCAGAACCACGTAGCGGGATTCGCCTAATACCGCAACGATATCTTCCAGGCTATCTAACAGACGGTGGGTGGATTCATAAAAAATCAGCGTACGCGGCTCCGCTTCAATGGCTTTTAGCGCATCACGGCGGCCTTTTGATTTGGCAGGTAAAAAGCCTTCGTAACAGAAACGGTCAGAGGGTAAACCCGCTGCGCTTAACGCAGTGATAGCAGCACACGGCCCGGGTAGCGGCACCACGCGGATCCCCGCTTCACGGCAGGTACGCACCAGATGGTAGCCAGGATCGTTAATTAGCGGCGTTCCGGCATCGGAAACCAGCGCAATGTTTTGCCCCTCTTGCAGCTTCGCCAGCAGCGTTTCAGCTTTTTGTTGTTCGTTATGGTCGTGCAGCGCAAACAACCGGGCATTAATCCCAAAATGTTGCAGCAATAAACCGGTGTGACGAGTATCCTCGGCGGCAATCAGATCAACGGCCTGTAATACCTCTAACGCACGCTGGGTGATATCCGCCAGATTGCCGATTGGCGTCGGTACAATGTAAAGCTGGCCCTGAGAATTATCCGCCGATTGGTGTTGTTTCATTGTGTCGTCCGTATTGCCGATTTAATATTGAGCATTGCGTAAAAAAAATATCACTGGATACATTATGGTACCCTCAACATTTTCTCGTTTGAAAGCCGCGCGTTGTCTGCCTGTTGTTCTGGCAGCCCTGATTTTCGCCGGTTGTGGCACCCATACTCCCGATCAGTCCACTGCTTATATGCAGGGCACGGCGCAGGCTGATTCTGCCTTTTATCTTCAGCAGATGCAGCAAAGCTCTGATGATACCAGGATCAACTGGCAATTACTCGCCATTCGTGCACTGGTGAAAGAAGGTAAAACCGGGCAGGCGGTTGAGTTGTTTAACCAACTACCGCAAGAACTGAACGATGCTCAGCGTCGCGAGAAAACACTGCTGGCGGTAGAGATTAAACTGGCGCAGAAAGATTTTGCTGGCGCGCAAAACTTGCTGGCGAAAATCACACCTGCCGATTTAGAACAAAACCAGCAAGCGCGTTACTGGCAGGCAAAAATCGATGCCAGCCAGGGGCGTCCTTCCATTGATTTACTGCGCGCGTTAATTGCTCAGGAACCGCTGCTTGGCGCGAAAGAAAAACAGCAGAATATTGATGCCACCTGGCAGGCGCTCTCCTCCATGACTCAGGAACAGGCGAATACGCTGGTGATCAACGCCGACGAAAATATTCTGCAAGGCTGGCTGGATCTGCAGCGCGTCTGGTTTGATAACCGTAACGATCCCGACATGATGAAAGCCGGGATCGCCGACTGGCAGAAACGTTATCCGAACAATCCGGGCGCGAAAATGCTGCCAACGCAGTTGGTTAACGTAAAAGCGTTTAAACCAGCCTCGACCAACAAAATCGCCCTGCTGTTGCCACTGAATGGCCAGGCAGCGGTATTTGGTCGCACTATTCAGCAAGGCTTTGAAGCGGCGAAAAATATCGGCACTCAGCCAGTGGCAGCTCAGGTAGCTGCCGCACCTGCCGCAGACGTAGCTGAACAACCTCAGCCGCAAACCGTGGATGGCGTTGCCAGCCCGGCACAAGCCTCGGTTAGCGATCTGACCGGTGAACAGCCTGCAGCCCAGCCGGTGCCTGTAAGCGCCCCGGCGACAAGCACCGCAGCGGTAAGCGCACCCGCAAATCCATCCGCAGAGCTGAAAATCTACGATACCTCATCACAACCACTTAGCCAGATCTTAAGCCAGGTTCAGCAGGATGGCGCGAGTATTGTGGTCGGTCCGTTGCTGAAAAATAACGTTGAAGAGTTACTGAAAAGCAACACCCCGCTGAACGTGCTGGCACTGAACCAGCCGGAAAATATCGAAAACCGCGTCAATATTTGTTACTTCGCGCTTTCACCGGAAGACGAAGCGCGCGATGCAGCGCGTCATATTCGTGACCAGGGTAAACAAGCGCCGCTGGTGCTGATCCCACGCAGTTCATTGGGCGATCGCGTAGCCAATGCGTTTGCGCAAGAGTGGCAGAAACTGGGCGGCGGCACCGTTCTGCAACAAAAATTTGGTTCCACCAGCGAATTACGCGCGGGAGTTAACGGTGGTTCTGGTATCGCTTTAACCGGTAGCCCGATTACTCCCAGAGCGACAACCGATTCAGGCATAACGACCAACAATCCAATGCTGCAAACCACGCCAACCGATGACCAGTTCACCAATAATGGCGGTCGTGTCGATGCGGTGTACATTGTGGCAACGCCGGGTGAAATCGCTTTTATCAAACCGATGATCGCCATGCGTAACGGTAGCCAGAGCGGTGCAACGCTGTACGCCAGCTCCCGCAGTGCGCAAGGGACCGCTGGCCCGGATTTCCGACTGGAGATGGAAGGCTTGCAGTACAGCGAAATCCCGATGCTGGCAGGCGGTAATCTACCGTTAATGCAGCAGGCACTCAGCGCGGTGAATAACGATTATTCACTGGCTCGCATGTATGCGATGGGCGTCGATGCCTGGTCGCTGGCAAATCATTTCTCACAAATGCGCCAGGTTCAGGGTTTTGAAATCAACGGTAATACCGGAAGCCTGACGGCTAACCCGGATTGCGTGATTAACAGGAACTTATCATGGCTACAGTACCAACAAGGTCAGGTAGTCCCCGTCAGTTAACCACCAAACAGACCGGCGATGCGTGGGAAGCACAAGCGCGTCGCTGGCTGGAAGGCAAAGGACTGCGGTTTATCGCCGCTAACGTGAACGAGCGTGGCGGCGAGATCGATCTGATAATGCGTGAAGGCCGGACCACCATTTTTGTCGAGGTACGCTATCGCCGCTCTGCGCTTTATGGCGGCGCGGCAGCCAGTGTGACCCGCAGCAAACAACACAAATTATTACAGACTGCCCGCTTGTGGCTCGCGCGTCATAATGGGAGTTTTGATACTGTGGATTGCCGGTTCGATGTGGTAGCCTTCACCGGGAATGAGGTTGAGTGGATTAAGGATGCCTTTAATGACCACTCATAATTAAGGTTTAAGGATTAGCGTGCAAGAAAGAATTAAAGCTTGCTTCACTGAAAGCATTCAAACTCAAATTGCGGCGGCAGAGGCGCTTCCGGATGCCATCTCCCGTGCAGCCATGACGCTGGTTCAGTCTCTGCTCAATGGCAACAAAATCCTCTGTTGTGGTAATGGAACTTCCGCTGCCAATGCACAGCATTTTGCTGCCAGCATGATCAACCGTTTCGAAACGGAGCGGCCCAGCTTACCTGCCATTGCACTAAATACTGATAATGTTGTCTTAACGGCGATTGCCAACGATCGCTTACATGATGAAGTGTATGCAAAACAGGTGCGGGCGCTGGGTCATGCGGGAGATGTATTGTTAGCCATTTCCACCCGTGGCAACAGCCGCGATATTGTTAAAGCAGTTGAAGCCGCCGTTACGCGTGATATGACCATTGTGGCATTGACTGGCTATGACGGCGGTGAACTTGCAGGTTTGTTAGGGCCACAGGATGTGGAGATCCGCATTCCTTCGCATCGTAGTGCTCGCATTCAGGAAATGCATATGCTGACGGTAAATTGCCTGTGCGATCTGATCGATAACACGCTTTTCCCTCACCAGGATGATTAAGGAGAATACATGAAGGCATTATCGCCAATCGCAGTCCTTATTTCCGCGCTGCTGTTGCAAGGTTGTGTTGCCGCTGCCGTAGTGGGTACCGCTGCTGTGGGTACCAAAGCCGCAACTGATCCACGCAGTGTCGGCACCCAGGTGGACGATGGTACCCTGGAAGTGCGCGTGAACAGCGCATTGTCGAAAGACGAACAGATTAAGAAAGAAGCGCGCATTAATGTAACGGCCTATCAGGGCAAAGTGCTGCTGGTTGGGCAGTCACCAAATGCTGAACTTTCGGCTCGCGCCAAACAGATTGCTATGGGCGTAGACGGTGCCAACGAAGTGTATAACGAGATTCGTCAGGGCCAGCCGATTGGTCTGGGCGAAGCATCTAACGATACGTGGATCACCACCAAAGTGCGTTCGCAGCTCTTAACCAGCGACCTGGTGAAATCGTCCAACGTGAAAGTGACCACCGAAAACGGTGAAGTGTTCCTGATGGGGCTGGTGACTGAACGTGAAGCGAAAGCGGCGGCAGATATTGCCAGCCGGGTGAGCGGCGTGAAGCGGGTAACTACGGCGTTTACGTTTATTAAATAGCAGCCCCTTGTAATGCCTGATGCGACGCTTGCCGCGTCTTATCAGGCCTACAACGATACAAACCGTAGGTCAGATAAGGCGTTTACGCCGCATCCGACATGTTTTCCCTCAAATCAGAACAACAGCGCCAGCCCGCCGACAATCACACCAGACACTGCCACCATCGCCCCTGTCAGCCATAAGGCTTTCGCCGGGAACGCTTTGCGCAGCATAATCAGTGACGGCAAACTCACTGCCGGGAGCGTCATCAACAATGCCAGCGCCGGAGCGGTTCCCATACCTGCCAGCATCATCGTTTGTACAATCGGAATTTCTGCTGCCGTGGGAATGACAAACAAGCATCCTGCTACCGCCATCGCCACCACCCACATCAGGCTGTTATCGACAGCACCATCGGCATGGGGGAATAACCAGACGCGAGCGGCACCCAACACCAGTACTGCAAGGATGTAAACCGGGATCGTACTCCAGAAAAGCGTCCATAGCGCCCTGCCCCAGCGGCTAAAAAACCCGCCCTGTGCTTCCGGTATGTCAATTTCGACCGGTGCCTGCGTTTGCGGTGTTTCACGCACCCATTTTTGCACCAGCGTCGCAATCAGCAACACCATCACCAGCCCGGCCACCAGACGAATCGCCGCAAAACCCCAGCCGAGGACAAAGCCCATAAACACCAGCGTCGCCGGGTTTAACACCGGATTGCCCATCCAGAATGCCAGCGCACCGCCCATCGACACCTGTTGGCGACGCATTCCCGCCGCGACCGGAGCCGCACAGCAGGTACACATCATGCCCGGCAACGAAAACAGCGTTCCCAGCAGCGTGCCGCGAAAGCGCGATTGCCCAAGCGTACGCAACAACC
>ERZ773241.1337-NODE-1337-length-23902-cov-11.132889_pt1 | contig 23902 bp, 20 predicted proteins | sample MGYA00580989_ERZ773241 | MGnify/ENA primary metagenome ERZ773241 (study PRJEB29015, sample SAMEA2737804) | human gut metagenome | biome: human gut; feature: human-associated habitat; material: faeces | place: China | collected 2012 ... | reverse complement strand
GAAAGACTTCCCCCGGCCGGGACAGATTCTCCCCGCGCCGGGGAGAAATGTCACCGCAGGTGACAAAGAGAGGAGCAGATGTCACGCAAGTGACAAAAAGGGGAGCAGTGGCATCGCGTCAGCGATGACGGAAGGAGTTCCTGAACGGAATAAAAGACCATCTGAGATACAGTTAAAAATGCCTCAGATGGTCTTTTTTTGTCTTGTCAATTCAGCACATTCTGCCCGGCGGAATCCAATACCGTCAGCTCCTGCCCGGTCACGCTGGAGACCAGCGCAATGTAGCTGTGTCCGGTGCGGATGCTCAGCGGCCTGCCGTCGGCATCATAAAAGGCAAAGGTGGAGTCTGTGCCCTGCGTCCATGTGATGTGCCACAGCTGGCTGCCGTTCAGCCAGACACCGCCGCCAAGGGACAGGTCGTAGTCCAGCGTGGTGCCGTCGTCCCGCAGGCTGGAAGCGGAGTAAAGGACCAGCAGATTGTCGAATTGCGCCTGCGCGCCGGTGTTGGCATCCAGCTGGGCGGTGCCGTCGGCACGGAGCATCCCGTAGGTGCCGCTGGCCGCATCGTAGGCAAAGCCGGTGGTGCTTTGGGGCGCAAAGTTGATCTGCACCTGTTCGGCATCCCGGGAACCGGGCTCCGGCAGACGGGGCTCTTTGGCCTGCGGCAGCAGGGCGGGCAGAGCGGAAATGGCAGAACTGTCCTCGGCAGTGCTGGCCGAGGAGGAAGCGCTGCTGCCATGGTCGCCCAATGCGCTGGAAAGGTTCAGGCTGCCCAGCACGGAAGCAACCTCCCCGCCGCTGGTATGCCACAGCGGCGCGCCGCTCCAGACATCATCGCAGGAAAAGGCGTTGCGGCCCACTTCCAGCGCGTCCACGGCCCGCAGGTTATAATAATCCAGATAGTTGCGGGCAAACTGCCCTGCACCCCGCTGGATGGGCAGTACTTCCTGCCCGCTGAGCAGCCGCCAGTAAAGGTCCTGCCCAAGGGTCACTGGGCCGACGGTTGGCATGGCCGATACCGAAGGATAAGCCAAGCACAGGCTGGTGGGCTGGCCGCTCTCGGTCAGGGCTTCCAGCACCACCGATGCGCTGCCAATACCCCACTGTGTGGTGCTGGAAGCGGCGTTGTCGATCACCACGGCGGCGGTGCGTTCGCCGGGATACTGCAGCTCCTGCCCGGTCAGCGGGTCGGTGGGCGCTGCACTGTCCGGGGCAGTGGTGCCGGACAGCGCACACCCGCACAGCAGGGCTGTGCACAGCACCGCCGTGCCAAGGGCCAGATTCCAGATGCGTTTCATGCGGTTCCCTCGTTACTGATAGCTGAAGTTGGACCACTCGTCGTCGTCCACGATGGCAAGATAGGTCTTGCCGCGGTTGAAAAGCATCTGCGCACCGGTCTTGTCGTAGACCCGCAGCGGATGCTCAGGCGAAGCCTTTTCCCAGCGGCCATGCTGTACAGCGCCGCGGCTGAAATAATAGGCATCGCCGCCGGAGATGTAGCTTACCTGCTGCACATCGCCGGAGTCGCCGGAATAGCGCTCGATGGGAGCAAAGCAGACCAGCAGGTTGTCAAAGCTCAGCTGCTTTGCGTTCAGCTCGTCCACGGTGTTTTCAAACTTGCCGGAGATGCGGCTGTACATCTGCATTTTATAGGTGCGGGACTGCGGATCATAGCGGAAGCTGGTCTTGTAGTGGTCCGAGTGGGTGATGCTGACCGTCCTGCCGGATGCTGCACCCTGCATGGCATTCTCCTCGCCGGTGCGGTAGTCCGCAAAGCGGAAGAAGGTGGTGTCGTAATCGTATTTCAGGCCGATGCCCGCATTGGAAGCGGCCTGCCGGATCTCCTTGCCGGAGGTGAACTCGGTGTGTTCATAGGCCACATCCCGGCCCCGGCTGTCGCGGTGAGCCACATGCGGATGGGTGGGAGTATTAAAGTAGCTCTTGCCGCCGATGTTCAGGCCGGAATAGTTGTATACGCTGATGAATTTGGTGCAGGCGGCGCTCTCACCGTCGTGGTAGTACAGCGCCTGATAGGGCATCAGCAGCTGCAGGAACTGGTCGCGGCCAGAGCGCAGCGGGCCGATCTCCGGGATGGAGTCGGCATCGTGGAACACCGCGCAGAAGCGGGTGATGCCGCCCTCCACCTTGCACTCGATCAGCAGATCGGCAGAGGAAAGACCGCGCTGCGGACGGGCGTTCTGACGGGAGGTGTTGGAGATGTTGTTCACCATCACGCCCACGATACGGCCATTGCTGCGCTTGGCCTCACCGGTCAGCGGGTCGGCATCGTAAGCGGGCAGTGCGGCAAGACTGGCAGCGGGCTGCTCGCCTGCTGCCAGCGAGGAAGCAACCATGGTCTCCGAGGATGCAGCAGAAGAAGCTGCGCCGGAAGAACTGATGCCCAGTGTCTGCTGGAGCCAGCTGGAAAAATTGCTGCCCAGAATGGCACTGCCGGAAGCACTGCAGCTGGAAAGCGCCAGCGAAGCGGCAGCGGCACCGGTCAGGCGAAGAACAGTACGGCGAGTGATCTTCATAGGAAAAACCTCCTGCAAAAAACGTATCGGCGCGGCCCGGCAGAATGCCAAAGCCGGGAAAAAGTTTGCGGGTGCAGCGCGGCGGGGCGCACACTGCCGGGCAGTAAAACGCAGCGCACTGCAGACGGATTTGATTTGATTGTAACGATTCTTGCCGGGTTTGTAAAGAGGAAGTTATCGGGATGAAGCCCCTTCCGCTGCCGACACCGGAGCATCTTCGATCTGCTGCGCGGATGAAAAGCGGAAGCCCACACCGATGCAGGAGCTTTTTGCGCCTTTTTGCCCGGGAACCCTTGCATTTTTGCGCAAGTTGTGGTAATATTATTCGGCAGTATGTTCACTGCGGAAATATGCGCTCGTAGCTCAGCCGGTAGAGCATCTGACTTTTAATCAGAGGGCCAGGGATTCGAGTTCCCTCGAGCGCACCAAAATCCCACGAAGAATCGTAAGATTCCTCGTGGGATTTTCCTTTTATACGCCATTTGCACGGTCTCTGCACGTTTTTTGCACGGTCCGCATTTTTCGTGTCAGATGGAGTAAGTCTGTGAATTACTCTGCAATTCGTGCTATTTTTTGCAATTCAGGCCAGCAAAGCCAAGCGGAGCTGCGCTTTTACAGAGGGGTCTGCGTCCTTCAGAAGCTCCAAAAGTGCCGACACGGAGATGGTCGGTTCTGCTTCAACCGGGGCAGCCTGCACAGGTGTTGTTCCTGACTTGTAGAAGCCTTCCTCGAACTTTTTACCCAGCTTCTTGCGGGAATCCTGCTGGATGTGTGCATAGGTGTTGACCAGCAGATTGGCGCTGGCGTGGCCCGTTGTGCCTTGCACCGCTTTCACATCACCGCCGGAGATCATCAGTTGGTAAGCAGAGCGCAGGCTGCGCGATGGAATCGCTGAATAGCACAAAAGCATGTTGGAGTCCAGATGTGAAAAAACAGTAAAGCAGATAAAATCCACTTTACCGTTTTATAGCAATTCAACTTCTTCATGCAACAGCAACAGCGTTGAATTGCATATCGCAAATTGCTGTTTTAACGTTCCACTAATTTCTTGCCTTGCGATAAAGAAAGCACGTCTGCTAAACGCTCTACATTGAAAATATAATCGTACACTGCTATAATAAAATTGTGATATTATCACCAAAAATTCGAGATGCAAAGCGTTTGCGATTGGCAAACATTCAGGAGGAACGCATGGTAACAGGAGCCATTAAAAATAAGGTAGACAAGATCTGGACGGACATCTGGGCAGGCGGCATCACCAATCCGCTGACCGTCATTGAACAGCTGACCTATCTCATGTTCATCCGGTCACTGGACGAGAAAGAGCTTGCCACCGAAGATTTTGAGAACATGGCGGGCGAAAAGATGGAGCATATCTTCCCGGCCAGCGAAGCAGGACAGTCTATGCGGTGGAGCCGCTTCAAGGATAAAGATTCCCGCGAAATTTTCCTGACCATGCAGCAGCGGGTGTTCCCTGCCATCAAAAAGATGAAGTATGGCCGTCTGCCGGACTTTGACGCAAACGGCGAACTGGTGGAGATCACAGACGACCCCACCCGCCCGGACGAGGGCAACACCGCCTTTGCGCGGTATATGGACGATGCCATGTTCCTGATCCCCACGCCGCAGGTGCTGCAAAAGATCATCACCGGGCTGGAAGATCTTTACACCCACGACATTGCCGACCTTGATATGCAGGGCGATTTGTACGAGTATATGCTGGGAAAACTGGCAACGGCGGGTCGGAACGGCCAGTTCCGCACGCCTCTGCATATCATTGATATGATGGTGGAGCTGGTGCAGCCCACGCCGGACGACTTCATCTGCGACCCCGCCTGCGGCACGGCGGGCTTTCTGGTGTCCAGTGCACAATACCTCCGCGCCCACTACGAGGACAGCATGACCCCGGAGCAGTGGCAGCATTTTGCCGGGCCGATGTTCGCAGGCTTTGACATGGACCGCACCATGCTGCGCATTTCGGCCATGAACCTGATGCTCCACTCCATCACGAACCCGGAGATCGACTACAAGGACAGCGTGTCGAAGCAAAACTCCATTTGCAGCAAGTATACCGTTTGCCTTGCGAACCCGCCGTTCAAGGGCACCGTGGATGCCGAGAGCATCAACGACGACCTGAAAGCCGTCACCAACACCAAAAAGACGGAGCTTCTGTTCCTTGCGCTCTTCCTGCGGATGCTCAAAACCGGCGGACGCTGCGCCTGCATCGTGCCGGACGGCGTGCTGTTCGGTTCCAGCAAGGCGCACCAGAGCATCCGAAAAGAACTCATTGAAAACCATCAGCTGCGGGCGGTCATTTCCATGCCCTCCGGCGTGTTCAAGCCCTACGCAGGCGTGTCTACGGCGGTGCTGGTGTTTACCAAGACCGGCGCGGGCGGCACCGATAAGGTGTGGTTCTACGATATGAAAGCCGACGGCTTCTCGCTGGACGACAAGCGCACCGAGGTGAAGGAAAACGACATCCCGGACATCATCGCCCGGTTCCATAACCTTGATGCCGAAACCGACCGCAAGCGCACCGAGCAGAGTTTCTTTGTGCCCAAAGAAGAAATTGCCGCCAACGGCTATGATTTGTCCATCAATAAGTACAAAGAGACCGAGTATGTGCCGGTGGAGTACCCCTCGACCACGGAGATCCTTGCCGACCTGCATGAGCTGGAAATGGAGATCACCAAGGGTCTGGCAGAGTTGGAGGAGATGGTGTGATGGCGAAGTTGGGAGAGGTTTGTACTATTGTATCTGGTTCGACACCAAAAACATCTGTTACGTCCTACTGGGATGGCAACATCAAATGGATAACACCTGCTGAATTGAACGAAGATACTTTTTACATTATGGATTCAGTTCGGCACATTACCGAAGAGGGAAAAGAAAAAACAGGATTGTCTTATCTGCCGGCAGGAACAGTCATTTTATCTTCTCGCGCGCCGATTGGCAAAACCGCAATTGCCGGTTGTGAAATGTGTTGCAATCAGGGATTCAAGAACCTTATTTGCTCAGATGCGATTTATAATGAATACCTCTATTTTTTCTTGAAATCAAAAACAGACTATCTCAATTCGTTGGGACGTGGTGCGACTTTTAAAGAAATTTCTAAATCCATCGTTGAAAGCATTGAAATCCCGTTACCTGAAGTAAACCAGCAGAAAGAAATTGCAGAAAAATTCAAGAAGTTAGAGCAGTTGATTTCTCTTCGCAAGCAGCAGCTTGCCAAACTGGACGAACTGGTAAAGGCACGGTTTGTGGAAATGTTTGGGGATGTGTTGCTAAATTCTATGCAATGGCCTGAAAAAACGCTGGAAAATATGGCCGACATTGTTTCTGGGATTACGAAAGGCCGTAAAACAGCAGAAGCAGATTTGCAAGAAGTGCCATATATGGCGGTTTCAAATGTAAAAGACGGTTATATTGATTGGACAACTGTAAAGACGATTCTGGCAACAAGACAGGAAATTGAGCAATACAGACTGATGCCGGATGATATCTTAATGACTGAGGGCGGTGACCCTGATAAAGTCGGGCGGGGTGCCATAATCAAAGTGCCATTGAAAAACTCAATTCATCAAAATCACATTTTCCGTGTGCGATTGGATGAACAAGAAATTTTACCCTCTTTCTTTGCCGAATACTTACGTCATCAAAAAGCCAAGCGTTACTTTTTAGGGTGTGCAAAGCAAACCACAGGCATTGCAAGCATCAACATGCGACAGCTTAGAGCATTACCTACTCTTGTTCCACCACTTTCTCTTCAAAAACAATTTGCCGCCTTTGTAGAGCGTGTAGACCAGCAGAAGCAGACCGTACAGCAGAGCCTTGAAAAGCTGGAACTGATGAAAAATGCACTGATGCAGGAATATTTTGGGTGATCAAATGAATGACTACGGAAAATTGGAAATCATTTACAAAGAAATCGATCGGCTAATTGAAATGAATGCAACTACAGCCACACAAGAATTTCAAGACTGGAAATTAAAAGCAGCGCGGTTCCTTTCACATTATTTTGGAATGCAAAGCATTGAAATGGAACAATTTAGAAAAACACAGTTTCATCCTATTTTTGATTATGATGATGAGAGCAAGTGTATAGAGTGCTGCAAAAAAGGGCTTGAAGCAACAAAGCGTGTATTTGAAACCTATTTAGATGATATTAGTACAGATATGTTAGACAAGGCAGAAAAATCAATGCAACAGAAGCTCAAAGAAATGCGGCAATGGCAGCATGAAGATATGCTATTAGCGAATATATCTCAAAGGACCTCAATGGCAAGAACGAAAGAATATAAAAAAGTGTTTATTGTTCACGGTCACGATAATGCACTAAAACAAGAAGTGGCCCGTATGGTTGAAAAACAGGGGCTTGAAGCAATTATTTTAAGCGAACAGGCAAATGGCGGAAAAACTATTATTGAGAAGATTGAAGAAAATGCGGACGTTGGCGCTGCGATTTGTTTATTTACGAAAGACGATTATGGAAGAGCAAAAGACGCTTCTGAGGATAAGTTAAGAGCACGGCAAAATGTTGTATTTGAGGCGGGCTACTTTATGGGAAAGTTAGGACGCGGGAATGTTATCATCGTGGCAGATAAAGATTTAGAGTTGCCGTCCGACATGCAAGGTGTTGTTTACACTGATTCCAAAAACTGGAAAATTGAAGTTTTACAGGGACTTGATAAAATCGGTTATGCAATAGATTTTAATAAGCTGTTTAGAAGATGAGATGCTTTTGAAAGGAGATTCTGCTATGCTAGAACTGCTAAAGGATTTCTGGTTTACCAATTGGGTGAATGTTTTGCTGATTATGGTTGGTGGGTCAGCAATAGTTCTTTATGTGGTTCAGGAAAGAAGGCGTAAAACAGAAGCTGCTTCACTGCTGGTACTTCAAATAGACGAATTGCTTGACAGAATTCGAGAGGTTTCTACATATATTACAGATGGTCAACTCAATGCCACAGCTTTTTATGAATCTTTGCCGCTATTTGAAGAAAATTATTGGAATAAGTATAAGCATTTCTTTGTAAAGAATATGGACTCTGCAAGTTATGCATCGTTGAATCAATTATATAACTATGCATCTGAAATTCAAGAACAGCAGCAATTGATGAAAAATTTGCAGAAAAATAGCTTTTTCCAAACGCAAGGAGTTTGCACACAATTAGAAACACAATTTATACTCAACGGACTGAATTGGACTGGAAATTCTCCAACACAACAAATGGTTTCAAATGCGATGAATGATGTGCTTCCAGAAGGTATCTCTGAAAAGAGTAGGCAAACATTAAATTCAATTGTACAGCAAGTATTAGCAACAAATCCTCAACTTGACATGAATCAATTTTGGTCGATGTTTAACCAGCAACAAGAAAGAATGAAGGGCATTATCAACCAAGGTGCGCTGACAACTTACATACCACGGCAAATTGGTCTTAGTCTAGAAAAGGCCATCCAAGAAACTTCTATGCTTGGGATAGCTGGCGGAGAAGCATATCGTGTGTTGAAAAAAATTGCCAAGAGAAAATTATAAGAATTCGAAAGGAGCCCTCCCCATGTCCAACTTCTCCTATCTCTCCACCCGCCCCGAATATTCCCTCTTTGCCAATTCTGCCATCGAGGCCGAGAAAGTGTTCTCCACCTCCCCGGCGATGTGCGCGGTGGGGTGCCGGAAGGCGTTGGAGCTGGCGGTGAAGTGGGTGTATGCGGCAGACAAGACCATCACGATGCCCTACAAGGACAACCTGCAATCCCTGCTGCATGAGCCGAGTTTCCGGTTCGCAGTGGACCGCAATGTGTGGAGCGTGCTGCCCAGCATCGTGAAGGCGGGCAATCTGGCGGTACATACGGGGCATAGTGTGTCGGCGGCGGATGCAGTGTTCAGCCTGCGGGGGCTGTTCGACTTCATCCAGTGGGTGGATTACTGCTACGGCACAGACTATGTGGAGCGCTCCTTTGATGAAACGGCCATCCCCGGCGAAAAGGTAGCACTGGACGAAAAGAAGATCCGGGAACAGGAAAGCCTGCTGACCCAGAAAGATGCCGAGTTGGAAGCCTTGCGCAAGCAGGTGGAGAGCCTTTCGGCGGCGTACACAGCCAGCAAACAGCAGAACCAGCAGAGCCGCAGTTTCACCGCCGCCGACCTGACCGAGGCCGAAACGCGGCGGAAGATCATCGACATCGACCTCAAGGCCATGGGCTGGAAATTCACCGGGCCGGACGCCGATGTGCGCACCGAGTACGAAGTGGACAACATGAACGGCGTGCTGGGGCAGAAGGGCTATGCGGACTATGTGCTGATGGGCAAGGACGGCTTGCCGCTGGCGGTCATTGAAGCCAAGCGCAGCACCAAAGACCCCAACATCGGGCGCAAGCAGGCTCAGCTTTATGCAGACTGTCTGGAGCAGAAGTTTGGCCGCCGTCCGATGCTGTTTACCACCAACGGCTACACCACCTATTTCTGGGATGAGCAGAGCGGCCCGCAGCGTGCCGTGAGCGGGGTGTTCTGCAAGGACGACTTGCAGAAGCTGATGAACCGCCGCACCGAGAAAAAACCGCTGGACACCATCGAAATTGACGATAAAATCACCGACCGCTATTACCAGAAAAACGCCATCCGGGCTGTCTGCGCCCATATTACGCAGGGCTTCCGGCGCAATCTGCTGGTCATGGCAACGGGCACAGGCAAGACCCGCACCGCATCCAGCCTGACCGATGTGCTGAGCCGGGGCGGTCACGTGACCAACGTGCTTTTTCTGGCCGACCGCACCGCGCTGGTCAAGCAGGCAAAGGACGACTTCAAAAAGTATCTGCCCGACCAGTCGCTGTGCAACCTATGCTCCTCTAAGGACGATAAGGCCGCGCGCATCGTGTTTTCTACCTATCCCACCATGCTCAACGCCATCGACAACGCCAAGACCAAGGACGGCGTGCCGCTGTTTTCGCCCGCCCACTTTGACCTTATCATCGTGGACGAGAGCCACCGCAGCATTTTCAAGAAATACCGCGCCATTTTTGATTATTTCGATGCGGTTCTGGTGGGCTTGACCGCCACCCCAAAAACCGATGTAGACCGCAACACCTACGACTTTTTCGAGATGGAGCACGGCATCCCCACCTACGCCTACGATTACGACACGGCGGTCTACACCGACCATGTGCTGGTGCCTTACTACAACTACGAGGTCAAGACGAAATTCACAGAAGAGGGCATCCACTACGACCAGCTTTCACCGGAGGATAAGGCCCGCTACGAGGACGATTTTGCCGAGGACGACACCCTGCCCACCTTCATCCCATCCGAAAAGCTAAACAAGTTCATCTTCAACGCCAACACCGTGGACACGGTGCTGCAAGACCTGATGGAACGGGGCATCCAGACGGCAGGCGGCGACCGCATCGGCAAGACCATCATCTTTGCCCAGAACAAGCGCCACGCGGAGTTTATCCGGGAACGTTTTGGCAAGCTCTACCCGCAGCTGGAGACCAAGCACCCGGGTTTCATCCAGCGGGTGGTCTGCGATGATGCCTATGCGCAGTCCATCATTGACGACTTCAAGCAGCCGGACAAGCCGCCGTTTATTGCGGTCTCGGTGGATATGATGGACACGGGCATCGATGTGCCGGAGTGCGTGAATCTGGTGTTCTTCAAAAAAGTGCGCAGCAAAACGAAGTTCTGGCAGATGATCGGCCGTGGTACGCGGCTCTGCCCATCCCTTGCCTGCGTGGATGCCATCGACGGCGAATATACGGGCAAACGGCGTTTTCTGATCTTCGACTACTGCGGCAACTTTGAATTTTTCCGTCAGAAACCCAACGGCTACGAGAGCGCGGACACCAAAAGCCTGTCCGAGAGCATTTTCTGCAAGCAGGTGCGGATTGCCGCCGCGCTGCAGGACGGAGCCTATGGGGACGAAAAATACCAGAACTGGCGCAAGATCTTAACGGAGACCTGCCGTGCCGAAGTGGGAGCGCTGAACCCGGAGCTGGTATCCGTGCGGCTGCACCGACAGGCCGTGGAACACTATCAAAAGCCGGAAGCCTTTGTCAGCCTGACCGAAACGGACAAGGGTACTCTGATGAAAGAGGTGGCACCGCTCATCTCGCTGGACGACAAAGATGAAGCCGCCAAGCGGTTCGATAACTTTGTGTATGGCTTGCTGCTCTGTGAACTGGAAGGTCTGCCGGGGCTGGGCCGCGCCCAGAAACAGCTGCGCAATACAGCGGCAATGCTGGAAGGAAAGGCTACCATCCCACAGGTGCAGGCGAAGCTGCCCCTCATCCGGGAGGTGCAGACAGACGAATTTTTGACCTCGCATGACCTTCTCCGCTTTGAGGAAATGCGGCAGGAACTGCGGGAGCTTATCAAGTTTCTGGTGGACGGTGTAGAAGGGCAAAAGCCTGTCTACACGGCCCTTGCCGACCCGGTACTGGAACAGACCGAGGGCAAAACGCTGGATTCCGGCTATGATTTCGGCGAGTACCGGGAACGTGTGAACCGCTACATCATGGAGCACCGCAGCGATACGCTGGCCATCCACAAGCTGACCCAGAACATTCCGCTTTCCCGGGGCGACTATACCGAGCTGGAACATATCTTTACCTGTGAGCTGGGCAGCAAAGAGGACTATGCACGGGAGTTTCGGGATACACCCTTTGGTCTGCTGGTGCGTAAAGTGGCAAAGCTGGACCACGATGCTGCCATGCAGGCATTTTCCAAGTTCATCAACGACGAATCGCTGAATGCAAAGCAGATCGCGTTCGTGCAGAAGGTCATTCATTACATCGAGCAGAACGGTTATGTGGAAAGCAAAGCTGTGCTGATGAAACCACCCTTTGACCAGCCCATCCTGTTTACCCGCCTGTTTGATGGCAAAACAGGGAGTGAACTGATGGATACGATCAATTCGGTGAAAGAGAATGCCACCCATGTGACTGCATAAAGTAGTGGAATGTACTGATAAAAACCGGTATAATTCAGGACTATCGAAAAATGAATATCCTGCAACGCAGTATGGCAAGTCAGGGAATTTTGAACGATACGCAAACGACTCTGGCTGATTACCTGATGAGCATCGCACAAATTTCCGTGGAGGATGCCGGAGCGATTTATATCGAGTTGAGCAGCATCCGCGGAAATTTTATGGCAAACATCATTCTGCGCATGATTGAAAATTATTACTTCCTGCCCGATATGGCGCAGAAACTGAAAAACAAACAAGCACTGGTGGAAAGCGTAATTGCAAATGAACAGCTGGAGCCTTCCATTACGTTGTCCATCAAAGATGTGTATGATGACCTTGTCAACAGCAAACTGGATATGATCGAGGGCCTCGTGCCGATCTCTGCCATCCAGTATGATGCTAAGATGCAGGAAGCAGAAAGACTTTAAGGGGAGTGCGACTTGTAGGATTGCTTTAAATTATCGAGTTAATCCGCAGGCTGAATAGATTCACTCAAATCGAATGAAAACGAAAAAATGCCCGCTCACCGTGGAGATCCGGCTCCATCGGTGGGCGGGCATATCCAATAAAACACCAGGATACCATTATGCTTTTCGTACTTCAGCTGGGATCTTGTTCTGGCTCAGATATCCCACAGGGAGGGCGCAGAGGTGGAAACTGCGGCGGCACCTGCGCGCATGGCGGCCATGACGTCGGCTTTGTCCCGCAGCAGGCCGCCTGCAATGACAGGCACCTGTGTACGGGCGCTGATCTCGGCGATGACCCGAGGCATGATGCCGGGAAGGATCTCGACAAAATCCGGCTTGCCCTGCTCCAGCTGACCGGACAGGCTGGTCAGCGAGAGGGAATCCAGGATGAATGCCCGCTGGACGGTCAGCAGGCCGCGGTGGCGCGCCCGGCGGATCAGGGTCGGGCGGGTGGAGATGATGCCGTCCGGGTGGCACAGGGCGTTGAGGGAGTCCACCGCGATCTCCCGCGACGAAAGGCCGTCCACAAGGTCGATGTGAACCACGGCCAGTTTTCCGGCATCATGTATGCGGTGCACAAGCCCGTCTACGGTGAGCAGGGTGCTTGCCAGCAGAAAAATAGTACTGCAGGGCGAGGCCAGCGCAGCAGTCAGGGCTTCGTCCGTTTTCACAGCGGCGATCACCGGTTCGTCCAGCAGGGTTTCGGCAAGAGGATGCATTGGGTAAGACTCCTTTCGAGCCAGATTTACAGAGATAGGGAGCAATCAGAAGATACGGCCCTTTCAGAAAACTCTAAAAGGGCCGCACCATGCGCAAACCAAGTTTATAAAAAATTGAGGGGTTTGTAAAGAGGATTAAAGAGGCATTATTTATGTGCCTGCACGGCTGCATTATTTTTCTTCAGCAGTACAGCGCATGCTATGGTAACTACAAAGCCGATCGCGATCAGTGCGTAGACCAGAGCAGTGCCAGCGTACTGTGTTCCGGGGGTGTGCACGCGAATCTCGCAGATGCCCCACTCGCTGACAGCTGCAAGAACGCCGCAGAAGATGCCGCCAAGGTAGGGATTGCCCGTGTGCTGGTACAGGAGACGACAAATCAGGATCGCAACAAAGATGAAGCCGGGCAGCGCATACACTGCAGTTGCGGCAGAAGCCAGACCGCCGAACATCGGGTTCGAGCCGGTAGCCTTGAAGATGCCGTAAACGTAGCAGAGGACGAACAGAGTGGGAACCGATGCGATAAAGCTGATCAGAAGGTTAGAAAGCAGCTTGTTTTTGCCGAGCGCCGTGCTAAAGTTAAAACTGTTGACGCTGATGGACATGACAATGTAGTACACGAGATACATGGGTACAACAAGGAGCATACCCGGGATGCGGTTGGCTCCAAACTTCATAAAGCCCCAGTAAACGATCAGGAAGTTCACATCCACAAAATAGTCGACGGCAAAAACCATCAGGATCAGGGCAAAGACTGCAAGCAGGGCCGCGCCGATGGATTTGAGGAGTGCATGCCCGGAAATAGCGATGCCGGTATTCCGGAAGGAGAAACCGTGTTTTTTGCCGTAGGCCATGTACCACACCGTGCACAGAACAAGAGTCAGTGCGCCGCACAGCAGAGAGATCAGGCCGTGGTACGCAGGGTTGGCCGAGTGGAAAAGTGCATCACGGTAAGATGCCAGTCCCTGCTTGTTCAGGAATCGAATAATGAGGATGGACAGGACGGCACTGATGATCTGGATGCCCCAGAACCATGCAACTGCGTTCTTATCGCCAACTGGGCGAAGGTCCTGCTCGCCATTGTCGGCACACTGGAATGTCTTGACGGAGCTGACCAGCCAAACCATCAGAGACCCGGCAAACAGCAGCAGACCGGACAGGGCGATGATCTTGAAGATGTTCCAGATGGTATAGGTGTAGCTGCTGGCGCTCAGAGCAGTGCCAGTGGGCATAACACGGTTAAAGAAGGTCAACACACGGTTCATGACCAGCGGGGACCACCAACCAGCCATATGCGTCTCGTTAGAAACAAAGATCTGGCGGCTTCCGGTCTTTCCGCCGTAATCCTGCTCATAAACGGTCTCTGCCACGCGCTGTTCACTGGTGGTTGCGGGGTCGATACCGAAATACAGGAAGGACTGTGCACTGTTGTTGATCACATATTCTGCCGGGCTGGAAAGGTTGGCTGCATACTTGTTGGCGTCGTTGGAATAGGTACCGTTATCATTAGCTTTTTCCGAGAAGAAGAACTCGTCGTTCTTGTCTGCGAGAACTGCGACATCTCGGGCACCGTAAACATCGGTGTAGCCCTCGCTGTTACGCACGATGGGATCGCTGTGGATCAGGAAAATGGCCTTGACAACATTCAGACTGTCGTTATCGCACTGCAGTGCTTCGCCAGCTGCCTTGCCACCGCGGGAGTAGCCCAGCAGCGAAACTCGGTCGGTATCAACGTAGGGCAGAGTCACGCCGTAGCGTACCGCATCATAAAGGCCGCGGCCCTGGGTGAGCCATTCGGAGTCCGGCAGAGGTTCGCTTTCGCCCATGCCGTACATATCCACGCCGATCGCAACATAGCCGCGGCGGGCGAGCTCAATGCAGTAGTGCTGCATTTCTTCTTTGTTGTTGTTTCCGCCATGCTGTACAAAAATAGCGGGCGCAGGCGTTTCAGCGGTGGCGTTTTCCGGAATATAAACATCCATCGCAAGGGTATGACCGGATTCGGATTCAATGGTAACGTTCCGGATGGTCGTTTTGCCGGAGTTCGTCTGTAAAATGAAAGAACCGGCAATGCCTACGATGATGAGCGCGATGCTGACGATGAGACTGATCAGCGGCCTTGAAAGTTTTTTCTCGTTCATATGGGGGACCTCCTTTTTGAATCTGATTTTTCCGTAATAAAAATGGGGACACACTGCATCTGGACGATACAGTGCATCCCCATCTCACTTCTCTTGGGATGCTTCTAGTATAGCGTTTTGTAACAAAATGTCAATAGAAAATAAACAATTAAAAAATATTTTGTGCGCGAACTATAAAGTTGGGCGAAAACTATCAATGCTCTGCCCAGTCGCAGCTTCGGCCAACAGCCTTGTGCCAGCCGGCCAGCAGGCGGGTGCGTTCGGTCTCGTCCATCTGCGGGGCAAAGGTCATGTTGCAGTGCCACAGGCTGCGGATCTCGTCCCGGTCCTTCCACACACCGGTGGCAAGGCCTGCCAGATAGGCAGCGCCCAGAGCGGTGGTCTCCCGGATGGCCGGGCGCAGGACGTCCTTGTTCAGGATGTCGGCCTGGAACTGCATCAGGAACTGGTCGCGGGAAGCACCGCCGTCCACCTTCAGGGAGGTGATGGGCACACCGGTGTCCTTTTCCATGGCGGCCACAAGGTCGGCGCTCTGGTAGGCGATGGACTCCTCCGCCGCCCGGATGATGTGGTTCTGGGTGGTGCCGCGGGTGATGCCCACGATGGCACCGCGGGCGTACATATCCCAGTACGGTGCACCCAGACCAGTAAAGGCCGGCACGATGTAAATGCCGCCGTTATCCGGCACCTTCTGGGCATAGTATTCCGCATCGCGGCTCTCCTGGATCATGCGCAGGCCGTCGCGCACCCACTGGATGACGGCACCGCCCACAAAGACGCTGCCCTCCAGCGCGTACTCCACCTTACCGTTCAGGCTGATGGCGATGGTAGAGATCAGGCCGTTCCGGCTGCGGCAGATGGTGTCGCCGGTGTTCATCAGTAAAAAGCAGCCGGTGCCGTAGGTGTTCTTGGCCTCCCCCTTGCCAAAGCAGCTCTGTCCGAACAGCGCAGCCTGCTGGTCACCGGCAATGCCGGCCACCGGGATCTGCACACCGCACAGATCGGTGGTGCCGTAGACCTCGCTGGAATCCGTCACGCGGGGCAGGATGCAGCGCGGGATATCCAGCGCTTTGAGTAGGGTGTCGTCCCAGTCCAGCGTGCGGATGTTATACAGCATGGTGCGGCTGGCGTTGGTGCGGTCGGTGACATGCACTCTGCCGCCGGTCAGCTTCCAGACCAGCCATGTGTCCACAGTGCCGAACAGGATCTCCCCTGCCTCGGCCCGCTCCCGCGCACCGGGCACATTGTCCAGGATCCACTTGATCTTCGTTGCGGAGAAATAGGCATCAGGCATCAGGCCGGTGTTCTCCCGGATGTAGTCTGCCATGCCGGGCTGCTGCAGCAGTTCATCCACCAGCGGAGCCGTGCGGCGGCACTGCCAGACGATGGCATTGTAGATGGGGCGGCCGGTGGCCTTTTCCCACAGGATGGTGGTCTCCCGCTGGTTGGTGATGCCAATGGCGGCGATATCGTGGGCATCGACACCGCTCTGGGCCACCACCTCGTTCATGACCCCATACTGGGTGGACCAGATCTCCATGGGGTTGTGCTCCACCCAGCCCTGCTGCGGATAGATCTGCTCAAACTCGCGCTGCTGCACCGCAATGATATTCTGCTCATTGTCGAACAGGATGGCACGGCTGCTGGTGGTTCCCTGATCCAACGCCAGAACATATTTTGTACTCATGCTTTTGCTACCTCCGTATCGTTTCAGGAGTGTGTATCACAGATTTCGCGTCGCCACAACGTCCACGCCGGTGCCGCACACATCTGCCAGCACCACCTGTCCGGTGCGGACGGGGGCGTGCAGGGTGACGCGGTCCAGCGCAGCCATGACCTCGGTCATCTTCTCTTTAGGTACGGCCTGCGCAGTTTTTACCGGGCAGCGCGGGTACAGACCGCCCTCCGCCCGCACGGTGCTGGTGATGATGCGGGTGGGATGAGTCAGCTCTTCCCTGCCGTAGGCGGCACCGTTGGGGCAGGCGTTTCCAGTTACATTATAATCATTTTCCGGGTCTACCTGCAAGTGGCAGCCGCAGGGACAGCAGATGCAAATGACTTCTTTGATGCTGCTCATTCTGCAATAACCTCCTCTACCGCAACGGTCAGCGGGCCGTCTGCTTTTTCCAGCAGGACTTTGGGCAGTGCGATGTGTTCCATCTCACCGGGTGCCATGCGCTGGCGCTTGAACCGGGCCAGCTGCCTGCCGCTGCAGGTCACGGTGATCTGGCTGGGGCCGTAGTTCTGCCGCACACGGAAGGAGATGTTCACGCTCCTGTCCACATCAGCGGGGCGCACCCGCTGCGGCACGGTGTAGCCCACGCCATTGCCCGGCACAAGGTCAAGCACAACCGTATCGGAGGCTTCGCCCTTTAAAACATAGGCCGCCGCAGAAGCACCGGCAAGGTCGCTTTCGCCGGAAACGAAGTCCACCAGATCATGCACGTGCACCACGTTGCCGCAGGCGAACACGCCGGGGATGCCGGTCTCCATATTCTCGTAGACCACTGCGCCCTTGGTGTGAGGGTCCATGGGGATGCCCGCCTGCCGGGTCAGCTCATTTTCCGGGATCAGGCCGACGCTGAGCAGGATGGTGTCCACATCAAATTCCATCTCGGTGCCCGGGATGGGGCGGCGGTTTTCGTCCACCTTGGCAACGGTGGCCTTTTCCACGCGGGCCTTGCCCTGAATATCCACGATGGTATGGGACAGATACAGGGGGATGTCGAAGTCCTGCAGGCACTGCACGATGTTGCGGGTCAGGCCGCCGGAATACGGCATGACCTCCACGCAGGCCAGTACTTTGGCACCTTCCAGCGTCATGCGGCGGGCCATGATCAGGCCGATGTCGCCGCTGCCGAGGATGAGCACCCGCTTGCCTACCAGATAGCCCTCCATGTTGACATAGCGCTGGGCCGCACCGGCGGTGTAGATACCGGCAGGGCGGCTGCCCGGAATGCCAATGGCACCGCGGGTGCGCTCCCGGCAGCCCATGCAGAGGATGATGCTTCTGGCTTCCAAAATCTGATAGCCCTTTTCCCGGCTGACGCAGTGGATCTTTTTGTCCGGGGTGACGTCCAGCACCATCGTGCCCAGCTCCACCCGGACACCGGTGGAGCGCAGCAGTTCAATGCAGCGGCCTGCGTATTCCGGGCCGGTGAGCTGCTCGCCAAAGCGGTGCAGGCCGAAGCCGTTGTGGATGCACTGGTTCAGGATGCCGCCCAGCTCGTTGTCGCGCTCTAAGATAAGGATATCGCGCAGACCATGCTGCCATGCGCTGTAAGCTGCGGCAAGGCCTGCAGGGCCGCCGCCGACGATGACCAGATCAATCATGGTGCTCTCCCTCCTGCTTGGTTTCGCACAGTAAGACGTTGGTGCCGGCCTTATCCTGCAGCACGTCCAGCGGACTGATGCCCAGCGTTTTGCTGATCAGTTCCAGCACGCGCGGCCCGCAAAAGCCGCCCTGACAGCGGCCCATACCGGCACCGCAGCGGCGCTTGACACCGTCAATGGTGGTGGCGGGGATCTCTTCGTGCAGAGCGTCCAGAATTTCGCCCTCGGTGATCGTCTCGCAGCGGCAGATCACGCGGCCATAGGCGGGTTCCTTTGCAATGAGCCGGGCTTTTTCTTCGGGCGGAAGCTCCTTGAAGCGCACCCGGGTGCGGCCATCCCTGTAATCCGCCTTGGGGGCGGGCAGATCGCCGTGAGCTTCCAGAATTTTGACGGCTTCTCTGGCAACGGCCGGTGCACTGGAAAGGCCGGGCGATTTCATGCCCGCCAGATCGATGAAGCCGGGCGCGCCCTCTGCTTCGCCGATAACGAAGTCGCCCGTGTCCACATTGGCACGGACACCCGCAAAGTTGCGGATGGACTCGCTGAAGCGGATGTTCGGCACGCTGCGGCGCGCTGCGGCGCTGACGAAGGCCAGCCCGGCGGCGGTGCAGGCGGTATCGTCCCCTTCCACGGGGTCGGCGTTCGGGCCGACGATCAGGTTGCCGTGGACGGTGGGGGCCACCAGAACGCCCTTGCCGTTTTCGTTGGGGCACTGGAAGATGACGTGGTGCACACGGCTGCCCTCGGATTTATCCAGCAGGTAGTATTCGCCCCGGGTGGGCTGGATGGTAAATTTGTGGGGTGCGGCCATATCGTGCACGGCCTGCGCCGAGATGCCTGCCGCATTGATGATATAGCGCGTTTCCACAATTCCGGAGGGGGTGGTCAGTGCCCAGCCGCCGGCGGTCTTTTCGATGCGGGTCACAGGGCAGCTGCGGTGCAGCTCCACGCCGTTGCGCACAGCCACTTCTGCCATTGCCAGCGCAAACTCCCACGGGCTGACGATGGCGGCGCTGGGCGCATACAGCGCGCCAACGACAGTGGGGGCCAGATTCGGTTCCATGGCAAGCGTTTCCTCTGCGGAAAGCAGCCGGATGCCCGGCACGCCGTTGGCGATGCCGTTCTCATACAGTTTCTGCAGGTGGGGCAGCTCTTCCGGGCTGAGGGCCAGCACCAGACTGCCGCACTGCAGGTACGGCACATCCAGCCGGGCGCAGATCTCCTTGGCCAGTGCGGACCCCTCCACGTTGAGCCGCGCCATCCGGGTGCCCGGTTCGGGGTCGTAGCCAGCGTGCAGAATGGCACTGTTGGCCTTGGTGGTGCAGTCTGCCACGTCATTTTCAGCCTCGAAAATGGCGGTCTGCAGCGGGTAATGGGACAGCTCATAGGCGGCTGCCGCACCAATGACACCGCAGCCGATAATTGCTACATCCAGCATAAAAACCTCCTGATCGCTCCGTTTGCCGAATAAAAGAAAAAGAGCAGGACAAACAAAAGGGCCTTTCGACTCTCCCCTTGCTTGTTCTGCTCAATCCTCTGAACAAACTTTTATTGTCTTTATGATAATGCGATCTGCACAAGATGTCAAGCTTTTGTTGAAAATTTAAAGCTCATTTTTACCTGTGCGGCTTTTTCCTGCTCTTTGCGGGCGCGGGGGCTTTTGGCAGAGCACGGCCTGCTGCAGCATGGCCTGCAGCGCTGCGCCCGGCCACAAGGCCGGAGCCGAACGCCCAGTGCAGGTTAAAACCGCCGCAGCTGCCTGCGCAGTCCAGCGTTTCGCCCACAAAGTAAAGGCCCGGACAGCCCTTGAACTGGAAGTGCTGATCCACCTCCCGCAGGGCCAGCCCGCCGCCGGTGGTCTGGGCCTGCTTCCAGCTGCAGGGGGTCAGCCCCTCAAAGCGCCAGTGCTTGGCGGTGTGGGCCAGCTTCTGCCACTGTGCGGCGGTGAGCACGGCAGGCGCGTCGCTGTCCTGCAGCCCGGCGGCAGACCACACAGTACGGCCCAGCTTCTGGTTCAGCAGGCCCAGCCAGAAGTCAGCGGCGCTGCCCCCTGCCGTCTGGGCGGCGTGGGCCGCAAACAGGCTGGCAAGTGCGGTTTCGTCCACTGCCGGGAAGAGGTCCAGCTCCACAGCAGGAGCCTTGGGGCCGCGGCCCGGGGCCAGCAGGCCGGACAGCTGCATGATGCAGATGCCGGAAAGGCCGTAATCGGTGAACTGTACCTCGCCGTTCTCGCAGGCAAGCACACGGGCACCGTCCAGCAGGGATGCTGCTGCCTTGGCACGGATGCCAGCCAGCGCTTTGCGGGGCTTTGCGCACTGCAGGGCGGTCAGGCAGGGGTACAGCGGCTCCACCCTGCCGCCGCACTGGGCGGCGAACCGGGTGCCAAAGCCGTCGGTGCCGAACTGCGGCCCTGCCTCACCGCCCATGGCGCAGATGACGGCATCGGCGCGCAGCGTTTCGGCAGAGCCGCCTGCCGTCTCGAACTGCACGGCGTAGCCGCTGCGGCTCTGGTTCAGGGTGCGCACGGTGCAGCCGGTGCGCAGCTGCACATGGTGCTGCGCAAGGTGATGCTCCAGCAGGGCCAGCACGTCCGCCGCCTGATTGGAGTACGGATACACCCGGCCCGCCTCGTCGGTGCGGGTGTAAAGCCCCAGCGCACGGAACCAGCGCAGCGGGTCGGCGGTATTTACGGCATCCAGCAGCGGACGAAGTGCTGCCGGGTCGGCAGTGAAATACAGCTCCGGTGCAATGCCGGTGTTATCCAGATTGCAGCGGCCATTGCCGGTGGCAAGCAGCTTTTTGCCCGGCTTCGGGTTGCGCTCCAGCACAATGACCTGTGCAGCGGGGGCACTTTGTGCCGCCGCCAGCGCGGCTGCAAGACCGGCGGCACCGCCGCCCAGAATGAGGATGTTCGGCATCCGGACACCTGCCTTTCTCAGTAGAATTTTAGGAGCTGTCTTCATAAGCGGGGTGCTGTGCTTATGAAAACGGCTTTTTGTATCATTGTAGCAGAACCCTGCCGGAAACGCAACGAAGAGGCAGCTTTCCGTGCAGGTCTTTTTGCGCGGGGGCAGCAGGTATAAATGGCCCGGCCTGACAGATACTAGTGCTGCAGGCATTTTTAAGGAAACGGAGGAGCAAAAACATGAAAGCAACAGGAATCGTGCGCCGCATCGACGAGCTGGGCCGGGTGGTGATCCCCAAGGAGATCCGCCGCACCCAGCGCATCCGCCGCGGCGACCCGCTGGAGATCTTCACCACGGGCGACGGCGAGGTGATCTTTAAAAAGTATTCGCCCATTGGCGAGATGAACGCAGTAGCGGCCCAGTATACCGAGGTGCTCAGCAAAAGCTTTGCGCTGACCGCACTGGTGGCCGACCGTGACCGCATCCTTACGGTGAGCGGCTCCGGCCGGCGGGAGCTGGCCGACCGCAGCATCAGCCAGCCGCTGGAAAAGCTGATGGATGGCCGCAGGTTGTACCAGAGCGAGGGCATTGCCGAAAAGTGCATCCTGCCCTGCGAAGGCTCGCCCCGGGTGGTGTTGTGCGCCGCACCCATCATTGCGGCGGGCGATGTGACCGGCGTGGTGGCCCTGCTGACCGAAGACCGCACGGCCACGCCGGATGCCGCCCAGCTCAAGGCCGTGAATGTGGCAGCGGCATTTCTGGCAAGGCAGATGGAAGAGTAAAGAACATGCCGGAGCGCTTTCCTTATAATAAGGAGGGCGCTTTCTTCGTTTATGACAGAATTATGAATCTTTTAAAACATTTTTCCAAGGGGCTTGACAGCACCGGAAAATTGGCTATAATGGTCTTAGCACTCAGGAACAAGGAGTGCTAAACAAGAAAAGCCAAGCAAAAAGGAGGCAGGCGCTATGACGATGGATGCACGCAAACAACGCGTTTTGCAGGCGATCGTGGCGCTGTATGGTCTCGAGGGTGAGCCCGTGGGCAGCAGTGTGCTGGCCAACTACTTTGACATGGCTGTGTCCAGCGCCACCCTTCGCAATGAAATGGCGGCGCTGACAAAGCTGGGCCTGCTGGAACAGCCCCACACCAGTGCGGGCCGCGTGCCCAGCGCCAAGGGCTACCGTTATTATCTCGACAACCTGCTGACGGACGATCAGCCGCTGGACCGCGTGACCCGCGCCCGGGTGGATGCCGTGTTCGCCAGCCTGGATCATGAACCGGAAAAGCTGGCACAGGGTGCCGCCAGAGCGCTGGCCGCCATCAGCGGCTGTACCGCCGCGGTCAGCACCCCCTGCGCCGAGGACCTGTGCATCGCCCATTACGAGGTGGTGCAGGTGGGCCGCAGCGCAGCCGCTGTGCTGGCGGTGACCACCGCCGGTTACGTCCGCACCCGTGTGGCGCGGGTGCGCAGCGGCCTCTCCCGTGAGAAAGCCGCTGCCCTGGCCGCACTGCTGAACCACAGCCTGACCTTTGTGGCACCGGTGGATCTGTCCGGCCGGATGCTGGCCGAGCTGTGCAGTCAGATCGACCCGGAACTGGTGCCCGTCATCAGCGCCGCCGCCGCCATCCTGCAGGACTCGGTCAAACCCCACGTCTTTCTGGGCGGCGAGCAGCATCTGCTGGACTGGCCGCAGCTGGACGGCAAGGTGGGCGACATCCTCACCCTGCTGAACGACGAGGAACAGGCCGCTGGCCTCATCGCACCCCCCGCAGACCGCAATGAGAGCGTGCTGCTGGGCGAGGATCTGGAGCCGCAGATCCCCGGCATGTGCATCGTGAGCGACCGGTATCTGGTGGGCGGAGGCCTGTGGGGCTCCATTGCCCTGATCGGCCCCACCCGGATGCCCTTCCAGAAGCTGATGCCCCTGCTGCACGAGTTTGCAGACCAGCTGGGCGAGGGCATGAGCGGCAAACGAAAAGACACCCCGCAGGCTGCCGTACCACGGCGGACTGTGATCTATAAGGAGGATCTGGAATGAGCGAAGAAGCAAAGAACACGGTGCCCGAGAACGAGCAGCCGGAGACTGCCCCCGAGGAAAAGACCGCTGCCGCAGCGCCCGAACAGGCAGCTGCCGAAGCAGCCGCCGAAGAGGACAAGAAGAAGGACGGCGGCTGGTTCAACAAGAAGGCCCGGGAGATGGAAGCCGTTAAGGCAAAGCTGGATGCAGCGGAAAAGAACGCTGCACAGGCCAAGGATCAGCTGCTGCGCATGGCTGCCGAGTACGACAACTACCGCAAGCGCTCCACCCGCGAGGCCGACCAGAAGTTTGGCGACGGTGTTTCCCACGCAGTGGAAAAGATCATCCCCATTCTGGATACGCTGGATATGGCTGCCAACGCCCCCACCACCGATGAGAACTACAAAAAGGGCGTGGTCATGACGCTGGATAAGGCGGCAAAGGCACTGGAAGCCCTCCATGTGGAGGAGATCGAGGTGCTGGGCAAGCCCTTTGACCCCAACTTTATGAATGCTGTGCAGCAGATCCCCGCCCCGGACGGGCAGGAGAGCGGCACGGTGGTCACCGTTTTCCAGAAGGGTTACAAGCTGGGTGACAAGATCATCCGCCATGCAACCGTTGTGGTGGCCGAATAAATAAGCCGAACCTCCCGCAAGGGAGTTTGCAATAACATCCGCTTGACATCATCATAAGCATCATATAAACAAGATTTGTTCTTTCGAGAGGAGACTTCATTATGAGTAAGATTATTGGTATCGACCTTGGTACTACCAACAGCTGCGTAGCTGTTATGGAGGGCGGCGAGCCCGTTG
>ERZ773241.1305-NODE-1305-length-24212-cov-3.641884_pt1 | contig 24212 bp, 19 predicted proteins | sample MGYA00580989_ERZ773241 | MGnify/ENA primary metagenome ERZ773241 (study PRJEB29015, sample SAMEA2737804) | human gut metagenome | biome: human gut; feature: human-associated habitat; material: faeces | place: China | collected 2012 ... | reverse complement strand
CAACGGCACATGATAAAATTGAGTTTGAAATTGTTTATTCAAACTTTGATTTTAACACTGAAAACAGAACAAAAGAATTGCTGGATAACGGTTTTTCAAAAGAAGAAAGACAGCAGATTTTAGAGTCATTAAAAGAACTTACGGTAACAAACATTAAGAATCATAAACAGATTTCAGAAAGTGATAATGAAGACATTAAACACTTAGAAAAAACCCGTAAACACATTGTTGAAAACGATATGGAATCAGAGGATGTTAACAAGATAGTTGAAGATATTCTGGAACTTTTGGAAGATATTAGAATTTATGGAACACCTCAGTTTACAAGACAGGCAAGAATGGCATTTATTGCAAGAGCTTTTTGCAGTTCATTAGTTGATTCAGGATGGTTTACAAAGAATGAAATAGATCAGTTTATGAAATCTATTGCAACTGTATCTTCTAAGTTTGAACAGGATTATCAGAAGTTCTCAGTTGGGAAAATGAGCCGAAATGAATTTAACAATAAATACGGACATTTAAGAAGCGGCACTTATGATATTAGAACAGATAGTTATAACCAGATGGTTTTCAGACCGGCAGTAGGTCATAATAAAGTTCAAAAAGTTAAAGAAGAATTTGAAGGACTTAACAGCGAAAAACTTGAAGAAGCTTTAAAATCAATAGGTTTAGATGTTACACCTAAAGATTTTAATCTGTTTTTAAGAACTTCAATTGAAGGCAGAGAATTCTTTAAGTTTGAATTTACTAAGTCACTAAGTTTAGTACTTGATTTAATACAGATGTTAGGTAAACTCCTTGACATTGACAGAAAAGATTTATCATGGATTTCAGCTTATGATTTTAAAGAATGTTTTTACTTGAACAATGAACAAATGGGTAAAAAGTTAAATGCTATTATTGTTAATAATAAAAAGCATTATGATAAATATTTAAATGCTATTTTGCCTGATGTTATTCTTGATATTACAAGTGTTTCTGTTATTCCTGTTAATGAGGCACGTCCTAACTTTATTACCTCTAAAAAGGTTGAAGGTGAAGTTGTTAATCTTGAACTTGAAACAGATGAAGACCTTATGGACAAGATTGTTATGATTCCTAAAGCTGATCCGGGATATGAATGGATTTTTACAAAGGGAATCAAAGGCTTTATTACAAAGTATGGCGGTGTGGCATCACACATGGCAATACGTTGCGCTGAGTTTGAAATTCCCGCAGCAATTGGATGTGGTGAGAAGATTTACGATTATGCGTCAAAAATCAACTATATGGAACTTGATTGTGCTAACGGTATAATTAAAGAAGGTTTACAATGTGAGGATTTAAGAGCACTTATTACCCAGCGTGAAGGTGTAAATCAGTATGGAGATCCTACAGATGTATTGGAAGCAGCATATATAAGGTTCTATGAGCTACTTGGTTTTATTCCACAGCCTGCTTCTAACCACGTTAAAAACGTCGGCAAGCTATTTGAACGTCAGTGTGATTTATTAATTGTAGCCGGTGGAGGTGCTCTTCCTGTGAAATATTATGACAGACCTCATAATGAAGAACTACAGCCATACAGAGATGTAATGGAAGAAAAACTTATAAAACATTGTATTGGGGAAGGTATTCCTATTATTGCAACCTGTAGGGGAATGCAGTATATGAATGTTTTGTTTGGAGGAAAATTATTGTATCATCCTGAATTAAAGGTTGAGAGACCACGTTCAGTAGACCATGAGGTTTATCTTGTTGAAGAAGACAGAACAATATGGGTTAATAATTTCCATAAAGATGTTATTCCGATAGATGGGCTGGCATCTTGTTTTAAACCACTTGCAATTGACAGGGAAAATCAGACAATTGAAGCTTTCGGTTCTGATGAGATGAAAGTTTTGGCATTGCAGTGGCATCCTGAAAGAAAATTTGAAACAGCAAATGCTTTGGAAGAAACAAGAAAGTTAGTTGTTAATTTTATTCAGAAACACATTAAATAGTATTTTATTCAGATTATATTTTGATATTTTTAAAGCTCCATTTGAAAAAGTGGGGCTTTTGTAATATATTTACATAAAAGCGATTAAAAATGACAGATTGGAGAATTTATGGAAGAAAAATTAAAATACTGGAGTAAAAGATATAAATTAAAAGATTTAGTAATATGTGGATATCAGGGAGGATATCCTATGATACAGTTTAAAAGAGAAGAGGATATGAGTGTTCCACATATGTCAAAATATGAGATTAATAAAGTTTTGCGAAGCGCTGAAATGAAAGGTGGAGTAAGACTTGGTGTAGCATTTAACCTTAGAAGAACTGCTTTTTTACTTGTTAATGAAGATACTATTGTAATATGTGGTCATGAATATGTTTTAGATGTTATTCTTGAAAAATTATTTGGATAGAAAATCGACAAAAAGGTTAAAAAAATATTGCATAAGACATATGAATGTAACATATTTGTAACATTCTCTTGACATTCTGTAACAGTTGGTGTATATTTATACTCGCAAGCCACAAAAGTGGAAAGAAAAGGAGTATAGATATGAGAAAAATAAGACTCATTGCTGAGGCTGTTTGTCTAATCACATCAATGACAATTACACCTGTTGTAACGTCAGTTGAGAAGAATGACAGTATGGTAGTGGAAACTGTAGCAGAAGCTAGTCAGACACCGGTACTTAAATCAGCAAATGTGATACCAATCTTACAATCAGAAGATACTACTAATTCTCTTAAACTTAAAGGTCTTGATAATGATCAGGTTAATACAGAGATTGTAAAAGAAACAATTGGAGGTTCAGCATTTATTTTGAAAGCATCTGAAGATGATGCGAATGAAACTTCAGAAGAAACAAACAAACTTGAGAATGAAAACAAATCCAATAATAAGGATGCAAACAATAAAAAGTCTAAGAAAGACGGAAAGAAATCTAAAAAGAAGAAGTCTAAGAAGAAATCTTCTTCAAAATCTAAATCAAAATATAAAAGTCTTGGAACTTTTAAAATAACAGGTTATTGCTCATGTGCAGCATGCTGTGGGAAGACAACAGGTATTACGGCATCAGGAACAAGAGCAACAGCAGGCAGAACAATTGCTGCTGACACTTCAAGATTTCCTTTTGGAACAAAGTTGAAGTTCAATGGAAACACTTACACAGTTGAAGACAGAGGTGGAGCAATTAGAGGAAACAGAATTGACCTTTATTTCAGTTCACATAGTGAAGCTCTTGCCTGGGGTGTAAGATATATGGAAGTTTTAGTAGAAAAATAAATTAGTAGTTAAAAGATAAACTTTTATAAGGTGTAATATTCGTATAAAGTTAAAATTAAAGAGAATTAAAAGTTAATAAAAGAGGTTTTACTTTAAAGTGAGTTTGGCTTTGGGTAAAGCTTCTTTTTGCATTACATTATTATTTCAGGCAAACATATTGAAAAAACAGCATATTTATTGTATAATTCAATAATTGTGAAAAAATATAATTAACCCGGAGGCTAAAATGGAATTAGAAAACGAAAAGATTGAATCAAAAAATTTTATAGAATTAATAATTGATAAAGATTTAGAGGAAGGAAGATTTGACCATGTGCAGACCAGATTTCCACCAGAGCCTAACGGTTATCTTCATATAGGACATGCTAAATCTATTCTTTTAAACTATGGTTTAGCAAAGAAGTACAATGGAAAGTTTAATATGAGATTTGATGATACTAATCCTACTAAAGAGAAGGAAGAGTTCGTGGAATCAATTTTAAAAGATATTAAGTGGCTTGGTGCTGATTGGGAAGACAGATTATTCTTTGCTTCAAATTATTTTGAGCAGATGTATGAAGCAGCTATTAAGTTAATTAAGAAAGGCAAAGCATATGTTTGTGACCTTTCTCCTGAAGAAATCAGAGAATACCGTGGTACATTAACTGAGCCGGGTAAGGATAGTCCATATAGAAACAGATCTGTAGAAGAGAACTTAGAGTTATTTGATAACATGAAAAAGGGTGTTTATAAAGACGGTGAAAAAGTATTAAGAGCTAAGATTGATATGACATCACCTAACATTAACATGAGAGATCCAATTATCTATAGAGTTGCTCATATGACACATCATAAAACAGGAGATAAATGGTGCATCTATCCAATGTACGATTTTGCTCATCCAATAGAAGATGCTATTGAAGGGGTAACACATTCTATTTGCACATTAGAGTTTGAAGATCATAGACCTTTGTATGACTGGGTAGTTAGAGAATTGGAATATCCTAATCCACCTAGACAGATTGAGTTTGCTAAGTTATATGTAACAAATGTTGTTACAGGTAAAAGATATATTAAGAAATTAGTTGAAGACGGAATAGTTGACGGATGGGATGACCCAAGACTTGTTTCTATTGCAGCATTGAGAAGACGTGGATTTACTCCCGAGTCAATTAAGATGTTTGTTGACTTATGTGGAATTTCAAAGAGCCAGAGTTCAGTTGACTATGCAATGCTTGAATATTGTATTAGAGAAGACTTGAAGGCTAAGAAACCAAGACTTATGGCTGTTCTTGATCCAATTAAGGTTATAATTGACAACTATCCTGAAGATCAGGTTGAATGGTTTGATGTGGTTAATAATGTGGAATGTCCTGAACTTGGAACAAGAAAGGTTCCTTTCTGTAAGGAGATTTACATTGATAGAGAAGATTTTATGGAAGAACCACCAAAGAAATACTTTAGATTATTCCCTGGTAACGAAGTAAGACTTATGAATGCATATTTTGTTAAATGTGTAGATTATAAGAAAGACGAAAATGGAAATGTTACAGAGATTCATTGTACTTATGATCCTGAAACAAGAAGTGGAAGTGGCTTTACAGGACGTAAAGTTAAGGGGACAATCCATTGGGTATCAGCAAGACATGGTGTTAAGTCAGAAGTCAGATTATATGAAAATATTGTTGATGAAGAAAAAGGCAAGTTAAATGAAGATGGAACACTTAACTTAAATCCTAATTCATTAACTGTATTAAAAGACTGCTATGTAGAGCCAAATATTGCAGATGTTAAGCCGGAAGACAAATTCCAGTTTGTAAGACAGGGATACTTCTGTGCAGACTTAAAAGATTATACAAAAGAGAAACCTGTATTTAACAGAATTGTTTCACTTAAAAGTTCATTTAAGCTACCTAAATAAAAAGCTTGGACAAAACCAGAGTAAATTGTAAACAGTACTGTGAATTTTAAAAAGGAGCCACACCGAGGTGTAGCTCCTTTTTAAATAAAAGAAACGTATGAAAAAAATTAAAGCATCCAATTAAGAGTAGTTATTTAATTCTCAATCAAATAAGTGTATTTCTATAAATCTTCAACCTCGTCTTTAAGTAGGTCATCACCTTCACCAAGGTCTACGTCATCTTCTGTTTCAACATCTTCATTTACAGCGTCTTCGTCTACAAAATCATCTTCATTAAAATCATGTGTGTAAACTTCTTCGTAGTCATCTTTTCCAACAAATTCCGAAACAATGTCTTTTGCCTGATTTACAACATTTTTAACTTTGTCCTTTGCCATCTGAATGTTTTCTTCACCAACTTTTTCTACAAAAACGTCTTTGGCATCCATTGCTTTATCTTTGGCTTCGTCTACCTTATCCATTACCTTTTCGATATTTTCTTCACCAACTTTTTCAGTAACAATGTCTTTAACCTTATCAGTTACATCTGCAACCTTGTCAACAGCTTTATCAGTTACATCTTTAGCTTTTCTTCTGTTAAAAGTAATTGTGACTTTCTTGTTGCCATCATTGTCATTGCCGGTGTTTACCTGAAAGATTTTTTCATCATCAAAATCTTCAAAGCCTTCATTTTCGTCTTTTTTATTTTTTACATATAAAGCTCCACCAACTGCAGCACCGGCAACTGCTGCCGCACCTATTATTTTCTTAAAGAATCCCATAGCTATATCCTCCATTTCGGTAAATTGTTAAAATAATTATAATACTATTTTTAACTAAAATAAAGCAATAATACATAATTTTAGAAAAAAACATTGCCACAAATTGTTGAAATAGCAGGACAAAAATGTTAGTCTACTAAATGGTGAATAAAAAAGAAATTTTTCAGAGAAAAATCAACTCTTTTATAAAAAATCATAAATTGAATTTTATTATAAAAGTGAAAATAAAAGTAAATTAGATAAAAAATAAGAAAGGATGAAGAATGTATGGATACAAAGATTGTATTTTTTGACATTGACGGTACAATTTACAGCTATGAAAAGGGGATTCCAAAAGATACGGCAAAGGCCATTGAGCTTTTGAAGGCTAATGGGCACATACCGGTTATTTGCACAGGAAGAACAAAATGCATGATTTACCCTGATTTTATAAACTTAGGATTTGATAACATAATTGCAGGTGCAGGAACTTACTGCGAGACAAATGGAAAAGAACTTTACTATAAGAAGCTTGAGGATGCTGAAGCAAGAAGAGTTATTGACGGTTTCCTTGAATATGGATTTTTTCCATTGGCAGAAGGAAAAGAATATATTTATGTTGGAACTGACACTTCTAATCTTATTCATGCAAAAGTACAGTTTATGGACGTACATTATGAGAAAATTCCTAATTCAATTAAAACAGTAGAAGAAAAACATATTGAAATTTCCAAGGTAACCGGTGGCTTTCAGAATGATAGTGATATGAAAACTATTAGTGAAAAGTTTAAGAATGACTACTCGATTATTAACCATAACAATATACTTCTTGAATTTATTCCAAAGGGATACAATAAAGCAGTTGGAATTGACAGACTTATTAAAGAAATAGGCATTCCAAAAGAGGACACATATGCCTTCGGCGACAGCTTTAATGACATTGATATGCTTAACTATGTTGAATACGGTTGCTTAATGGGCAATGGTGATCAGGAACTTAAAAATAAAGTAGAATACAAAACAGACAGATTTGATGAAGGTGGAATTTATAACGGCTTAAAGAAGTTTGAGTTAATTTAGAAAAGAAATGGTAAACGAAAAAAATAATGGATAATATATTTGGAGAAAAAAGCAGACAAAATTTTAGAATAGAAATAGAAAACAAAAATACAATTATAAAAGAGATTACAGATTTTGACTTGGAGCAGACTTTAGAATGTGGCCAGTGCTTTAGATTTTACAAGCAGGATGAAGAAGATTATGTTGTGGTTGCTTTTAATAAGTTGCTTCATATTAAACAAAATGGTAATCAATTAATTTTTTTTAATACTGAAAAGCCTGATGTGGAAAACATATGGATTCCATATTTTGACCTTGAAAGGGATTATAATGAAATTAAATCTTTCCTTTTAAAAAAAGATAGTAAATTAGAAGAAGCTATTAAGGAAAAGTGGGGAATACGTATTCTTAATCAGGAATTTTGCGAGACATTAATATCTTTTATTATTTCCCAAAATAAACAAATACCACATATTAAGCAGTTGGTTAGAAGAATAAGTGAGGAATACGGTGAGTATTTAGGAGAAGTAAACGGTGAGAGATATTATTCTTTTCCTGATGTGAAAACTCTTGGAACAATAACTGAGGAAGCTTTTAGAGAGATGAAAACAGGGTTCAGGGCACCATATCTTTACGATGCGGCACAGAAACTTGCAACAGGTGTGATTTCCGTGGAAACATTAAAAGGATTAAATGAAAATGAAACCAGAGATGAACTAATTAGCATAAAGGGCGTAGGCGAAAAAGTGGCCAACTGTGTAATGTTGTTTTCTTTAGGCTTTCGAGAAGCATTCCCAGTAGATGTTTGGATAAAGAGAATAATGGAAAGCGTTTATTTTAATGGAGAGGATACACCGAAAGACCAAATTCAGCTTTTTGCAAAAGAACAGTATGGAGAATATGGCGGTTATGCACAGCAATACCTCTTTTGTTTTGGAAGAGAAAACAAGGTTGGAGCGAAGAAATAATTATCAAAAAATATAATCAGCAACAGAATAATTTATAAAGTTTTGATGACAAAATATTAAATAATTGTAAAAAATCAGATTTACTATTGCATTAATTCCAAAAAGTGTTAATATAGTTCATAGTTGATTGGCACTCAAAGAAGATGAGTGCTAACAAAGAAATGAGACAGAATAGATGGAGGTTTTAAAATGAAATTAGTACCATTAGCAGACAGAGTAGTATTAAAGCAGAGCACTCCTGAAGAAAAAACAAAGTCAGGAATAATTTTAACAAGTCAGACACAGGAAAAACCACAACAGGCAGAAGTTGTTGCAGTAGGTCCAGGTGGAGTAATTGATGGAAAAGAAGTAACAATGACAGTTAAGGTTGGAGATAAGGTTATCTTTTCAAAATATGCAGGAAATGAAGTTAAGCTAGACGAAGAAGAATTTATTATTGTAAAACAGTCTGACATTCTTGCTGTTGTTGAAGACTAATAAAGGGTTAAAGCCCTAAATTATATAACCAGTTTGGAGGTAATTTAAAATGGCTAAGGAAATTAAATATGGAGCAGAAGCCAGAAAGGCTTTAGAAGCCGGCGTAAACCAGTTGGCAGATACAGTAAAGGTTACATTAGGACCTAAAGGAAGAAATGTAGTATTGGATAAATCTTTTGGTGCACCTTTAATTACAAATGACGGTGTTACAATTGCAAAGGAAATCGAATTAGAAGATTCTTTTGAAAACATGGGCGCACAGCTTGTAAAGGAAGTTGCTACAAAGACTAACGATGTAGCAGGTGACGGTACAACAACAGCTACAGTTTTGGCTCAGGCAATGATTAATGCAGGTATGAAGAACCTTGCTGCAGGAGCTAATCCTATTATCTTAAGAAAAGGTATGAAGAAGGCTACAGATTGTGCTGTAGAAGCAATTGCTGACATGAGCAGTGTTGTAACAGGTAAGGAACAGATTGCAAAGGTTGCAGCTATTTCAGCAGGTGACGAAGAAGTTGGTAACATGGTTGCAGATGCTATGGAAAAAGTTTCTAACGACGGTGTTATTACTATTGAAGAATCAAAGACAATGAAGACTGAATTGGACCTTGTAGAAGGTATGCAGTTTGACAGAGGATATATTTCAGCATATATGGCAACAGATATGGAAAAGATGGAAGCTACACTTGATGATCCATATATTCTTATTACAGATAAGAAGATTTCAAATATTCAGGAAATCCTTCCTGTTCTTGAACAGATTGTTCAGTCAGGAGCTAAGCTTCTTATAATTGCTGAAGATGTTGAAGGTGAAGCATTAACAACATTAATCGTTAACAAGTTAAGAGGAACATTTAATGTTGTAGCTGTTAAGGCACCTGGATATGGTGACAGACGTAAAGAGATGTTAAAAGATATTGCAATTCTTACAGGTGGTCAGGTTATTTCAGAAGAATTAGGTCTTTCACTTGCAGATACTAAGATTGAAGACTTAGGTAGAGCTAAATCAGTTAAAGTTGCAAAAGAAAACACAATTATTGTTGATGGTCTTGGAAATTCAGAAGAAATTGCAGGCAGAGTTGCACAGATTAAGGCACAGTTGGAAGAAACAACATCTGAATTTGACAAAGAAAAATTACAGGAAAGACTTGCTAAGTTGGCAGGTGGTGTTGCAGTTATCAGAGTTGGTGCAGCAACAGAACCTGAAATGCAGGAAAATAAACTTAGAATGGAAGATGCTTTAAATGCTACAAGAGCTGCAGTAGAAGAAGGTATTATTGCAGGTGGTGGTTCAGCATATATTCACGCTTCTAAGAAAGTTGCTGAATTAGTAGATACATTAGAAGGTGATGAAAAAACAGGTGCTTCTATTATTCTTAAAGCACTTGAAGCTCCATTATTTACTATTTCACATAATGCAGGACTTGAAGGTTCAGTTATTGTAAACAAAGTTCGTGAATCAGAACCTGGTACAGGATTTGATGCATTACACGGAGAATATGTAAAAATGGTTGATGCAGGTATTCTTGATCCGGCTAAGGTTACAAGAAGTGCATTACAGAATGCTACAAGTGTTGCAAGTACATTACTTACAACAGAATCAGTTGTAGCTAATATTAAAGAAGATACACCAGCCATGCCACAAATGAATCCAGGTATGGGAATGTAATATATATTCTGATAATTAATTTAAAGGTCTACAGAATGAAATCTGTAGGCCTTTATTTTTTTGAATAACTGGAATTCTGAAAGACTTATTATATAAAAAAGTGAGAAAAATCTAATTTAATCAAATACTTATAAAATATGGACAAAAAATATATAAATATACCAATTTAATGGTAAAAATAGCCAAAAACTATTGCCTAATATTGTACATTTAGTTTAAAAACATTTTTTTACCGTTAATTATTTGGAATAGGGTTTATACTATGGTAAACTAATTGAAACGATTTAAATTATTTTATGGGAATGAAAAAGGAGAAAATAATGAAAGGATTAAAAGATTTTAAAAAGAAATTTTTGGTTGTAACATTAGTGACAGCAGTTACTTTTTCAGGTATAAATCTGCCGGTTACAACAGTTAATGCGGCAACTGCTGTAGCTCCAAGTGTATTATCTTTTGTAGAACAGGATGATAGTACATGCACAATCAAGTGGAGTAGTGTTCAGGGAGCAACTTATAATGTTTACAAGGCTAAAAGCCGTTATGCAACATATAACAAGGTTGCTACAGTAGACACTAACTCATACACTGACACAGCATATAGTGGTGAATATTATAAAGTTACATCTGTAGTTAATGGTACAGAATCTTCTATGTCACTTGCAACATCATATGAAATTGAAACATTTGGTTATAATACTAATATTTTTGAACCAACAGATAACAATTCAGAAATTCAAAGTTACATAAACAATGTTTATAAGACAACAGAATCAGGTCAGTTTGGTAGTGACAGATATGCATTTCTTTTTGCACCTGGAACATATTCTGACAGCTTAAATGTTGAAATTGGATTTTATACTCAGGTTGCAGGACTTGGATTAACTCCAACAGAAACAACAGTTGGAAATATTCGTTCTAAGGCTGAATGGATGAAAGGCAGAAAATATGATGGTGCTGTAAACTATAATGCGTTATGTAACTTCTGGCGTTCAGTAGAAAACTTAACAACAACATCTAAGTCTACAATTTGGGCTGTTTCTCAGGCAACATCAATGAGAAGAATGAATATAAAAGGAAATTTATATTTACATCAGGATGGAGGTTATGCCAGCGGTGGTTTCCTTGCAGATACAAAGGTGGCAGGAACAGTTTCAGGTGGTTCACAGCAACAGTGGCTTACAAGAAACTCTGAAATGAGTAATTTTGAAGGTGTTGTTTGGAACAATGTTTTAGTTGGGTGTGGCAGCAACGTTAAAGGAGTGGAAAAAGGCTGGCCATATGCAGCTAACACAGTAGTAGAAAAAACTCCTGAAGAAGTAGAAAAGCCATTCCTTACAGTAAAAGACGGTGAATACAGTGTTTTTGTTCCTAAAGTAGAAAACAATACAGTAGGTGTTTCATGGTCAGGGGATAAGGTTGACGGTGAGTTTATTGATTTAGATAAATTTTATGTTGCAAAACCTGGCGATAGTGTTGCAAAGATTAATAGTCAGCTTAATGTAGGAAAGAATTTAATCTTAACACCTGGTATCTATTCATTAGATGCACCTATTGAAATCAAAAATGAAGACACAATAGTTTTAGGACTTGGATATGCAACATTAAAGCCAACAAATGGCAATGAATGTATGAAAGTTGCTGATGTTGGTGGCGTTTCTATTGCAGGTGTTTTATTTGATGCCGGACAGGTTAATTCATCAACACTTTTAACTGTTGGTACAGCAGGAAATAAGACAAGCCACAAGGATAATCCTATTACTCTTTGCGATACATTCTATAGAGTAGGTGGAGCAGATGAAACTCCGGGTAAGGCAACAACTTGCGTCATAATTAATAGTAGTGATGTAATTGGAGACAACTTCTGGGTATGGAGAGCAGACCACGGTAAAGGTGTAGGATGGACAAAGAATACAGCAGATCACGGTGTAATTATTAACGGTGATAATGTTACAACATACGGTTTAATGGTTGAACATTTCCAGAAATACCAGACAATGTGGAATGGTAACGGTGGAAAATGTTATATGTATCAGAGCGAACTTCCGTACGATATTCCTAATCAGAGTTCATGGAATGCATCTGGAAGTTATGGATATACAGACTATAAGGTTGCCGATAATGTAACAAGTCATGAAGGATATGGAATAGGCATTTACTCATGTTATCAGGCAGGAACATGTTTCCTTAAGTCAGCAATTGAATGTCCTGACACACCAAATGTTAAGTTTAAAAATGTATGTACATATAGTTTGAGTGGAAATGGTGGCATAGATTATGCCATTAACAACAGTGGTTATGCTGTTATGGCAAACGGTGAAATGTGTAAAGTAATGTCATACAATAATGGCAATGCAGCACAGGACAAGACATATGAAAATGCCAGAAAATATATTTGGGGTACAACAGTTGACATTAAAGGAAAGACAGATTTATTCTCAGATACATTTAAAGCAACATATACAGGTAAGAACATTACCCCTAAGGTAACAGTAAAATATAAAAACATTACTTTAAGAGAAGGCATTGACTATAAAGTTGTTTACAAGAACAACAAAAAAATCGGCACAGCAAAGATTTATGTAATTGGTCTTAATAATTTTAAAGACAGCAATACATATAAGATGAAAATTATTCCGGCTAAGACAAAGATAACAAAGAAGAAAGCTACAAAGAAAAAAATCACTTTAAAACTTAAAAAAGTTAAAGGTGCAACAGGCTATCAGGTTATGTATTCTCTTAAAAAGAACTTTAAGGGCAAGAAAAAAATTAACACAAAGAAGAGAACTGTTGTTATTAAGAGAAAGAAATCAGGTAAGTATTATGTAAAGGTTAGAGCTTACAAAAAAATTGGTAAGAAATATGTATATGGAAATTATACAAAGAGAATAACAATTAAATAAAGAAGCTGTCAAAAAGTTTTCAATTTGATTTTTTAAGAAAAGGACTATTTACGTATTAAGATTATGCAAATAGTCCTTTTTGTATGGCAATAGGACTTTTTCTATGATAAAATAACCTGTAGCTTTACATAATGATTAGCTTTGGAGAATAAAATGGATTTAAATAATTTGAAAGGTATTGGAGAGAAAACTGAAAAATTATTTTATAAGGCAGGTATTGAAAAGGTTAATGACCTTTTAAGATACTATCCAAGATATTATGATGTTTTTGAAGAGCCAGTTTTAATAAGAGATTTGGAATGTGACAGAACTCAAGCAATAAAGGGAACTGTTGTTAGAGAGGTATCTATTAAAAGAGTGCGAAACCTTCAGGTTGTTACAGGGTATCTTAGAGATGAAAGAGGGGACGCCATTAAGGCCACATGGTTTAACTCACCTTATTTAAAGGGAAAGCTTGCAATTGGAAGTACTTTTATTTTTAGAGGATTTGTAAAAGAAAACTATAGCAACTTTTCTATTGAGCAACCTAAAATTTTTGGCATTGCAGAGTACAATAAGAAAAAAGGTGAAATGCAACCTGTATATCCATTAGTTTCAGGGTTAACAAATAATATGGTTCAAAAAGCTGTTAAGCAGGCGCTTAAACTAGTTGAAACAGAAGAATTTCTTCCTGAGAAAATCAGGAATAAATATGGCTTGGAGGGTTTACAGCAGGCAATAGAGCATATTCATTATCCTACAGACAAAAATCAGTTATACAGTGCAAGAAAAAGACTGATTTTTGATGAGTTCTTTATGTTTATTTATAACATTCGTAATTTAAAGGATAAAAATACCGAAATTCATAACCGGCATATATTGGAGGAACCAAAAGAAGTTAAAACTTTAATAAATGATCTTCCATATGAACTTACAAATGCGCAAAAACGTACATGGGAAGAGATTAAAAGAGATATATCTTCAACTAAGGTTATGAACCGATTGATACAGGGAGATGTAGGTTCAGGAAAAACAATTATAGCTTTTTTTGCATTAATAACGGCTGCATTAAATAATGGTCAGGGGGCGATGATGGCTCCAACTGAAGTTCTTGCAAGACAGCACTATGATAACCTTATAGAATTGATTAAGGAACATAACATTAATGTGAATCCGGTAGTTCTTGTAGGATCAATGACAGCAAAAGAAAAAAGAGAAGCTTATAAAGTTATCGAATCAGGAGATGCAGATATAATAATTGGAACTCATGCCTTAATTCAGGAAAAAGTTAATTACAATAATTTGACAATGGTTGTTACAGACGAACAGCACAGGTTTGGTGTAAGACAAAGAGAAGCCATTTCTGAAAAAGGTGAACATCCACACATTATGGTAATGAGTGCAACTCCAATTCCAAGAACATTAGCAATAATAATGTATGGTGATTTGGATATTTCCGTAATTGATGAACTTCCGGCTAACAGACTTCCTATAGCTAACTGTGTTGTTGGAACAGATTACAGACCTAACGCATATGATTTTATGACTAAGCAGATAGCAAAGGGCCGACAGGTTTATGTTATCTGTCCTACTGTTGAATATAGTGAAGCTGTTGAAGGTGAGAATGTTATTGAATATGCAGAAAAATTAAAAAGAATAATGCCTGTATCAGTAAACATTGAATTCCTTCACGGAAGAATGAAACCGGCAGAAAAAAATGAAATTATGGATAGATTTGCCAATAATCAGATTCAAATACTTGTTTCTACAACGGTAGTTGAAGTAGGGGTTAATGTGCCTAATGCAACCGTAATGATGGTGGAAAATGCTGAACGATTCGGTCTTGCCCAACTTCATCAGCTTAGAGGACGTGTAGGTCGAGGAAAATATCAGTCTTACTGCATTTTTATTAATGGTTCAGGAAAGAAAGAAGCATTAGAAAGACTAAATATTCTTTGCAAGTCAAATGATGGCTTCTTAATAGCCAATGAGGACTTAAAATTGCGAGGTCCCGGAGACTTCTTCGGTGTAAGACAAAGTGGTGATTTTGAGTTTAGACTAGGAGATATAATGAACGATGCAAATATATTAAAGCAGGCATCAGAGGCTGTCGAATTAATTTTAAATGAAGAGGTTGAAATTTCTGACAAACAGCGTAAAATAATCATAGAATATGAAAACGATTCTATCAATATATAAAATATTTGGTGTTACATAAAGTAACGGAATGGAGTTTAAAATGAATATAGTAGTTCTTTGTGGTGGAAACAGCACAGAAAGAGAAGTATCAATTAATTCAGGATCAATGGTTTGTGAAGCTTTAAGAAAGAAGAATCATAATGCTATTCTGATGGATGTATACTTTGGACTTGAAGATATAGATATTTTTGAAAAATCAGCTAGCGAATATGATGTTGAAAGTGTAAAGAAGAACATTCAGTCATTATCAGATAAGGTTAGCGAAGACAGAAGAAGTTTCTTTGGTAATAATGTTATTGAAATTTGCCAGAAAGCTGATATTGTTTTTATGGCTCTTCACGGAAAGAATGGTGAAGACGGAAAGTGTCAGGCAGCTTTTGATTTATATGGTATTAAATATACAGGTTCAGGCCATCTTGCAAGTGCAATAGGAATGGACAAAGGCGTTACAAAACAGATTTTTATGTCAAAAGGTGTTCCAACAGCTAAGAGTGTGTGGATTAAAAAAGGCGAAAGCACAGACCTTAAAGACTATGGAATGAAAGTTCCTGTTGTAGTTAAAGCATGTAATGGTGGCTCAAGCGTTGGCGTTGTTCTTGTTTACCAAGAAAGTGAATATGAAGATGCAGTAAAAACCTGTTTTGAATTAGATAATCAGATCCTTGTGGAAGACTTTATTAAAGGCAGAGAGTTTTCCATTGGTGTTATTAATAAAAAAGCCCTTCCTGTAGTTGAAATTATTCCAAGAGATGGATGGTATGATTACAAGAATAAATATAACGGAGCTACAGAAGAAGTCTGTCCTGCCAATCTTAATGATGAATTAACAAAGAAGATTCAAAAGGTAGCTGAGGATGCATGTAATGCTATTGGCTGTGAACCTTATGCAAGAGCAGATGTTATGATGGATGCTGATGGCAATATGTTCTGTCTTGAAGTTAATACCTTGCCGGGAATGACAGCAACATCACTTGTACCACAGGAAGCAAAGGCAGTAGGTATGGATTTTCCTACATTGTGTGATTATCTTGTAGAGTTATCATTAAAAAAGAATAACTAAAATATTTTAATTAAACAATTTTGAACTGAAAATAAGGAATATACTTTTATGAAAAATATGACTTTGGAAAACATTGCGAAAGCCTGCAATGGTATTTATGTTGGAGATGAAGATTTAAAATCAAAAGAAATAACAGGTGTGGAAAAAGATAGCCGACTTATTGAAGACGGTTATTTGTATCTTCCTTTTGTGGGAGCAAGAGTGGATGGTCACGATTTTATACCACAGGTTTTTGATAAAGGGGCTTTGTGTACTTTATCAGAAAAGGATTTGGATAATCCTAAGGGACCTTATATTAAGGTAGAATCAGTTGCAACAGCCCTTAAAGATATTGCTGAATTCTATAGAAAACAACTTAGCTGTAAGATTATCGGAATAACAGGAAGTGTTGGAAAAACAAGCACAAAAGAGATTATTGCGTCTGTTTTGGAAGAAAAATTTAAAGTTTTAAAAACTGAGGGCAATTACAATAACGAAATTGGTGAGCCTATTACAATTTTAAAAATAAGAGATGAACATGAAGTTGCTGTTATAGAAATGGGCATTAGTGATTTTGAGGAAATGCACAGATTAGCTAAAGTTTCAAGACCTGATGTTTGTGTAATTACCAATATTGGAACATGTCATCTTGAAAACTTAGGAGATAGAGATGGTGTATTTAAGGCAAAGACAGAAATGTTTGATTATGCATCTAAAGATTGCTTTGTTGTACTTAATGGTGATGACGATAAGTTATCTAATGTAAAGGAAGTTAATGGACATGCTCCTGTATTTTTTGGAATTGACACGGACAGAGATGTTATGGCAATAAAATACGAAAGTCTTGGTATCCGGGGAACAAAGGTTAAAATTAAATATTTTGATAAGGAATTGGATACAGTAATCCCTATTCCAGGCTATCATATGATTTATAATGCAATGGCCGCAGTTTGCATTGGCTCTCATTTCGGAATGACTTTAGATGAAATAGATTCAGGAATCAGAAATCTTAAAGCAATTGGTGGTAGAAATAATATTTTTACAACAAATGGAATAACTGTAATAGATGATTGTTATAATGCAAATCCAATGTCAATGAAAGCTTCAATTAATGTTTTATCACAGGCTAATGGCAGAAAAGTTGCTATTTTAGGTGATATGTTTGAATTAGGCGAAAACTCAAAAGAATTACATAAAGAAGTTGGACAGGCTGCTGTTGGAAAAGTAGACATACTTGTATGTATTGGAAATCTTTCAAAAGACATTGCAGAAGCGGCAATAGAAGGCGGATGTAATACATTGTATTTCCATAATAAAGCAGATTTCGAGGAAAATCTTTCTGCATACATTAAAGAAGGAGATACTGTTTTGATTAAAGCTTCCAATGGTATGAAGTTTAAAACAATAGTTGAAAAATTAAAAGGTTAATTATAGACAAGAGATTAGACATAAAGTTAGGGGCTGTCGCAAAAGCGGCGGCCCCTTTATTTACTTAATAAGAAATTCCTTTGGAATTTCTATTAAGTAAAAATCCTATTAAATAATTAAATTATGATTATTTACCGCTCATCTGTCTTTCCTGAGCTTCAATCATCTTCTTAACCATCTGTCCGCCCACAGAACCTGCCTGGGCTGATGTTAAGTTTCCGTTATAACCATCTGTAAGCTGTACGCCTACCTCTGATGCACATTCCATTTTGAATCTGTTCATAGCACCCTTTGCTTCAGGAACATTAACTTTGTTAGTGTTACTCATTACTCATTACCTCCAACAATTAAATTATTTAGTAACTAAGTTCATATGAAGTTGTTACACTAATATTATGTGGAAGTTTTATTTTTATAAACTGGTAACTTGTTGCTAATATGACAAAAAAAACCATCTTTCATAAAAAAAATAAGACGTCAAATCAATGTGCAGATTTATTTATTATTTTTCAAATAATCTAATATAATGTGGCTATATTCAGTAATGGTATTATCGTTAATACTGTCAGCCTTAATATATTGATTTTTATCCTTATATTCTAATTTAAAACAATTTTCAAAATTCTTAGACTTTGAATCAAATATAGGAAGAAAACTTCCTGAAAACTTTTCATAACATGTGGAAGCAGTGGCAGCCTTTCGAAATTTTTTATCCATAAATTCTCCGATACTTTTGTGAATAGCACGGTCTTCCAATGGAAGAAAATAATAATCCTTATAATTTTTAAAGAAATACTTAAATGTGCCGTTGCATAAATTAATTGAAATGTTTAAAGTGTTATTCTGAATATTTAAGTGAATGCCATTAAAGTTATGTGAAATATTAACAGGCACAGAATTGTTTAAAGTTATACTAACAAGTAATTCCTGTTGAATATCCCCGTCAAAATTCTTATATTCATGAATTTCGTAAGAATTAACATTATACTTATATTCAAAAATATCAGATATGGAAAGTAAATCCGTTAAAACACCCATATTCCAAACATCTTCTTTATTATGTAAAAGAAGTGGGAATAGTAAACGTTCATCTTTAGATTCCACATAATGCTTAAAGACTTCAATTAAATCTCCACCTGAAAAAGGATCACTTCTGTTAATTCCAAGAAGTTTCTCAAAAGATTTCTGTTTATTGTTTTCCATTTTAAGAATGTGATTAAGCTTTGAAACCGGTTTGTAAATATCAATACTTTGGTAATTATCAAAGTCAAATTCTAAATTGTATTTTTTACCCCTTTCTGTTACAAACGGTATGTCAAAACTGTTACCATTAAAATGAATAACAGTATCGAAATCCTTTATGAACTTATTAAATGCCATAAGAACATTGGCTTCATCATTAAAATTTTCTGCAAGCCATTGAGTATAACAAAGTTCATCTCCTGAATAGTACATACAGCCGATTAAGTAGACAATACAGTACTTTCTTGAAAAACCTGTTGTTTCAATATCAAAATATATTATTTTCTCTTTTTTTGAAAAATTCTCTATTGGATAGTTAATTTTTATATCCACTTTATTTCTAAATACTAACATAAATCTTATTTTATCAAATTAATAAAAACACAACAAGATTTTTTGATTTTTTTGAAAAATTAAAAATTTTTTTACAATATTAAGTTAATGCCTAATTAGTGAAAAAAGAGTATCAATTGGATGTTATTTACATTGAAGAAATTGGACAAAAGTATTATTATAGAATAGATGTAAAAAATTACGAAGAGAGGTAGAGTTATGTCTATTCTAACATTTAAGGGTGGAGTTCATCCATACGATGGAAAAGAACTATCCAAGGATGTTGCTGTTAGAAAAGTGCTTCCAAAAGGAGAAGTTGTTATTCCTGTTGCACAACATATAGGGGCACCGGCAAAACCGGTTGTTGAAGTGGGACAGAGAGTATTAAAGGGACAGCTTATAGCAGAAGCGGCAGGATTTATTTCAGCTAACATTCACTCATCAGTTTCAGGAACTGTAAAGAAGATAGAACAGAGAGTTGTTCCTAACGGAAGCAAGGTTCTTTCAATAGTAATTGAAAATGATGAACAATATGAAGAGTTTCAATATGAAGCCAAAGAACAGCCATGGTCAAAGGAATATATTAGAGAGGCTGTTAAAGACTGTGGAGTTGTAGGTTTAGGTGGCGCATGCTTCCCAACTAACGTAAAACTTACACCTAAGGACGATAATGCAATCGATTATGTTATTGTTAACGCTGCTGAATGTGAGCCATACATAACATCCGATTACAGAAGATTGGTTGAACAGCCACAGGAAGTAATCGAAGGATTAAAGATTGTTTTATCTTTATTTGAGAATGCAAAGGGTGTTATTGCAGTAGAAAATAATAAGCCTGATGTTATTGAAAGCTTAAAGAAACTTACTGAAAATGAAGATAGAATACAGGTAGCAGAATTAAAGACTAAGTATCCTCAGGGATCAGAAAGACATATTATTTATGCTGTTACAAAGAGAAAAATCAATTCTTCAATGTTGCCGGCAGATGGTGGCTGTATAGTTGATAATGTTGACACAATTTACAACATTTATCAGGCTGTAAAATTCCACAAACCGTTAACAGAAAGAATTGTTACTGTTTCAGGTGACGGTATAAAGAATCCTTGTAACCTGTTAGTTCCTTTTGGAACAAGTCACAGCCAGCTTGTGGAAGAAGCAGGCGGTATGGATGAATCTGTTGAAAAGATTTTGTCAGGTGGTCCTATGATGGGTCAGGCAATGTTTACTTTGGATGTTCCTGTTATAAAAAGTTCATCTGCACTTTTAGCATTTAAAAACGATCAGGTTGCCCATGCTAAGACAACTAACTGTCTTAACTGTGGAAAATGTGCTCAGGTTTGCCCGGAAGGTTTAATTTGTGCAAAACTTGCTCATGCGGCAGATGCTGATGATATGGAGGCTTTCGTAAAAATGCATGGAATGGAATGTATTGAATGTGGTACATGTAATTACAATTGCCCTGCTAACAGAAACATTACACAAAGCGTAAGAACAATGAAAAGAAAAGTGCAGGCAGCACGTAGGAAAGGGTAAGAGTGAATAAAAAATGTATAACGTATCATCCAGCCCTCATGTAAAAAGCAAGGTTACAACTCAGAGCATAATGAGAGATGTAATTATCGCTTTAATGCCGGCTACAATTTTTGGTATATATAATTATAGTCATCTTTTCGGAGCAAAATACGGATTAAGAAGTGCATTACTTATTATTTTAACGGTAGTTGCATGTGTATTATCTGAATATGTTTTTGAAAAAATTACTAAGAGAGAAAGCACACTTGATGATTTAAGTGCAGTAGTTACAGGTATGATTCTTGCATTGAATCTTCCTTGTACTTTCCCTTATTGGAAAGCAATGCTTGGCGGATTTTTTGCAATTGTAATTGTAAAACAGTTATTTGGCGGTTTAGGTCAGAACTTTATGAACCCTGCTTTAGGTGCAAGATGTTTTCTTGTTTTGTCATTTGCAGGAAACATGACTGCATTCTATCCTACAGATGTTAGTGGAGTAGATGCGGCTACAAGTGCAACACCTTTAACTTCATTAAAGAATACAGGGGACAGTGTTGCAAGTCTTGCAGATATGTTTATTGGTAATCATTCAGGTACAATCGGTGAAACATGTATTATTGCATTGTTAATCGGTGTTGTATATCTTGTTGTAAGAAAGATTATTGATTTGCGCATCCCTCTTACATACATAGCAGTATTTGCTGTTTGTATTATGCTTTTTAACAAGAGTACAGATCCTGTTTTCCTTGCAAAACATCTTTGCGGTGGTGGTTTGATTTTTGGAGCCTTCTTTATGGCAACTGATTATACGACATCTCCTATTACAAAAACAGGAAGATATATTTTTGGTATATGTTTAGGTCTTTTGACAGCTATTTTCAGAACATTTGGAAATACTGCAGAAGGCGTTTCATATGCAATTATATTCTGCAATCTTTTAGTTCCATTAATTGAAAAATGGACAATTCCAAGAGCTTTTGGAATTGTTAAGGCAAAAAAGGAGGGCAAATAATATGAAAAATATAATTAAAGATACTCTTATATTATTTGCTATCACTTTGGTAGCAGGACTTGGATTAGGTCTTGTATATAATGTTACAGCTAATTCAAGAGCAATGCAGGAAGAAAAGACTAAGACTGAAGCATACAATACAGTTATGCCGGGGCTTGGAAGTTTCGATAATGTAAGTTTTGACAGCGTGGCTGCCGACAAATATATTAAAGAGCAGATTAACAAAAATGAAACAGAAAAAACAATTAAATCTTACAATGCCACAATTGATGAAGTTATTAAGGCTAAAGACAAAAGTGGCAATGATTTAGGATACATTATTACAGTTACAGATAATGAAGCTTATGGTGGTTCATTACAGATGACTGTAGGTATAAAAGATGACGGAACTGTTATGGGTATTTCATTCCTTTCTTTAAGTGAAACACCTGGGCTTGGAATGAAAGCCAAAGATGATGATTTTATGAGTCAGTTTTCCAACAAGAAAGTAGATTTCTTCAAATATACTAAGTCAGAAGCAAAAGCTGACAATGAAATTAATGCAATAAGCAGTGCCACAATAACATCTAATGCCGTAACACATGGTGTAAACGGTGCTATTTACTGTGTAGACTTTATTACAGGAGGTGGCAAATAATGAACAAATGTATTGAACGTTTATATAATGGTATTATAAAAGAAAATCCTACTTTTGTATTAATTCTCGGTATGTGTCCTACACTTGCCGTTACTTCATCATTAGTTAACGGTGCGGGAATGGGACTTAGTACAATGGCAGTTTTGGTATTGTCTAACATGGTTATTTCAATGCTTAGAAATATTATTCCTAACGGAGTGAGAGTTCCTGCATTTATTGTAATTGTAGCCAGCTTTGTTACAATTTTGCAGTTTTTATTAGAGGCATATTTACCATCACTTAACAGTGCCCTTGGTATTTATATTCCTTTAATTGTTGTTAACTGTATTATTTTAGGAAGAGCAGAAAGTTATGCATCAAAGAATCCTGTTTTACCATCAATTTTTGACGGACTTGGAATGGGACTTGGATTTACAATTGCCTTATCTTTATTAGGCGGTTTCAGAGAAATCTTAGGTGCAGGTACAATTCTTGGAATTAATATTCCACATTGGGACGGTATTGGAATCTTTGTTATGGCACCGGGAGCATTCTTTGTTCTTGCTGCTTTAATTGCAATACAGAACCAGATTAGAATAAGTCATGGCAAAAAGCCTAGAAAGCTTCAGTGCGAACAGGGCTGTGCAGGTTGTACAGGCTGTGGCAGTGATTATTCACAGTGTAATAAAGAAGAAAAGGAGGAAGCATAAATGGTAGAATGTATGTTAATAGCAGTAGGTGTTGCTTTAGTTAATAATGTAGTATTAAGTCAGTTCTTAGGATTATGCCCATTCCTTGGAGTATCAAAAAAGACAGATACAGCGGCAGGTATGGGAGCAGCTGTTATCTTTGTTATAATGATTGCATCAGCAGTTACATATGGTGTATATTATGCAATTCTTACACCACTTAATCTTGAATATTTACAGACTATTGTATTTATTCTTGTAATTGCCGCATTAGTTCAGCTTGTTGAAATGATTTTGAAGAAGTTCATTAAACCTTTATATGAAGCACTTGGTGTATACCTTCCACTTATTACAACAAACTGTGCAGTTTTAGGTGTAGCTATTTCTAACATTGACAATGGATACAATTTTGCAGAAAGTCTTGCATGTTCATTCGGAACATCATTCGGTTTCTTAATTTCAATTGTTATCCTTGCAGGAATTAGAGAAAAATCAGAACACAATAATATTCCAAAGCCTTTCCAGGGAACACCTATTGTTCTTGTTTCAGCAGGATTAATGGCTATAGCATTTACCGGTTTTACCGGAGTTATTTAAGGAGGTAAGATATGAGTTTATTAGCAGTTAGTATATCAGTTAACAGTATCTTATATGCCGTATTAATCGTAGGTGGTGTAGGCTTATTTATAGGTATTGCACTTGGAATAGCAGGGAAATTCCTTTCAGTAGAAGTGGATGAAAAAGAAGTTGCAATAAGAGAAGCACTTCCGGGCAATAACTGTGGTGGTTGCGGATATCCGGGATGTGACGGACTTGCTGCAGCAATAGCAAGTGGTGAAAGTGAACCTTCAGCTTGTCCTGTTGGTGGCGCACCTGTAGCCAAAAAAATTGCAGACATTCTTGGAGTTGAAGCAGAAGTAGTTCCAAAAGTAGCTTATGTTTCATGTTCAGGAGACTGTGACAAGGCAAAAGACAAATACAACTATTATGGAAACATGTCATGCCAGGATGCGGCAAACATTCCCGGTGGCGGTGCAAAAGCATGTAGCTATGGTTGTTTAGGACTTGGTTCATGTGTAAAAGCCTGCGAATTTGACGCAATCCATATAGTAAACGGAAAAGCACTTGTAGACAGAGAAAAATGTAAAGCCTGTGGAAAATGTATCAAAGCTTGTCCGAAGAACTTAATCG
>ERZ773241.1290-NODE-1290-length-24433-cov-31.219091_pt1 | contig 24433 bp, 20 predicted proteins | sample MGYA00580989_ERZ773241 | MGnify/ENA primary metagenome ERZ773241 (study PRJEB29015, sample SAMEA2737804) | human gut metagenome | biome: human gut; feature: human-associated habitat; material: faeces | place: China | collected 2012 ... | reverse complement strand
CTGCCGTACCTCGCTCGCCGTATCGGCACTTAGAATTATGCGGTATTGCCTTTACTCAGATTTTGCCGTATGCCGTATATGATATGAAATATCTCACAAGCCGTCTCCGCCGGATATTTTGTCTCTTTGGCGGTACAGGAAGCATCACAAAAGCACCGTAAGCCGCCTTATCGGCATCAGCTCACGGTGCTCTGCTGTATCTTCGTGTTATCTTGTTGTTTCCTGTTCCAGCGGGAACTTCTGTTTGTCATGCACGCTGATTTCTTTGCCCAGCTGTACTTCAATCAGCTGCAGTTCGCTGTCCGCCAGAACGGTATGGCGGCAGCCAGCCTGCATCTGCACCACATCGCCCACATGCACGGGGCGCTCCACGCCGTCCACCACGGTGCGGCCTGTGCCGGAAATCACCACCCACACCTCATCACGGTTCATGTGGCTGTGGTAATTCATGCTGTGGCCGGGGTTCAGCGTCACCTTGATGGTCAGGCTTTCGTCCTCCACATCCAGTACGCGGAAACTGCCCCAGGATTTTTCGGCAAACATGATCTGCTGGTCGATCTTATCCACATAGGGCTTGATGTAGCTGGACTGCTCTTTATCCGATACCAGAATTCCCTCCGGGCTGGCAGAGATCACCACATCATGCAAGCCCATGGCCAGCACCGGCACGTTCAGCTCGTTCACCACATGCACGTTGGTGCAGGTATCGTTCATCATGGCCTTGCCCACGCTGGGCTCGCCCATCGCTTCGGTCAGGGTGTTCCAGGTGCCAAGGTCCTTCCACTGGCCTGCAAACCGCATAACCTGGATCTTGGGTTCCTTTTCCACCACAGCATAGTCAAAGCTGATTTTGTTCAGCTCAGCATATTTATCAAACAGGTCCTTATAATCGGTAAAGTCGATCAGCTCATGGGCCTTATCCAGCACATAGCGCAGCTTGTAGGCAAACACGCCGCCGTTCCACAGCGCCCCCTGGGCGATGTAAGCCTTTGCCGTTTCGGCGTCCGGCTTTTCCTTAAAGGTTGCAACATCGCTCACGGCGCTGCTGTTTTTGGGGATAATATAGCCGTATTTTTCGCTGGGGTAGGTCGGCTCAATGCCCATCAGCACCAGGTTGGCTTCGCTTTTGGCAGCCTGCTCACTCAAGGCTTTCAGTGCCTCAAAGTAGTCATCCTCCACATAGGGGTCCACCGGGCAGACCACCACCGGCTCCTCCGGGTCCACGCCCTGCACATCGGCCAGATAAGCCGTTGCCAGCGCAATGGCGGGGAATGTATCGCGGCGGCACGGTTCCACCGAAATGCCCACTTCCTCCCCCAGCTGGTTGTGGATGGCGGAAACCTGGGTCTTGCTGGTGGCAATGGTCACAGTCGCCCCTTTGTCTACCTGTTTGATCTGGCGGTACACCCGCTGCACCATGGATTCATAGCTTCCGTCCGGGCACTTGAAAATTTTAATGAACTGCTTGGAACGGATATCGTTGGATAGCGGCCACAGGCGCTTGCCGGACCCTCCGGAAAGCAGCACAATATTCATAATGGTTTCGCCTTTCTCAGCGCTCAGCACGCATGGGGTTATTCAAAAAGTCCTCATAGGCAAGGCGCAGGCCGTCCTCCAGCTCGGTCTTGTAGGTCCAGCCCAGGCCCGTTGCCTTGGAAACATCCAGCAGCTTGCGCGGTGTTCCGTTGGGTTTGGTGGGATCCCACTTAATCTCACCGGTATAGCCCACAACCTTGGCTACCAGCTCGGTCAGTTCCTTGATGGTCAGCTCCTTGCCGGTGCCTGCGTTCACCGTTTCGTTGCCGGAGTAGTTGTTCATCAAAAATACGCAGAGGTTTGCCAGATCGTCCACATACAAAAACTCGCGCAGCGGGCTGCCATCGCCCCAGCAGGTCACGCTGGTCACCCCGTTGACCTTTGCTTCATGGAAGCGGCGGATCAGCGCGGGCACCACATGGCTGTGGGTGGGATGGTAGTTATCGTTGGGGCCGTACAGGTTGGTGGGCATCACGCTGATGTAGTCGGTGCCATACTGGCGGTTCAGGAACTCGCAGTATTTCAGGCCGCTGATTTTAGCCAGAGCATAAGCTTCGTTGGTTTTTTCCAGCTCGCTGGTCAGCAGGCAGTTTTCCTTCATGGGCTGCGGTGCCATGCGCGGGTAAATGCAGGAGGAGCCCAAAAATTCCAGCTTTTTGCAGCCGTTTTTCCATGCGGAATGAATCACGTTCATTTCCAGCGTCATGTTGTCATACATAAAGTCCGCCAAAGCGTTCTGGTTGGCAACAATGCCGCCCACCTTGGCTGCGGCCAAAAAGACATATTCCGGCTTTTCGGCGGCAAAAAATTCTTCCACGGCATCTTGGCGGCACAGGTCCAGCTCTTTATGGGTCCGGGTAATGATATTGGTATATCCCTGGCGTTCCAGTTCCCGCACAATGGCGGAACCCACCATACCGCGGTGGCCTGCCACATAGATCTTAGCGTTCTTTTCCATCATAACAAATGGCCTTCTTTCTTATTTTACAACGCCTTTTTCCAGGTATTCTTCCAGGTTGCAGCGGATGTTTTCCTCTGCGCGCTCTACAGCTACTTTTTCCATGTCATGCTCCACCATGATCTTGACCAGTTCCTCAAAGCTGGTCTTGGTGGGGTTCCAACCCAGTTCCTGGCGTGCCTTGGTGGGGTCACCCCACAGGTTGACCACATCGGTGGGGCGGTAGAAATCCGGGCTTACCTCAATCAGCACCTTGCCGGTCGCCTTATCAACGCCCTTTTCGTTCATGCCATCGCCAACAAATTCCAGCTCAATACCGACATAGTGGAACGCCAGCTGGCAGAATTCCCGCACGGAATGCTGCACGCCGGTGGCGATGACAAAATCATCCGGCTTATCGTTCTGCAAAATCAGCCACATGCACTCCACATAGTCCTTGGCATAGCCCCAGTCGCGCAGGCTGGACAGGTTGCCCAGGTAGAGCTTGTCCTGCTTGCCCTGTTTGATGCGGGCGGCGGCCAGCGTGATCTTGCGGGTCACAAAAGTTTCGCCGCGGCGCTCGGATTCATGGTTGAACAGAATGCCGGAGCAGCAGAACATGTTATATGCTTCACGGTACTCCTTGGTGATCCAGAAACCGTACTGTTTGGCCACCGCATAGGGGCTGTACGGATGGAACGGCGTTTTTTCGTTCTGGGGCACTTCCTCCACCTTGCCGTACAGCTCCGAGGTCGAAGCCTGATACACCCGGCAGGTATCCGCCAGCCCGCACAGGCGCACGGCTTCCAGCACGCGCAGCACGCCGGTAGCGTCCACATCGGCCGTGAACTCCGGAACATCAAAGCTGACCTGCACATGGCTCTGGGCCGCCAGGTTATAAATTTCGTCCGGGCGCACCGAGCCGATCACAGCAACCAGGCTCATCGAATCGCCCATATCGCCGTAATGCAGGTGGAAATGCGGGTTGCCCTCCAGATGGGCAATGCGTTCACGGTAGTCAACGGAAGAACGACGGATGATGCCATGTACATCATAGCCCTTCTCGATCAAAAACTCTGAAAGGTAAGAGCCATCCTGGCCGGTAACACCGGTGATCAATGCCTTTTTCATAAAAAATGCAGCCTCAACTTTCCTTTTCTATCATCATGCGCCGCCGGTCTGCCGCAGCATGGGCGGGAATGTAAATTCAGCTTTCAGGGGGCTTTGCGCAGCCTTGCCCTGTATTATATTAGTATACCCTGTTTTGCGTTTCTGCGCAAGTATACGCTGTATCCAACCTGTCGCCTGCCCTTGATTGACCTGCCCCGCACCGCAGATTATAATTATAAGGGTAGTATTTCATCATCCGGGCCGCTGCCCGTTCAAGAAAGCTGGAATCACATGCAGGATCTCAAACACGTTTTTTCTTACTTAAAGCCCTACCGGCGGGATTTATTCCTTGCCGTCGGGCTGGTTTTTGTGGAATGTATTTTTGAAATGGTCATTCCGATGCTGATGTCTGACCTGGTGGACCAGGGCGTGCCCAGCCATGATATGCAGGTCATTATGCTGCAGGGCAGCAAGATGATCATCTGCGCTGTGCTGGCCCTGATCACCGGCCTGCTGTACGCCAGGTTCGCCGCCCGCGCCGCCAACGGCTTTGCCGCTGCTCTGCGCGAAGCTGAGTACCGCAAGCTGCAGCAGTTCGACTTTGCCAACCTGGACCATTTTTCCACCCCGTCCCTCGTTACCCGCATGACCACCGATGTCACGGTCATGCTCAACGCCGTGGCCACCGGGCTGCGGCCTTTGGTGCGCAGCCCGGTCATGCTGTTCATGGGGCTGGGCATGGCGTTCTTGCTCAATGCCAAGCTGACCATCGTTTTCCTTATTACAACGCCCATCCTGGCCGCTATTCTGGCCTGGATCGTAACCAAGGTCGGCCCGCTGTATGACCGCCAGCAGACTGCTGTGGACCATCTGAACGGCCGCGTGCAGGAAGCCTTAACCGCCATCCGCGCCATCAAGGCGTTTGTGCGCGGCGATTACGAGAATGAGCAGTTTGAAACTGTCAATGACGAGCTGGCCGCCGCCAGCACCAACACCTTCCGGTATGCCGTGCTCAACCTGCCCGCGTTCCAGGCCGTTATGTACACGGCCATTGTCTGCATCATGTGGTACGGCGGCAATTTTATTCTGACCGACCGGATGACGGTCGGCGAGCTGACCGCCTTTTTGAGCTATGTTCTGCAGGTGCTCAACTCGGTCATGATGTTCTCCGGCGTGTTTTTGCAGCTTACCCGCTCCCTGACCAGCGCCCGGCGTATCCGTGCCGTGCTGGAGGAGCAGCCCGCGCTGGCCACCCCGGCTGACCCCGTTGCCGCCGTTGCCGACGGCAGCATTGATTTTGCGGATGTCAGCTTCAAATACAGCGCCGCTGCGGCCAGGGATGCCCTTTCCCACGTTACGCTGCACATTCCCGCCGGGGCAACGGTGGGCATTATCGGCGGCACCGGCGCGGCAAAAACAACGCTGGTACAGCTGATCCCCCGCCTGTACGATGCCACCTCCGGCACCGTCAAGGTCGGCGGGCAGGATGTGCGCCGGTATTGCCTTGCTGCCCTGCGGGATGCTGTGGGCATTGTGCTGCAGAAGAACCTGCTGTTCTCCGGCACCATCCGTGACAACCTGCGCTGGGGTGATCCCAACGCCGATGACGAAACCCTGTGGGCCGCCTGCCGCGCCGCCTGCGCTGATGAATTTTTGGAGCGGATGCCGGACGGCCTGGATACCGACATGGGCCAGGGCGGCGTGAATGTTTCCGGCGGGCAGAAGCAGCGGCTCTGCATTGCCCGCACCCTGCTCAAGCACCCCAAAGTGCTGATTTTTGACGATTCCACCAGCGCCGTGGATACCGCCACCGAGGGCAAGATCCGCCATGCGCTGGCCGCCCTGACCGATGTAACCAAGCTCATCATTGCCCAGCGCATCACCTCGGTGATGGATGCCGACATGATCGTGATTCTGGATGACGGCAAAGTTCACGCCGTGGGCACCCACAAGGAGCTGCTGGCGAATGACACCATCTACCAGGAAATTTATGCATCCCAGATGAAAGGAGATGACGCGGATGGCAAAGGCATTCAGCGGTAAAAAGCCGCAGCATTTTGGCAACACCATCCGGGTATTTTTGAACTACCTGGGCCGCCACAAGTTCATGCTGGGGCTGGTTGGGGTGCTTACCGCTGTCAGCGCACTCGCCAACCTGCTGGGTACCTACATGATCAAGCCGGTGGTCAACGGTATTCTGGAAACCGGCAGCATTCCCGGCCTTGTCCGCGGTGTTGCCCTGACCGCCGCCATCTACGCGGTGGGCGCGCTTTCTACCCTGGGCTACACCCAGACCATGGTGCGCGCCGCGCAGAAGGTCTTGCATGATATCCGCCGGGACCTGTTTGCCCACCTGCAAACGCTGCCCCTCTCCTTTTTTGACTCCCGCCGCAATGGCGAACTGATGAGCCTGTTCACCAACGATGTGGACACCATCTCGGACGCGCTGAACAACAGCTTTGCTCTGCTGATCCAGAGCTTTATCCAGGTGGTGGGCACGCTGGTTCTGCTGTTTGTGCTCAACTGGCGGCTTTCGCTGCTGGTCGTGGTGGGGTACGCCGTCATGTTCTGGTACATCCGGTTCAGCACCAACCGCAGCCGTTTCTTCTACGCCCGCCAGCAGCAGGCTCTTGGCGATCTGGAAGGCTATGTGGAGGAGATGGCCGCCGGGCAAAAGGTGGTCAAGGTGTTCAACCATGAGCAGACCAACCTGGAAGGTTTTCAGGCATTGAACGCCCGCCTGCAAAGCGCCGGAACCAGCGCCCAGGGGTATTCCGCCACCATGATCCCCGCCGTTGTTTCCATCTCCTACATCAACTATGCGGTCATTGCCGTGCTGGGCGGGCTGATGGTTATGAACGGCCAGTCCAGCCTGGGCAGCCTGGCCAGCTATCTGGTGTTTGTGCGCCAGTCTGCTTTGCCCATCAACCAATTCACCCAGCAGGGCAACTTTCTGCTGGCCGCCCTTGCCGGTGCCGAGCGCATTTTCAATGTGCTTGACGAACAGCCGGAAACCGATGAGGGTACCGTCGAGATCGTTCGTGTGGAAAAGTCTGCGGACGGCACCCTTGTGCCCAGCGCCGGCGGCCGCCGCACCGGCCTGTGGGCCTGGCGCGACAGTGCCGACCCCGCCGCCCCTCTTGTTCCCCTGCGCGGGGATGTACGGTTCCGGGATGTCAGCTTTGGTTACATTCCGGGCCAGACCACCCTGCATGATGTTACGCTGTACGCCAAACCGGGGCAGAAGATCGCCTTTGTCGGTTCCACCGGCGCGGGCAAAACCACGATTACCAACCTCATCAATCGCTTTTATGATATCACCTCCGGCACCATCACCTATGACGGCATTGATGTGCGCAAGATCCGCAAAAGTGATCTGCGCCGCAGCCTTGGCGTGGTGCTGCAGGACACCCATCTGTTCACCGGCACAGTGGCGGATAACATCCGCTTTGGCAAACTGGATGCAACCGACGAAGAGATCATCGCCGCCGCAAAAATTGCCAACGCGCACTCCTTTATCGAGCGCCTGCCCCAGGGGTACAACACCATGGTATCGTGCGATGGTGCCAACCTGAGCCAGGGCCAGCGCCAGCTGCTGGCCATTGCCCGCGCTGCTGTGGCCGACCCGCCGGTGCTGATTTTGGACGAAGCGACCTCCAGCATCGATACCCGCACCGAAGCTCTGATTGAAAAAGGTATGGACCGCCTGATGGAGGGCCGTACCGTCTTTGTTATCGCCCACCGGCTTTCCACCGTACGCAATTCCAACGCCATTATTGTGCTGGAACACGGCGGCATTGTGGAGCGCGGCAGCCATGATGAACTGCTGGCCCAAAAGGGCGAATACTACCAGCTGTACAACGGCATGTTTGAACTTGCATAAAATTCCTGCCAAGAAAAGTTCACATCCTTGTGGTAGAATAAATATTATGATGTTCAAGCAATATCGCCCATGGAAAGGGGACTACCCATGTCGCAGATGACAAAGCGCGCACTGGAAGCTTCGCTCAAGGAACTGCTGCGCCACAAACCGCTGGACAAAATCACGGTCAGCGACTTGACCGACCACTGCGGGGTCAACCGCATGACCTTTTATTACCACTTTAAGGATATTTACGACCTTGTGGAATGGTGCTGCGAGGAGGACGCTGCCCGCGCGCTGGCCGGGCAGAAAACCTATGATACCTGGCAGCAGGGCTTTTTGCAGATTCTGGAAGCCCTGCGGAAGGACAAAGCGTTTTTTACCAGCGTCTACCGTTCCATCAGCCGCGAACAGCTGGAAAATTATCTCTACCGCCTGACCTATGACCTGATGATGGGCGTTGTGGAGGAGCGCGCCGCCGGTATGACGGTTCGCCCGGAGGATAAAGAGTTTATCGCCAACTTTTATAAGTTCGCCTTTGTGGGGCTGACACTGGACTGGATCAAAAACGATATGCGTCAGGACCCCGCCCAGCTGGTGGAACAGCTTTCCACCCTGATTCACGGTGATGTGACCAAGGCGTTGGAAAAATGCCGCATTGATAAAAGCTGATGTACATCTTGCGTGAAGGGCCGAACCATGAAATGCACGATCTGCGAAAAACGAATGTAGGCCGCCATGGCCCCCACCATCTTCCGCTGTTTTCCCGCCCCTGTAACAAAAACTTCAAATTTTATACAAAACAGCCGCCGTGATAAAAATTTCATCACGGCGGCTGTTTTGCTGATTGTGAACCCCGCCTCCGCTGGTTATACTATAGATATTCCAAGAGGAACGCCCCAGACAAACAACAGCAAACAATAAAACCAACGCAAGGAGGCTTTTTTATGTATTATTCCAGCGGTAACTATGAAGCTTTTGCCCGTCCCGAAAAACCGGAGGGCGTTGACCACAAGAGTGCCTACCTTATTGGCAGCGGCCTGGCCGCGCTGTCCGCCGCATGCTTTATGGTGCGTGACGGCCAGATGAAGGGCGAGCACATCCATGTGCTGGAAAAGGACCCCATCCCCGGTGGTGCCTGCGATGGCTACAAGTACCAGGACATCGGTTACGTTATGCGCGGCGGCCGTGAGATGGACAACCACTTCGAGTGCATGTGGGATTTGTTCCGCTCCATCCCCTCCATTGAGGATGAGAACGTCACCGTGCTGGACGAGTATTACTGGCTGAACAAGCACGATCCCAACTACAGCCTGTGCCGCGCCACCGTCAACTGCGGCGAGGATGCCCACACCGATGGCAAGTTCGGCCTGTCTGACAAGGGTGCCATGGAGATTTTGAAGCTGTTCATGACCCCGGACGAGCAGTTGTACGATAAAAAGATCACCGACTTCTTTGATGACGAAGTCCTGAACACCAACTTCTGGCTGTACTGGCGCACCATGTTCGCCTTTGAGAACTGGCACAGCGCCCTGGAGATGAAGCGCTACCTTCAGCGCTACATCCACCACATCGGCGGTCTGCCGGATTTCACCGCCCTGCGCTTTACCCGCTACAACCAGTATGAATCCATGATCCTGCCCATGGTCAAGTACCTGGAAAGCTATGGCGTGCAGTTCCATTATGGCGTCAAGGTGACCAACGTTGCCTTTGACTGCGCCAACGGCAAAAAGCAGGCCACCCGCATTGATACTCTGCGCGACGGCCACGAAGAGTGCATTGACCTGACCGAGAACGACCTGGTGTTCATCACCAACGGCGGCTGTGTCGAAAACTCCACCATTGGCAGCCAGACCACCGTTGCCCCCCTCAAGTTTGATCTGAAGGAAGGCGGCGGCTGGGATCTGTGGCGCAAGATCGCCGCCCAGGACCCCAGCTTCGGCCACCCGGACAAGTTCTGCTATGACCCGGAGCTGAGCAACTGGATGAGCGCCACCATCACCACGCTGGACCAGCGCATTGTGCCCTATATCAAAAAGATCTGCAAGCGCGATCCCTTCACCGGCAAGGTCGTCACCGGCGGCATTGTCTCCGTCAAGGATTCCAGCTGGCTGCTCAGCTGGACCCTGAACCGCCAGCAGCAGTTCCGCGACCAGCCCAAGGACCAGCTCTGCGTTTGGGTGTACAGTCTGTTCAGTGATAAGCCCGGCGATTACGTCAAGAAGCCCATGCGCGAATGCACCGGCGAGGAGATCTGCCAGGAATGGCTGTACCACATTGGTGTACCAGTTGACCAGATCGAGGATCTGGCTGCCAACAGTGCCAACACCGTGCCCTGCATGATGCCGTATATCGACGCTTTCTTTATGCCGCGCGCTGCCGGCGACCGCCCGGATGTTGTGCCCGAAGGCGCTGTGAATTTCGCTTTCATCGGCCAGTTTGCCGAGACCAAGCGCGATACCATCTTTACCACCGAGTATTCCATCCGCACGGGCATGGAAGCGGTTTACACCCTGCTGAACGTTGACCGCGGCGTACCGGAGGTCTGGGGCAGCGTATATGATATCCGCGACCTGCTGGATGCCACCGTAAAACTGCGCGACGGCAAAAAGGTCACCGATATGGAGATGAACGTTGTGCAGAAACTGGCCCTGAAAGAAGCTTTGAAGAAGCTGGAGGGCACCGAGATTGAAAAACTGCTGAAAGAATACAATGTGATCTGAAGCGTATAATCATTCTTCCATAAAAAACACTGCCCCGGTGGGATATCTTGTCCCGCCGGGGCGCTGCTTTATATGATTCTATTTAACGTTTGCAATCTATTCTGCTTACCCCAAAATTGCAAAGCTCTGTGCACCCAGCACCAGCTCATCGCCCTTCACTTCGGCTTTGCCGATCACATGCAGCACGCGGGTACCGTCTTCCAGCTTCAGGGGCAGTTCTGCTTCCTCGCGGGCGGGGTTCACCGCGCAGATCAGCTTGCCGCGCTCCCAGGCAAACGGGCGGTAGCTGCCCTTTGCCTTGGGGGCAAACCGCACATGGAACGGCGCATCGGAATCCAGATCCCGGTGGCTGTGGCGGAAGTTCAGCACCCCCTGCACGGTATGCCACAGACTGTCAGGGTCTGCCTGCTGGGCAGCCACGGTGGGGGCGTCCGCAGTATCGTCCACCGGCAGGTACAGCTTGTCGGCTGCGGCGGTAGAAAATCCCTTGTTGGCGCTGTTATCCCACTGCATGGGGGTGCGGGAACCGGTGCGGAAATAGCCGCCCTCCTTGGTGGGCAGCGGCAGATAGCGCATGCCGATCTCATCGCCATAATACACAAACGGTGCGCCGGGCAGGGTAAACAGCATGGCGTAAGCAATTTTCAGCTCATCCGGGGTCAAACCGGCGGAGGGGCGGATGGTATCATGGTTGCAGGTAATCAAGCAGTACAGGCCGTCCTTGCGGGTCGCCTTGTAGCTGGGCAGCCAGTCATCCAGGAACTTGTCAATACCCGTGCCGGAATCCGCACAGAAATACGCCTTGCCGATGTTATGCGGGTCAGAATCTATTGCGCCATCATAATTGCGCATCAGCCAGCTGTAGCCATTGCCCTGCCATTCCAGCATAAAGTCCATATCAAAGCCGTTTTTCAGGGACTGGCGCGGCTGGTTCCATTCGCTCACCAGAGCGGCTTCGGGGTATTCCTTGTCCAGCATAGCGGCAATATCGCGCCAGATGGCACAGGTATACTTTTTGTGGTGGGTATCATTCTTGACCAGGCTGGATGCCATATCCACACGGAAACCATCGCAGCCCATATCCAGCCAAAAGCGCATCACATCCTTCACGGCTTCCACCGTTGCGCGCGGGCCGGGGGCGTCGGTGGGCATTTGCCACTTTTCGCGGCACTTGCCGTAACCATAGTTCAAAGCAGGCTGGCACTTGAAGAAGTTCAAAATATAAGTACCGTTGCGGTCGGTCTCGCCGCCAATGAACGGCATACCGTCACCGGCGCTAAAGCAGGAGTCCGTCCAGATATAGCGGTCGGAATACTCATTCTTTTCCGGCTTGCTGCTCTCCTTAAACCATGCGTGTTCCTCGCTGGTATGGCCGGGCACCAGGTCCAGCAGCACATGGATGCCCTTGGCATGAGCTGCTTCAAACAGCACTTTGGCATCCGCGTTGGTGCCATAGCGGGGGGCAATCAGCTTATAATCGCGCACATCATACCCGGCGTCCTTGAACGGGGAATCAAAGCAGGGGTTGATCCAAAGGGCGTTGCACCCCAGCTCTTTGATGTAATCCAGCTTTTCGATAATCCCCTTCAGATCGCCGATGCCATCCCCGTTGGTATCATAAAAGCTTTGGGGGTAAATTTCGTAAAAAACTGCGTCTTTCAGCCATTGTTTCAAAACAATCACTCCTATTATTTTCTGTCCCTCTGCGCGGAATCCGGCGCACCGTATGGTTCCCGCTGCACCGGGCAAAGTTCCACTTTTATCATACGGTTCCGCACGGCAGTTGTCAATCACCTTTCACAAAAACAGACGCAGATATTTTTAATTTTCTGGTGCCGGTGCACAATTTTGTCCGCTTATGGTGCATTCTGCTGCGTAACGCTGCTGTTGAGCATCCGGGCAAATTCGCGCGCAGCTGCGTTGGGAACACGGCCGCCATCCTGCACCAGCACAACATGACGGGCGGGGATTTCCTCTTTCAACTGGATGGTAAACACATCCCCCGCGGCCAGGGCGTCCTTGGCAAAATTCTGCGGCACATACCCCAGCCCCAGCCCGCTTTTGACCAGCGGCACCACCTGGTCGGTGGTAGCGGCCTCAGTATCCGGCTGCAAAACAAGATTGTTGCTTAAGTAAAACTGGTTATAGAACGCATAGGTCATCGTCTCGCTGCCCAGGCAGATCAGAGGGTATTGCTGCAGTTCTTTCAGCGCCCAGCGGCGGCCCTGCAAAAATTCAAAGTCCCTGCCGGCAATCAGAATTTCCTGGAACGGCATCAGCAGGGTACGGCGCATCGTGGATTCCAACCGGGCCGGGGTGGTGATCACACAAAGATCCACCAGCCCGCGCCCCAGCGCACGGATGGCCTGCGGGGTGGAATGGTTGGCAATGCGCAGCCGCACGCCGGGGTAACGCCGGTGGAATTCCCGCAGCTTATCCAGCAAAAACACATTCAAAGCGGTCTCGCTGGCGCTAATGGTCAGCGCGCCGCTTTCCAGCGCGGTAATGCCCGCCAGCTCGCTTTCCCCCGCCTGCAGCTGCTCCTGGGCGATTTCCACGTGGGCAAACAGCACCTCGCCCTCCGGCGTCATCGTCACGCCGCGGGTGCTGCGCACCAGCAGCTTGCAGCCCAGCTGTTCCTCCAGCCGGTTCAGGGCGCGGGTCACATTGGGCTGGCTCATGCGCAGCACATTGGCCGCGCGGGTTATACTGTGATATTTGCAGACATAGTAAAATAAGCGGTAATATTCATAGTTTACATTCACAGTTTTTCCTCTTTTCCTGCGTTTTGCCATATCAAATACAAATATTTTGCATGCTAAACATATATTTTACAAATGTGTTTTCCGACAGTATAATACAAACCGTTCCAGAAAACAAGGCATACCGGCAGGGTTCGTGCATACTCCCCCCAGGGTGTACCTGAAACGTCGAAAATTTAGGGCAATACCGCAACCGCCGGAGCGGTGCTTAAGCCGTAAGGCGGGAATTGTGCGGTGCTGCCTTAGAATATTTCTACAAGCGCGGCCGGATTCCGCGTTAAAAATCCTTGGAATCCACAAAGGATTCCTGCGGCTTTTTGCCTCGAATCCATCGCACATTTGCGAAATCTTCGTCATTTTCTTCGTTTTCAGCTACACCAGGTAAGCAAGCGGCCCTGCCGGTATTGCCCAGGAAGGATAGCACCATGCAGTATCAGGATATGACAAAAAAAGAAATGCAGCGGGAATACCACCGTCTGTGCCAGCGCTACCATGAGTACGAACAGCAGGGCCTGCAGCTGGATCTTTCCCGCGGAAAGCCTGCGCCGGAGCAGCTGGCACTTTCGCAGCGCATGCTGGGTGAACTGAACTCCCGCAGCGTGCTGGACAGTGAGGATGGCACCGACTGCCGCAATTACGGCGGGCTGGACGGCATTCCCGAAGCAAAAGCCCTGCTGGCCGGTATGATCGGCGCGCGGCCGGAGCAGGTCATGGTGGGCGGCAACAGCAGCCTGACCATGATGTTCGATATTCTCAGCCACGCCATGCTGGACGGCCTGCTGGGCGCAGAGCCGTGGGTGCAGGTCAAGGACCGCAAGTTCCTTTGCCCCGTGCCGGGTTATGACCGCCATTTTGCCATGACGGAGCATTTCGGCTTCCAGCTAATCCCCATCCCCATGCACAATGATGGCCCCGATATGGACATGATCGAAGACCTGGTCCAGCGGGATGCTTCCATCAAAGGCATCTGGTGCGTACCCAAGTACCAGAACCCCACCGGCATTGTGTTCAGCCCCATGGTGGTGGAGCGCTTTGCCCACCTGCAACCCGCAGCGCCGGATTTCCGCATTTTTTGGGATAACGCCTACTGCGTGCATGACCTTTACCCCAACGCCCCGGCCGTCCTGCCAGACATCCTGTCCGCCTGCGCCAATGCCGGGCACCCGGATATGGTGTATGAGTTCTGCTCCACCAGCAAGGTTTCCTTCCCCGGTGCAGGCATCAGCGCCGTGGCGGCAAGTTCCGCCAACCTGATCGATCTGCGCAAAGTGTGGAAGTTTGCCACCATCGGCCCCGATAAGCTCAACCAGCTGCGCCAGGCACGTTTTTTCCGCAATGAAAGCGGCATTGAAGCCCATATGGCACGCCATGCCCGCCTGCTGCGCCCCAAGTTCGAGCAGGTCATCTCCATTTTCCGCGAGGAACTGGACGGCAGCGGCATTGCCAGCTGGACGGAACCCCGCGGCGGCTACTTCCTTTCCTTCGATACCATGCCGGGCTGCGCGGCCCGCACGGTGGAGCTTTGCCGCCGGGCCGGTGTCAAATTCACCCCCGCCGGTTCCACCTGGCCCTATGGCCGCGACCCGCAGGACAGCAACATCCGTATTGCCCCCAGCTTTGCCAGCGCCGAGGAGATCGAACCTGCGGCCCGGCTGTTTACCATCTGCGTGCGGCTTGCCACACTGGAAAAGCTGGCGGCTACCCGCTTTGCATCCGAAACCGCCTTTGGCGCGGAGCGCATCGCCTGAATTTCCGCTCCTTGGCAGTTTTTCACAAACACCGTACCTTTCCCTCACCATCAAAACCGCACAGAACCGCAAGATTTGTTTGAAATTAAGAACTTTTCCGCATTTTTTGTCATTAAATTCGGCAATTAGCTCAATTTTCAGCGTGCTTTATTGTGCATCATGCACAGTATTTTTAATCTGTCAGAATTACGGAATATCCAAAAGGCAGAATGTGCGGCAAGGGGCTTACAAATGGCGGGGAATGGTGGTATTATGGCGGCATAAAAAACGCAGCAAGGAGGGTGCAGAAACGGAACATCGCCGTTTCCCCCCTTCTGTTTTTCTCCTTGGTGCGCTTTTTATCAGATAAATTCAAAACATAAAGCCAGCCCGGCGCACAAGCTGCCCCGCTGGCCAGAGGAGGCGGAATAATGAACGAACTGACCGCCGCCTTAAAAGAGGAGCTTAACGTTGATACGGCGTTTACCCTTCCCATTTTTGGCGGCATCGACATCCCGGAATCCATCGCGGTAAGTTGGGGTATCATGGCGTTTTTGGTGATCGTTTCGATTTTGCTCACACGCAATCTCAAGGTCAATCATATCAGCAAGCGCCAGGCCATCCTGGAAACCGCTGTGGTAACCATGGATAACTTCTTCAAAGATCTGCTGGGCGAAGCCGGCAAACAGTATGTGCCGTACCTGATCACGGTTGCACTGTACATTGCCTGCTCCAACCTGATCGGCATCATTGGTCTCAAGCCCCCCACAAAGGACCTGAATGTTACCGCAGCGCTGGCTATTATGAGCATTGTGCTGATTGAATATTCCGGCATCCATGCAAAGGGCGGCAAGCGATTTGTACACAGCCTGGCGGAACCCATTGCCCTGATGACCCCCATGAACATTCTGGAAATCGCCATCCGGCCCACCAGCCTGTGCATGCGTTTGTTCGGCAACGTTCTGGGCGCATTTGTCATCATGGAACTCATCAAACTGGTGGTTCCGGTTTTTGTCCCCGCAATTTTCAGCCTGTATTTTGATTTGTTTGACGGTCTGATCCAAACCTATGTGTTTGTCTTCCTGACCTCCCTGTTCATGAAAGAAACGATGGAATGACCTGCGTTTTCTTTCCCACTTTTACATTATTATAAAAAGGAGTAATTTATTATGGCAAGTTTGGTAGCTTTGGGCGCTGGCATCGCAGCACTGACCGGCATTGGCGCCGGCATCGGCATTGGCATTGCAACCGGTAAGGCAGCGGAGGCCATCAGCCGCCAGCCGGAAGCTGAAAGCAAGATCAGCAAGAACCTGCTGCTGGGCGCCGCCCTGGCAGAAGGCACCGCCATTTTCGGCTTCGTTGTTGCCCTGTTCATCATCCTGTTCCTGGGCTGATAACGGAGGCATAAACGATGCTGACACTGAATTTGAATATTCTGTGGACGGTCGTCAACATTCTGGTTCTGTTTGTTCTGCTGCGCAAGTTTTTGTACCGTCCCGTTATGAACGTGATTGAGCAGCGCCAGAAGCAGATCGATGATGCGATCGCCGATGCAGAAGGCAAAAAGAACGACGCACAGGCTGTTTTGGCACAGGCGCAGGATAAACTGCAGAATGTGGATACCGAAGCTGCCCAGCGCCGCGAAGCCTACGAAAAGCAGGCTGAAAAAGAGAAAGAACAGCTTTTGCAGGACGCCCAGCGCCAGGCAGATGCGATTGTGGCCGAAGGTAAAGCCGCTGCCGAAGCAGAGCATGCCCGCCGCCTGCGCGATGCCAATGCTGAAACTTCCGCCCTGGCCCGCGATATGTGTGAAAAGCTGCTGGCGCGCAACCTGACGCAGCAGGACGATGCACGCCTGCTGGATGACCTGCTGCAGAAAGCGGGGGACAGCAATGGCAAGTGAATTCAGCCGCGAGTTTTTCTCCGCCAACCGCATTGTAAAGGCCGACCTGCACTGCGCCCGCCAGCCGCGGGAACAGGACCTTGATAAGATCAAGGCCGAGCTGAAATCCCTGTACGATGCAACCGAAGTCCTGCTGGATGTCAGCGTGGATGAAAGCCTGCTTTCCGGCTATGTATTGCAGGTGGGCGACCGTGTGTTTGATAACTCCGGCCGCCATGCCCTGGACCAGATGACCGGCGACAAGCCCGACCTGGCCACCCTAAAGACCCGCGTAGAGGACTATAAGCCCGCCGCCAACACTGCCGAGGGAGGCACGGTTGTGTCCGCTGCCGACGGCATTGTTACCGTTGAAGGCATGGACCGCGCCGTGTACGGCGAGATTGTCACCTTTGAAAACGGTGCCAAGGGCATGGTGGAAAGTGTTGAGCCTTCCCACCTGGGCATTATGCTGTTTGATGGTGCCGAATCCGTCGGCGTGGGCACCCTGGTGACCCGTACCGGCAAGCGCGCCGGTATCCCCGTTGGCGAAGCTTTCCTGGGCCGCGTCATCAACCCGCTGGGCGAGCCCATCGACGGCAAGGGTGCCATCGAAGCCGTTGGTTACAACCCCATCGAGAAGCAGGCCCCCGGCATTCTGGAGCGCCAGAGCGTGGACACCCCGCTGCACACCGGCATTCTGTCCATCGACTCGATGTTCCCCATCGGCCGTGGCCAGCGTGAGTTGATCATCGGCGACCGCCAGACCGGCAAGACCTCCATCGCCACCGATACCATCCTGAACCAGAAAGATACCGGCGTGCTCTGCATCTACGTTGCCATCGGGCAGAAGGCTTCCTCCATTGCCCGCGTGGCCGAGGACCTGAAAAAGCATGGCGCTATGGGCTACACCACCATTGTGGCCGCCACCGCCAGCGACAGCGCCCCCCTGCAGTACATTGCCCCGTATGCCGGCACCGCACTGGCCGAATATTTTATGGCCCAGGGCAAGAGCGTGCTGATCGTCTATGACGACCTCTCCAAGCACGCCGTGGCATACCGTGCCATTTCCCTGCTGCTGCGCCGCTCCCCCGGCCGTGAGGCTTACCCCGGCGACGTTTTCTACCTGCATTCCCGTCTGCTGGAACGTTCCTGCCGTATGCGGGACGACCTGGGCGGCGGTTCCATCACCGCACTGCCCATTGTTGAAACCCAGGCAGGCGATGTTTCCGCCTACATTCCCACCAACGTTATTTCCATCACCGATGGCCAGATCTTCCTGGAGACTGCACTGTTCAACGCAGGCAACCGCCCGGCTGTCAACGTTGGCTTGTCGGTTTCCCGTGTCGGCGGCGCTGCCCAGACCAAGGCCATGAAAAAGGCCAACGCCAACCTGCGTATCGAGCTGGCCCAGTACAAGGATATGGAATCCTTCTCGCAGTTCAGCTCTGACCTGGACGCTGAGACCCGCCGCCAGCTGGAACACGGCAAGGCTTTGATGGAACTGCTGAAACAGCCGCTGTACCAGCCCAAATCCGACGCCGAGCAGGTCGTTTTGCTGACCCTCGCCGCCCACGGCGTGCTCGACGAGATCAAAACCGGCGAGCTGCGCCAGAAAACCTCCGCATTTGTGCGTCAGTTCCGCACGGACCCGTCCGGCGTGATGGACGAGATCCAGGCTTCCGGTAAGCTCAGCCCCGAACAGGTGCAGACCATCCTGAACGCCTGGAACGCATTTGCGGGAGGCGATGCCCATGCCATCCACTAAGCTACTCAAGGAGCGTATTGAGAGCATTCAGGACACCATGAAGATCACCAATGCCATGTACCTGATCTCCTCCTCCAAGCTGCGCAAGGCACGCAAAAATTACCAGGCGGTTTCGCCTTACTTTGAGCGCATGCAGATGACGATGACCCGCGTGCTGCCCCACCTGCCGGAAGAACCGGTCCACCCGTTCTTCCACACCCGCAACCCGGAATCTCCGCGCCGCGCCTATCTGGTGCTGACGGCGGACAAAGGCATGGCCGGTGCGTACAACCAGAACCTGCTCAAGTTTCTGAAATCGCACTGCGGCGATGACCCCAAGGCCCGCTTTTATGTGGTGGGCCAGACCGGCTACCGCGCCCTGCTGCACAAGGACCCCCGCCTGGTGGAAGATTTTCTGTACAGCGGCCAGGCCCCCACATTGCAGCGTGCGCGTGACATCACGGCGGACATGATCGATACGTTCAAGGCGGATGAGGTGGATGAGGTTTACCTCATCTACACCAAGATCCAGAACGCCCTGACCGCTGAACCGGTCATGCTGCAGCTGCTGCCGCTGGAACGCTCCCACTTTGCGCCGCTGCCGCCCGCACTGGGCGATCCCCATGGCGAGGTTGAGCTGTTCCCCGATGCGTGGTCGGTGTTCAAGCAGATGGCCCCCATCTACATGCACGGCATGATCTTCGGTGCCATGACCGAGAGCTATTGCGCCGAGCAGAGCGCCCGCATGACCGCCATGGATTCCGCCACCAAGAGCGCCACTGATATGATTCACGCGCTCCAGCTGGAGTATAACCGCACCCGCCAGGGTGCAATCACCCAGGAGATCACCGAGATCATCGGCGGTGCTTCTGCTGTGCAAACCAGCGACTATTAAACTTTTTGCACTGTATCCCCTATCGGGATACAATGTTCAAACATTTATCTACTTCTGAAATTAAGGAAGAGGCTATCGTATGACACAGGGAACAATTATTCGTGTAGCAGGCCCCGTGGTGGACGTTCAGTTCACCGAGGGCAAGCTGCCTGCCCTGCAGGAAGCGCTGACAGTGACCGCTGAGGGCACCGAGCGCACGATGGAAGTAACGCAGCATGTGAACGAAACCACCGTTCGCTGCATTATGCTTTCTGCCAGCGAGGGTCTTGGCAAGGGGATGACCGTGGACGCACTGGGCCACGGCCTGACTGCCCCGGTGGGCGAAGCCACCCTGGGCCGCATGTTTGACCCCCTGGGCCGCCCCATTGACGGCAAAGGCCCCATGGCCGCAGACGTCCCTACCTGGCCCATCCATCGCAAGGCCCCCGGCTTTGAGGACCAGAAACCTGCAACCGAAATTCTGGAAACCGGCATCAAGGTCATTGACCTGCTGGCACCGTATGCCAAGGGCGGCAAGATCGGCCTGTTTGGCGGCGCCGGTGTTGGCAAAACCGTGCTGATCCAGGAGCTGATCCACAACGTAGCCACCGAGCACGGCGGCTACTCCATCTTTACCGGCGTTGGCGAGCGCAGCCGTGAGGGCTGTGACCTTTGGGGCGAAATGAACGCTTCCGGCGTTCTGAACAAGACCGCCCTAATCTTCGGCCAGATGAACGAACCGCCGGGAGCCCGTATGCGCGTTGCCGAAACCGGCCTGACCATGGCAGAATACTTCCGCGAGGAAAGCCACAAGGACGTGTTGCTGTTTATTGACAACATCTTCCGTTTTGTGCAGGCCGGCTCCGAAGTTTCCGCCCTGATGGGCCGTATGCCCTCCGCCGTTGGTTACCAGCCCACGCTGGCCAACGAGCTGGGTGCCCTGCAGGAGCGTATCACTTCCACCCGTGATGGGTCCATCACCTCGGTTCAGGCCGTTTATGTGCCTGCCGACGACCTGACCGACCCCGCCCCGGCCACCACCTTTGCCCACCTGGATGCCACTACCGTTCTGTCCCGTAAGATCGTGGAACAGGGTATCTACCCCGCCGTGGATCCGCTGGATTCCACCAGCCGCATCCTGGAAGCAGACATTGTGGGCGAGGAGCATTATCGCGTGGCCCGCAAGGTACAGGCTACCTTGCAGCGCTACCAGGAACTGCAGGACATTATCGCCATCCTTGGCATGGACGAACTGGACGACAACGATAAGCTGACCGTTGCCCGCGCCCGCAAAATCCAGAAATTCCTGTCCCAGCCGTTCTTCGTTGCCGAAAACTTTACCGGCCTGCCGGGCAAATATGTGCCCCTGGCCGAAACTGTCAAGGGCTTTGCCGCCATTGTGGACGGTCAGGTCGATGATCTGCCCGAATGGGCGTTCTTCAACGTGGGCACGCTGGACGATGCTCGCAAGAAGGCTGCCGAAAAGGGCGGTGTGGCCTGATGGAAAAGTTCGTTCTGAACATCACGGCCAGCAGCGGCGAGTTTTTCCAGGGCGAGTGCGAAAGCCTGACCCTGCCCACCGCTGACGGCCAGTACGGCGTACAGGCCGGACACAGCCCGGTGCTGGTTGCCCTGGAAATGGGCATCATGCAGTTCACCGTGAACGGCGAAACCCGCAACGTACTGGTGGGCGATGGCATTGCCGAAGTGACCCCCGCTTACGTTGTGCTGCTGGTCGACAGCGCCGAGCGCCCGGAGGATATCGATAAGAACCGTGCCGAGGCTGCCCGCATCCGCGCCGAGGAACGCTTGCAGCACAAGCAGAGCATGCACGAGTATTACCAGAGCAAGATTGCCCTGAACCGTGCCATGCAGCGCCTGCAGGCTACTGCAAAATACAACCGCTGATTACCTTCCAACAAAGTTGCCACCCGTTCTGTGCAGGGGATCCCTGCGCAGAGCGGGTGGCTTTGTTTTATCCTGTATCTGCTTTTCGTCTTAATTTGTCTTACTTGTTATAGTAATTTTATGTAAAAATTAAGATTCAGTCTTTTTCTTGTTGACAAAGTAGCCCAAACTGTGTACAATCAGCAGTAAGGGAATGTCTTTCCCCCTCCCGGCCCATACTATGGTGTAGATACGCCATAGCCATGTCCGGCAAACAGCAGCGAAACACGCTGCTTTACAGTCATAATTAAAGGAGGGAACCTTTTTATGGTTACCAAAATCAGCAATAATGATCTTTCCCAGGCCAAAGCACAGGGCGTGGCCGTTCTGGATTTTTCTGCAACCTGGTGCGGTCCCTGCCAGATGCTTGCCCCGGTCCTGCATGAGCTTGCCGATGAAGTTGGCAGCAAAGCCGCATTTTACAGCATTGATGTGGACGAAAACCGCCAGCTTGCCACCGAATACGGCATTTCCAGCATCCCCTGCCTGGTCGTACTGAAAAACGGCCAGGAATCCGCCCGCAGCGTCGGTTTCCTGCCCAAGCAGGCTTTGCAGGATATGTTGGATAAGTATATTTGAGAGATACGCACGGCCTAAAAAGGAGCAGTTCCCCTTCAGCGCAGCGGGCGCACATTGTGCACCCCTACGGGTGGGGGTGCACCATAAATATTGCCGCACATTATAAAATGCACTGTAGGGAACGGTCTTGACCGTTCTGGCACCACAAAACATCTGCTCAAACCAACCTCGCCGCTCCCTTTCCCCACCTCCAATTCCTAACTCCCAACTAAAAAACGCCATGCTTTCTTCGGAAAGCATGGCGTTTTTCTTATTTCACTTTTTCCTCAATTGCGCAGGCATCATAGGGTTTCAGCTCCATGCTGCCCAAAACGTTTTTGCCGCTCAACAGGTCTGCACCGGATTCCACCTGCACCTTAACTGCGCTCTGGGTGGTGTTGATGTAGAAATGGTAGCGCGCGTTCTCGCTTTCGCGGCAGTGGTATTCCACACCCTGCGGCAGGTCACGCAGGTGCACCTTGGCATCGGCCAAAGCTGCACGCAGCACAGCGGCGTTGCCGGCATCATCCAGGCGCGCACCGATGTAATAAGCGTGCCCCTTGCCGAACACATGGTGGGTCACAGCCGCATGGCCGGAATAGAAATCCTGTCCATACACAGCCACCACCTCGGTACCCTCGGCAGGCTGCAACAGTTCGCAGTAATCCTTGATGCTGCTCTGCTGGCTGCTCTTGACCCAGATGGCACGGTTGCCCTCGCCGGGGTACAGGGTGTCCAGTTCGCTTGCGGTCACGCCAAACACTTCGCGCAGGCCGTCACCGGGGAACCCGCCCAGCCAACACAGGGTGCTTTCATCCACATAGCCCAGCAGATAGGTGGCCACAACGGTGCCGCCGTTTTCCACATATTCGCGGATCTTTTGTGCAAAACCAGGCTTGGTCATAAACAGCATGGGCAGCACCACCAGCTTATAGCGGTTCAGGTCTGCATCCACGCCCACAACGTCGGTTTCCACACCGCAGTGGTTCAGCTGGGCGTACAGCTGGCAGCAGGTTTCGCGCAGGTTTTTCTGCTTGATCTGCATGCCCCAGGCGTCATCCAGCGCCCAACGGTTGTCCCAGTCAAAGATCATGGCCGCGTCCGCTTTGGGCAGGCTGCCGCACACCGGGGTCAGGGCGACCAGGGCTTCGTTGGTGGCGGTCACTTCGTTGAACACGCGGGTATCATCGCGGCCATCGTGGTCCACAACCGCGCCGTGGAACTGCTCAGAGCCGCCGCGGCCCTTGCGCCACTGGAAGTACTGCACGCCGTCCGCACCACAGGCCACTGTCTGGATAGCGCTCATCCGGTTCACGCCGGGGCGCTTGAGCTTATTATACTCGTGCCAGTTCACCAGGCTGGGGGTGCTTTCCATCAGCAGGAACGGCTTGTCCGGCTTGCAGCCGCGGATCAGCGCATGATCAAACGCCGTCATGCCCGCCGTCACGGTGGTGCTGCGGTCGGGGCGCCCCCAATGGGGGTAACTGTCCCAGCAGACAAAATCCAGCTCTCTTTGCAGCTTGTGGTAGTCCAATCCGGGGAAGTACTCCATCAGGTTCGTGGTAATGGGCACATTGGGGGTCCGCTTGCGCAGGATCGCCGTTTCGCTGTGTACATAGTCCATCATGTTCCAGGTGGTAAAGCGCCGCCAATCCAGCTTCAGGCCGTTCAGGCTCTGCTCCCCGTTATCAAACGGCGGCTCCACCTCGTCAAAGCTGTCGTAGTGGTGGCTCCAGAAGCTAGTCCACCAGGCATGGTTCAGGGCATCAATGGTATGATACTTTTCTTTCAGCCAGCCGCGGAAGCGCTCTTGGCACAGCGGGCAGTAGCATTCGCCGCCCAGCTCATTGGAAATGTGCCACAAGATCAGGCCGGGGTGGTCGCCCACAGCGTCGATCAGGTGGTTCAGCAGCTCCTCTACCTTCTGGCGGTAGATGGGGCTGGTCAGGCAGTGGTTGTGGCGCATGCCCTGGTGGTCCCGTACACCGTTGGACTGCACGCGCAGCACTTCGGGGTATTTGCGTGCCAGCCAGTTGGGCTTTGCACCAGTGGGCGTTGCCAGCTCGGTATAAATGCCCTGGTCATACAGTCGATCCATGATCTCGCGCAGCCAAGTAAAGTTATATTCCCCCTCGCGCGGCTCATATGCTGCCCAGGCAAACACACCCAGCGTAACGCTGTTCATTCCGGCCTTTTTCATCATGCGGATGTCCGCTTCAAGAATATCCGGGCGGTCCAGCCATTGATCTGGGTTATAATCGCCGCCGCACAGCATCACAGGGGCTTTGGTGATAAAGTTCATCGTGGATTCCCTTTCCTCTACACTGTAAAACATAAAACAAAAATTAGGAATCGGAAACCCGAAAGACGGAACTGGCGGTCTGCACCGAAATTCCTCATTCCTGATTTCCAATTCCTAATTATAGTAGATTCTGCAATTATTGTGCCATGTGCAGTTGATGCAAAGGTTTAGCCCTTTGCTGCACCGGAGGTAATGCCCTCAACATAGAACTTCTGCATGATGACAAACAGGATGGAGATGGGGATAGCCACCAAAACACCGCCTGCGCAGAAACGGGAGAAGTAGCTGTTGACCAAAGCCTTTTGCAGCATGTTGTACAGGCCGATTGCCACCGTCCAGTCCGTCGAAACGCCGGAGTTCAGGATCATCTTTGCCACAACAAAGTCGGTCCACGGCGTCAGGAAGGAGTTGATAATGGTGTACACCAGGATCGGGCGGGACATCGGGATGACGATCTGGAAGAAGATGC
>ERZ773241.1276-NODE-1276-length-24720-cov-16.447801_pt1 | contig 24720 bp, 17 predicted proteins | sample MGYA00580989_ERZ773241 | MGnify/ENA primary metagenome ERZ773241 (study PRJEB29015, sample SAMEA2737804) | human gut metagenome | biome: human gut; feature: human-associated habitat; material: faeces | place: China | collected 2012 ... | reverse complement strand
AGCGCCGCTGCCACGTCATCGACGACCAGTCCAACATCGCCATGGTGGAGGCCGGACTGGGCATTTCCATCATGCCGCAGATGCTGCTGCGGGACTGCAAGGCCGCCGTCAAGGTGTATCCCATCGAGCCGGAGGAGTACCGCGTGGTGGGCTTGGCCGTGCAGCGCCCGGCCTCCATGGCTCCCGCCGTGGAGCAGATGTTCCACCACATCGTGGACTACTGCCATCAGCTGGAGCTGCCCCTGTGACCTGTTCAGTATAACACAAAGCGGCCGGTGCGGGAAACACCGGCCGCTTTTGCATAAAACAGAAACCTTTGCTGCCGGAGCGAAGGTTTCTGCACGGCGTTGCTTTACACTGCCAGAAATTTCCGGTATAATGAAGGGTAGAACAGAGCAAAACGCCAAAGGAAGAGGTTTTTATGGAAACTGCGGGGTACGATTCCAGCCGGCCGCTGGCCGAACAGGTTGCACAGCGGATCAAGGACTACATTCTGGAAGAAAAACTGAAGAGCGGCGACAAGCTGCCCACTGAAACAGCGCTTGCCCGCGAGATGGGTGTGGCACGCAGTACCGTGCGCGAGGCCATCAAGCGGCTGGAGTCACAGAACATTCTGACCGTGCGCCACGGCGCGGGCTCTTTTGTGACCGACCAGCCCGGCCTGGCGGATGACCCGCTGGGGCTGGATTTCATTGAGGACAAGGAGCGTCTGGCCTTCGACCTGCTGGAGGTGCGTAACATCATCGAGCCGGCCATTGCCGCGCTGGCGGCGCGCCATGCCACCCCGGAGGACATCGCCGAGATGGAATCGCTGTACAACCTCATGGAATACCACATCCTGCATGGGCAGGACTATCTGGACGAGGATATGAAGTTCCACCGGACCATTGCCCGCGCCAGCGGCAATCTGGTGGCTCCCCAGCTGGCTCCCATCATCACGGCGTCGGTGGAGGTGTTCACCGAGGGCACCCACCGCGCTCTGCTGCAGGAGACCCTGGACACCCACAAGGCTGTACTGGAGGCCATCAAGTGCGGCGACAGCACCTGGGCACGGGATGCCATGACCCTGCACCTTTCCTACAACCGCGACCTGTACCGGAAGATGCACCGCGCCCGCAGCGGTGAACCGCCCCTTGCTCCCAAAGTGCCGGAATGGGTGCTGCAGCTCAAGGAGCTGACCAAGCCCGAAGAACCGGAAGAAAAAGAGTAAATCGAACGCAAACAGCCCGCATGACGGAGCACGATGCTCCTGCCATGCGGGCTGTTTTTCTGTGTTAATTCAGGCGGCGGGATGCATTACCACTCGGCAACGCTGCCGTCCTTGTGACGCCAGACGGGGTTCTTCCACTCGTGCGGGGTCTTGTTCTCCTCCAGCACCAGTTCCTTGTTGACGTCCACGCCCAGACCGGGACGGACGGGCAGCTGCACGCGGCCGTCCACGAACTTGAAGTCGTCCTGGTTCTTGACATAGTCCAGCACGCTCTTGCCCACGTTGTAGTGGATGCCGATGCTCTGCTCCTGGATCACGGCGTTGTAGCAGGTGGCGTCCACGTTCAGGCAGCTGGCCAGAGCGATGGGGCCCAGGGGGCAGTGGGGGGCCAGGGCAACGTCGTAGGCTTCGGCCATGGAGGCGATCTTCTTGACCTCGGTCAGGCCGCCGGCATGGCTCAGGTCGGGCTGGATGATGTCCACGCCGCCGGCCTGCAGCAGGCGCTTGAAGTCATACTTGGTGAACAGACGCTCGCCGGTGGCGATGGGGATGTTGCAGGCGGCTGCAATCTCCTTGAATACCTCCATGTTCTCACACAGGACGGGCTCCTCGATGAACATGGGGTCGAACTCTTCCAGCTTCTTGGCCAGGACCTTTGCCATGGGCTTGTGCACACGGCCGTGGAAGTCGATGGCGATGCCGAAATACTTGCCGCAGCTCTCCCGGATGGCGGCCACGCGCTCCAGAACGGCGTCCACCTTGTCGTAGGTGTCGATCATCTGCAGCTCTTCGGTGGCGTTCATCTTGATGGCGGTAAAGCCGGCATTCTTGCGCTCCAGAGCAGCAGCGCCCACGTCGCTGGGGCGGTCGCCGCCGATCCAGCTGTACACGCGCATGTTGTCGCGGCAGGCACCGCCCATGAGCTGGTAGACCGGGGCGTTGAAGAACTTGCCCTTGATGTCCCACAGGGCCTGATCAATGCCGGCAATGGCGCTCATCAGCACGCCGCCGCCGCGGTAGAAACCGGCGCGGTACAGCACAGCGGAAAAGTCCTCAATGCGCATGGGATCCTTGCCGATGAGGTAGGGCTTCATCTCCTGGACACAGGCCAGAACGGTGGCGCAGTGGCCTTCCAGCACGGGCTCGCCCCAGCCGGTCAGGCCCTCGTCGGTCACGATCTCAACAAAGCCCCAGCGGGGACGGACGGTATAGGTGTTGACTTCAACGATCTTCATGGGATGGATTCCTTTCTGTTTTTTCTGTTATGATATGGACGTTCTGTAAAAACTCAGCGGCGGATCTGGTCCACCATGCCGCGGACGTAGGCGGCGCAGGCTTCCCAGTCGTTGGCGGCCACGGCGTCCTTGGGCATCAGGCTGGAGGCCAGGCCCACGCTGATGCAGCCGGCGTCAAAGAACTCGCGGATGTTGGCGGGGCTCACGCCGCCGATGGCCATGTAGTTGGTGCCGTCAAAGGGGCCCTGCAGGTCCTTGACGTAGTGGCGGGGCATGCTGCCGGCCGGGAACAGCTTCATGGTCTTGTAGCCGAACTGCAGGCTGGTGGCCACATCGGTGGGGGTCAGCACGCCGGGCAGCAGGGCGATGTCGTTCTCGGCGCAGTAGCTGAACACATCCAGCGGGGTGCCGGGGGTCAGAAGGAACTGTGCACCGGCGTCCAGAGCGGCTTTGCAGCGCTCCACGGTGATGGCGGTGCCGGCACCCACGGTGCAGCGGTCCCCGAAATGGGTGCGCAGCATCGTGATCTGCTCCAGGGCGTGGGGGCTATTCAGTGCCACCTCAAAGAAGGGGGCACCGCCCTGCACGGCGGCCTCGGCGTAATCAATGGTCTTTTCCAGCGGAACGTTGCGCAGGATGGCCAGCAACGGATGCTTGGAAACCAGATCGTAAGTGTCCATACAAAAAACTCCTTTCGGCAAACAATGAAACCGGTGGTTTCAGCGGATCAGCGGTAGGTGATGGCAGCGCCGGTGATGGCAGCTTCCATCTGGGCGGCGTCGGGGTAGCCCTCCACGTCGCCCGGGGTCTGGGTGGCCAGGGCGCCGCAGATGGCACCCATGCGGCCTGCGGTGACCACATCGCGGCCCTGCAGGATGCCGGCCAGGAAGCCGGCATTGAAGCCGTCACCGGCGCCGATGGGCTCAATGGGCTTACAGGGGTAGGGCGGCAGCTTTTCGCGGGTGGTCTTGTCGGCCACCCAGGCACCGTTGCCGCCGTCCTTGATAGCTACATACTGTGCGCAGCCGTCGCGGAACAGCAGATCGAAGATGGCGTCCGGGTCCCGCAGGCCGAACAGGGCGTCGGCCTCGTCCAGGCCCAGCAGCACGATCTCGCTCTGCAGGGTCAGCTCCCGGATCAGGGGGGCGTAGTCCTGCCCACGCCACAGCTTGCGGCGGATGTTGGGGTCAAAGCTGATGGCAACGCCTTTCTCCTTGGCCAGAGCAAAGGCGGCTTTGGTCATGGCCAGGCAGCTCTCGCTCAGCACGGGGGTGATGCCGCTCATGTGCAGCACCTTCACACCGTCCAGCAGAGCGGGGGTCACATCCTCGGGGCACAGGTGGCTGGCGGCGCTGTTCTCACGGTAGTAGAACACTTTGGTCTCGCCCACGCCGGTCTCCTTGAACATGATGCCGGTGCGGTGGTCGGGGTCGTAGATGACGTGGGAACAGTCCACGCCCTCGGCACGGAGCTGATTGCGGATGAAGCAGCCAAACTCGTCGGTGCCCAGGCGGCTGACCCAGGCGGCCTCCAGGCCCAGCTTTGCCAGACCCACGGCTACATTGCTCTCGGCACCGGCGGTGCGGATGCCGAAGTTCTGCACATAGCGCAGGGCACCCACGCTGTCCGGGGTGAAGGCGGCCATGGTCTCGCCGATGGTGATCAACTGAGGCATAAATAACACTCCTTTTCTTATAGGGCTCAGAACTGCAGCTCTACGCTGCAGAGCATTCGTTCGATCTGACGCCGGGCTTCGTCCAGCGCCTGCCGGGCGCTGGCGGCGGCAGCGTCGCTGTAGCGCTCCAGCGGGAAGGCAACGCTCAGCGCGGCCACCACTTTGCCGCTTTTGCGCAGCGGCACGCCGATGCAGCGGATGCCCCGGGTGCTCTCCTCACACTCGTAGGCAAAGCCGCTGGCCCGGATCTCGGCCAGCTGGTCGGCCAGGAGGCGGAAGTCGGTGATGGTGTGCTCGGTCAGCGGGTACAGGCCGTCGTAATACAGGGCCTTGAGCTGGGGCAGCTGGTAGTCAGCCAGCAGAGCCTTGCCCACGCCGGTGGCGTAGGCCGGCAGGCTGCGGCCCTCCACGGTGACGGTGTGGCTGCGCAGCGGGGTCTCCACCTTTTTGAGGTAATAGACATCCCCGTTTTTCAGGCTGCCGAGGTGGCATGTCTCGTGGCAGACCGACACGATGTCGTGCATCAGGCGGTAGATCTCCCGCAGGGCGCTGGCTTCGTCCAGATAGGTGTTTCCAATGCGGAACGCCATGCGGCCGATGCGGTAGTGATGATCCTGGTCGTCCAGGGTCAGGTAGCCGCGGTCCCGCAGGGTGTGCAGCAGCGGGGAGATGCTGCCTTTGGCAATGCCCAGCTGCTGCGACAGCTGGGTCAGGGTGTAACCGCTGCCGTTCAGGCTGCACAGCTCCAGAATATCCAGGGCCCGGGCCAGTGAACGGTGGGCATCTCCGGAAGGCATGGGACTCACTTCCTTTCCTTATATATAGAGCCTCTGAGAGGCATTCGGACCAGGTCGGGAAAACGACGAAAGTGTTCCGATGTGTTCCGCACAGGAATCCTGAAAACACCGGACGTGTTCGGATATCGGGCTATATTGGGACTTGCGTTCCGATATCTGAACAAAAATTGTGCGCTTTCTGGTTCGGACGGCTGAAAACTGCAGGCCGTCCGCCCTTTTTTCGGCGGCCGGAGCGCCGCCGATCGTTGCCTTTTGCACGGGATGCAGACACTTTTGGGGCCTGCGACGGCATTGTCGGACAACTTAATGAATTACAAACGATTAAAAATAAGCGTAACATCGTTGCTTTTGAAAGAGACTTGTGATTTTTTCTGTAAATCCCTGCTCCAATTTCAGTATACGACACCGGAAAATAGACTGCAAGGGGCAGTTTGTTTTTCGTGGAAATGACAAAATTATGAACAGGAAAACTATAAAATACGCCAAAAATGGTTCTTTTTGAAGAAAATGTTAAAAATCTATTGACGGATGATGCAAAAATTGGTACATTTATTTCAGCAAGGTTGTTGTCGGACAACGACCCCACGGTGCCGGCCCGCAGCGGGGAAATGTCTGACAGCCACATCGGCCCGAGCGGACCCTGCGCCGGGCTGAGGAAAATGATTCTAAGGAGGAAATGAAACTATGTTGGATCCCAAATACATCCCATTGTTTATCGGCGGCTTTATCGCATGGATCTGCTTTATGATCTTTGTGGGCTGGATCACCAGCCGTGGCAAAAATGAGGGCAGCAGCTTCCTGACCGGCGGCGGCAACCTCGGCTTCTTCCTGATCTTCTGCACCGTGGGTGCAACCATGATCGGCACCGGTTCTTCCATGGGCGCCATCGGCAACGGCTTCAACCACGGCTGGGGCGGCGCCATCTACGGCCTGGGCGCATCGGCAGGTATCCTTTCCATGCTGCTGTTCACCAAGGCAAAGAACAAGGGCTTCCTGACCATGTCTGAGGAAGCACAGTATTACTACGGCGGCAAAAAGATCATCCGCCAGGTCATGGGCTTTATGATGTTCGTCATCGAGATCATCTGGCTGGGCAACCACCTGAACGGCGGTGCCAAGTACCTGGCTTACGTCACCCAGCTGCCGGACGTTACCTGTAAGATCATCACCGTTCTGGGCTTCGGCATCTACGTGTTCATCGGCGGCTACATGGCCGTTGTTACCACCGACGCTGTCCAGTTCATCGCCATCCTCATCGGCTTCCTGACCATCGCTGTCCGTGCTATCCCCCTGGCAGGCGGCTACCAGAACGTGGTGGATACCTTCACCGCTGCTGGCAAGCCCGGCGCAATGACCTTCTACGGCCTGGGCTCCTACGGTGTCATGGCTGCCATAGCACTGGTGTTGTCCACAGCCATGGGCGTTATCGGCACTCCCACCCACCGTACCCGTATCTACACCTCCAAGGACGAAAAGACTGCTCGCAAGGCCTTCCTGGGCCAGGGCATCCTGCTGTTCGGCTGGAGCTTTGTTACCGCTATCATCGGCATGAGCTGCTTCACCATCGCCACCATGAATGGTGACACCCTGGCCAGCGGCGACTACGCCTTTGCTTACATGGCTACCAACGCACTGCCCCCGATCATCGGCATGATGTTCATGATCTGCGGCCTGTCCGCTACCATGTCCTCCGGTGACTCCGACGCCATCTCCGGCGTTACCATCCTGCTCACCGACGTGTACCCCAGCGTCACCGGCAAGACCATCAAGGAAGAGGATTACGCCAAGTACAGCCGTATCGCTCTGATCTGCACCCTGGGCGCTGCCTTCTTCATCACCCTGTTCGTCAACGACGTTATCGGCTACATCTCCACCATCGTGGGCGCCTTCCTGCCCGGCGTGGCTGTGGCTATGCTGCTGGGCCGCTTCTGGAAGCGTGTCAACTGGCAGGGCGGTCTGGCCTGCATCGGCTCCGGCACTCTGCTGGGCGTGCTGATCCTGGTGCTGCCTTCCTTCAAGAACTGGATCAACGCCACCATGGGTGGTCCGGCTGTGCCTGCTACCATCATTTCTCTGGTGTTCGGCATTGTGGTCTCTCTCATGTTCCCTGCTGACACCACTCCCGACGATGTGCGCCTGAAGCACGTCATGGACGACCGCCGCGGCACTGTCGTGGAAAAGGTCGCTGCTGCTGAGGCTGCAGCTGAGGAAGAAGAAGATCTGTAAGATCTGTTTAGCCGGCAAACTGTAAATCTGTTTCTCCGAAAGGGGCGAGGGCATACGCCCTTGCCCCTTTCATCATTTGCGGCAGGGTCGCCTTGCCGCAGGGCAAATTCATAGCAAGAGGGAACCTATCATGAAACGTATTTTGATCCAGAACGGCACCATATACGACGGCCTGGGGGGCCAGCCCTACCAGGCAGACCTGCTGGTGCAGGACGGCCGTATTGCTCAGATCGCTCCGGGCATCACGGAACCGGCAGACCAGGTCATCGACGCCACCGGCAAGGCGGTGACCCCGGGGTTTGTGGATATCCACCGTCACCACGACGCAAAGCCCCTCAACGACCCGCACTTTGGCGAGGTGGAGCTGGCCCAGGGCATCACCACGGCGGTGGCCGGCAACTGCGGCATCAGCATGACCCCGCGCCCGGAATCGGACGAGGCGGCAAAGGAGTATTATTCCTTTGAAGAAGCCGTCATGGGCCCCATCGGCCTGGACGGCCCCCACACCTACCGTGATTATCTGGCTGCCCTGCACAAGACCGCGCTGCCTCTGAATGTTGCCGCCATGATCGGCACCGGCACCGTCAAGATCTGCGTCAAGGGCTTTGCCGACACTCCCTATACCCAGCAGGAGCTGGACGACGCCCGTGCTCTGATCGAGGACGCCATGGCCGCCGGTGCTCCCGGTGTGTCGCTGGGCATCATGTATCTGCCGGAGTGCTACTCCTCCACCGATGAATTTGCCTACATTCTGGAGCCAGTGGGCCGCTATCACCGTGTGATCACCACCCATATCCGGGGCGAAGGCGACAGCATGGTGCAGAGCGTGCGCGAGGTGATCGAGATCGCCCGCCGCGTGGGCTGTGCCCTGGAGATCAGCCACTTCAAGAGCTGCGGCATGAAGAACTGGGGCAAGGACATCCACACTGCCATTGCCGACATCGAAGCCGCCCGCGCCGAGGGCATGGACGTGACCGTGGACTTCTACCCCTACGAGGGCGGCAGCACGGCCCTGACCACCATGCTGCCCCCGGTGTTCGTGGCCGGCAACATGACCCGTGCACTGGAAAAACTGGGCACCCCCGAAGGTGTGGAGGAGTTCCGCCGTACCAGCAGCGTGTTGTACGATGACTGGGACAACTTCTGCATCACGCTGGGCTGGGACCGCATCATCATCAGCGGCGTGGTCTGCCCCGAAAACGAGAAGTTCCTGGGCATGCGGGTGACGGAGGCTGCCGAGAAATTCGGCTTTGAGGACGCCGCTGCACTGGCCGCCTACCTGATGCACAGCGAGGACGGTAAGACTGCCATCATCAATATGTCCATGAGCCAGGATGATATTGATACGGTGGCACGTCTGCCCTGGTCCAATATCATCTCCGATGCCATCTATGCCAAGACCGACACGCCCCACCCCCGCATGTTCGGTGCTTTCCCCAAGGTGCTGCGGGAGTATGTGGCCGAGCGCGGCATCTACACGATGCAGGAGGCCATCCGCCGGATGACCAGCCAGCCCGCCGCAAGAATGGGATTGGTCGGACGAGGGAGCTTGCAGAAAGGCAACTATGCTGATATACTGGTATTCGATCCGAAGAAGTTCACGGATCATGCCACCTTCACGAATCCTGCCCAGAAGGCCACCGGTCTGGACTGGTGCATCGTCAACGGCCAGGTCGCCATTGACCACGACCGGCGCACCACGACCGGTGCCGGTATGGTGCTGACGGTGTAAGGAGCTGCCATGTCGATCGCGATCCTTCTGCAGCAGATCCTGATCATCTTTCTGGAGATCGGCACCGGTGCAGCCGTGACCAAACTGGGCATCATGGATGACGGGAACAGCAAGTTCCTGTCCAACCTGGTCATGTCGGTCACCCTGCCCTGCACCCTGCTGGCCAGTGCCAGCATCGACGGCGGCCGCGAGGCCGTGGCCGGCATGCTCAAAGGCTATGTGGTGCTGGAGATCTTCTACATCCTCACCATCGGCATCTGCCTTGTGCTGAGCAGGGCCATGCACCTGACCCGCGGCCAGAAGGCCGTGCTGGTGGGTGCCGCCGTCATGCCCAACAGCGCCTTCATCGGCATCCCACTCATCAGCGCCCTGCTGGGCAGCGAGGCGGGTGCCCTGTACGGTGCCGCCGGCATCATGGCCTACAATATCCTGTTCTTTACTTATGTACAGCACCTGTTCGACCCGGAAGCCAAGGTGAGCATCAAAGCATTCCTTACCCCCACCAACATCACCACCGCCATCATGGTGGTCATGCTGGTGACCGGCCTGCGGCTGCCCGCCATTCTGGACAGCTTCTGCAAGGCGGTGGGCAACACCACCACGCCGCTGGCCCTCATGATCGCCGGCGGCATGCTGGCCCGCAGTGACCTGAAAAAACTGGTCACGAACCCCATGGTATGGCTCATCACCGCCCTGCGGTGCGTCGTGTTCCCGCTGGGCTTCCTGGCGGCGCTGTACTTCCTGCCGCTGGACCGCACCCTGTGCATGGCGATCCTGATTCTGGCATCCTGCCCGGCAGGCAGCCTGACGGCCGTGCTGGCAAAGCAGTACGACACCGAGGGCGAGCTGGCAAGCCAGGCCGTTGCACATTCCACCCTTAGTATCCTGATCAGCGTGCCCCTGGTGCTGAGCCTTGGCAGCACGCTGTTGGGAATATAAAAACGGCTGTTGTTCCGCCGACACACGCCCGGCGGGACTGCAGCTTCCAACGGCAGCAGCCCCCGCTTCGGCTGCGTCAGAGAAAAAGAAGAGAGGTTTTTCTTATGGCAAATGTCTACGATAAGCTCAAGGAAATGAACATCACCCTGCCCGCACCCCCGCCGAAGGGCGGCGTCTACACTCCGGTCATGGAGTTCGGCGATCATCTGCTGTACTGCAGCGGCTGCGGCCCTGACATCGGCGACGGCCACAACATCGTGGGCAAGGTCGGCGGCGACCTGACCCTGGAGCAGGGCCAGAAGGCTGCTTACAACTGCATGCTGAACCTGCTGGCCAATCTGGACGCCAAGCTGGGCGACCTGAACCGCATCAAGCGCTGCGTCAAGGTCCTGGGCTTTGTCAACTGCACCGATGATTTTGCACAGCAGCCGCAGGTCATCAACGGCGGCTCCAACCTGCTGTTCGAGCTGTTCGGCGAGGAGAAGGGTCTGCCCGCCCGCACCGCCATGGGCACCAATTCCTGCCCGGGCAACATCGCGGTCGAAATCGAGATGCTGGTGGAGTATGAATAAGATCAACGACAACCTCTATACCTTTGAGGGTCAGCAGGACATCGTAAGCCCGCAGCTGGTCTATTACCCGGCGATCATCCGCGAGAATATCCGCAAGATGATCGACATTGCAGGCGGCGCTGCCCGCCTGTGGCCCCACATCAAGACCCACAAGATGGCCGAGGTGGTCCAAATGCAGATCGAGGCGGGCATCGACCGCTTCAAGTGCGCCACCATCGCCGAGGCCGAAATGGCCGCCAAGGCCGGTGCGAAGCACCTGACTCTGGCGTACCCGCTGGTGGGCCCCAACATCAAGCGCTTTGCCGCGCTGCAGGCCGCCTTCCCGGAGGTGGAGTTCTTTGCCATCGGCGATGACACGGAGCAGATCCGCAAGCTGGGCCAGACCTGCAAGGCCAATGTGCTGATGGATGTGGACATGGGCCAGCACCGCACCGGTGTGCCGCTGGATAAAGTGGAAGCGATGTACCGGGAGTGGAACACCCTGCCCGGCATCGTCATGCGCGGCATGCACTGCTACGACGGCCACCGCCACGAGAGCAGCGTGCAGGAGCGCGAGGTGGCTACCGCCCCTGTGGACAAGCAGATCGAGGAGATCAAGGCCCGCCTGAAGGCGGACGGCATCTGCTGCGAGATCCTGATCATGGGCGGCACCCCGTCCTTCCCGGTGCACGCCGAGATGACCGGAGAGTTTTTGAGCCCCGGCACCTGCGTCATTCAGGATGCAGGCTACCGCAAGGCCTACCCGGACCTGCAGTTTACCCCGGCTGCTGCCCTGCTCACCCGCGTGGTGAGCCGCCCCAGCCGCGACACCTTCACACTGGATCTGGGCTGCAAGGCCGTGGCCACCGATCCCCAGCCGGAGCGCGCGGAGATCGTGGGCATGGAGTATGCCCGCACCGTGATCCAGAACGAGGAGCACTGGGTGGTGCGTGTGCCGGAAGAGCACATCGCCGACATCCCGCCCATCGGGACCGAGCTGTTTGCCATCCCGACTCACGTCTGCCCCACCAGCGCCCTGTACCCGGCGGTCCCGGTGGTGGAAAACGGCGAGGTCACAGGCTGGTGGAAGGTCGCTGCGCGTGACCGCCGCCTGACCCTGTGAGAGAGTATCTGAGAGTTTTATAAGGAGTTGAATATGATGCTGAAAAGTCAGCAGGTCCGTTCCCTGTCCCCTGAGATGGACCCTCTGCGCATGGGCATGGGCTGGACGGTCGATGACCTGAGCAAGCCCCAGATCATGGTGGAGAGCACCTACGGCAACAGCCATCCGGGCTCCGGCCACCTGAATATCTTTGTGGAAGAGGCTGTCCGCGGCGTGAACGACCACGGCGGCAAGGCTGCCCGGTATTTTGCCACCGACATGTGCGACGGCATGGCCCAGGGCCATGACGGCATCAACTACTCGCTGGCCCACCGCGAAGCCATCACCAACCTGGTGGAAGCACAGGCCAACGCCACCACTTTTGACGGCGGTGTGTTCATTTCCAGCTGCGACAAGGCCATGCCCGCCATGCTCATGAGCATCGGCCGCATGAAGGACATGATGGCAGCCATCGTGGTCACCGGCGGTGTCATGGAGGCACACGACCTGCCCGCCAAGTACACCGAGAACGACCCCGGCTGTGCCATCAACGAGCTGCTCACCCTGGAGCAGATCGGCAAGTTCAGCGCACAGTACGAGCGCGGCGAGATCCCGGCCGAGCAGCTGACCTACTACAAGCAGCACGCCTGCCCCAGCTGCGGCGCCTGCTCCTTTATGGGCACTGCCTCCACCATGCAGGTCATGGCCGAGGCTCTGGGCCTGATGCTGCCCGGCACCGCTTTGATGCCGGCCACTGCCCCCGAGCTGAAGCAGGCTGCCTACGACGCCGGTGCACAGCTGATGAAGCTGGTGGAAGCCGGTGTCACCGCAGGCGATATCGTGGATATGCGCAGCTTTGAGAACGCCATCATGGTCCATGCGGCCATTTCCGGCTCCACCAATGCCCTGATGCACATCCCCGCCATTGCCCACGAGTTCGGCTTCGAGATCGACGCCGACACCTTTGACCGGATGCACCGCGGCGCACACTACCTGCTGAACATCCGTCCCGCAGGCGACTGGCCCGCACAGTATTTCTACTATGCAGGCGGCGTGCCCCGCATCATGGAAGAGATCAAGTCCATGCTGCATCTGGATGCCAAGACCGTTACCGGCAAGACTCTGGGCGAGAATCTGGAGGAGCTGAAGAAGAACGGCTTCTACGAGCACTGCGATGCCCTGCTGGCCGAGAAGAGCAAGAAGATCGGCCGCGAGATCAAGCGCACCGACATCATCCGCAGCTTCGACGAGCCCATCGGCACCAACGGTTCCATCGCCATCCTGCGCGGCAACCTGGCCCCGGAAGGCTGTGTCATCAAGCACACCGCCTGCCCCAAGGCCATGTTCAAGGCGACCCTGACCGCCCGCCCCTTCGACTGTGAGGAGGACGCCATCGACGCCATCCTGCACGGCCGCATCCACCCGGGCGATGCCGTGTTCATCCGCTACGAAGGTCCCCGCGGCAGCGGTATGCCGGAGATGTTCTACACCGGCGAAGCCATCTGCTCCGACCCGGCCCTGGCTTCCAGCGTGGCCCTGATCACCGATGGCCGCTTCTCCGGCGCAAGCCGCGGCCCGGTCATCGGCCATGTCAGCCCTGAAGCCGCCGCAGGCGGCCCCATCGCACTGGTGGAAGAGGGCGATATCATTGAACTGGACGTGGAGGCCCGCCGCCTGGAGATCACCGGTGTGAAGGGCGAGCACAAGACCCCCGAAGAAATGGACGCCATTCTGGCAGAACGCAAAGCCAACTGGAAAGGTTTTACAAGCAAATACACCCACGGCCTGCTGAAGCTGTATAGTCAGCACGCAGTCAGCGCCATGAAGGGTGCTTACATGGAGTAAGGAGTGTAAAAACTATGGCAGAAGCAAGAAGTCTGGCCGATATCAAACTGGATAACGCCTATAAGTTCGGCGCTGGCCGTTACCTGCAGGAAGCAGGCGCCCTGAACCTGCTGGGCGGCGAGGTGGCACGTCTGGGCAAAAAGGCCCTGGTCATTGCCGGCCCCCGCGCCTGGGCAGCCACCGAAGGCAAGGCAGAAAAGAGCCTGAAGGATGCCGGTGTGGAGTTTGAACTCTCCCTGTACCCGGATCAGAACACCTACGAGCGCGCCAAGGAGCACGCCCTGCAGGCCCTGACCACCGGCTGCCAGGTCATCGTGGGCATCGGCGGCGGCCGCATCATGGATCAGGCCAAGGCTACGGCACACTTTGCAGGCGACCTGCCCATCGTGGAGGTGCCTACCTCCATTGCCACCTGCGCGGCATTTGCCCCGCTGAGCGTCATGTACACTGCCGAGGGTGCCTCCCTGGGCAGCCTGCGCTATGACCACGAGGTCAACGCCATCGTCATGGACATGGACGTGATCTGCAAGGAGCCCCCGCGCTACGCAGCCAGCGGCATCATGGACGGCATGGCCAAGATGATCGAGATCCAGAACGGCCGCAGCGAGATCCTGCTGGACGATGTGAGCATTGGTCTGTTCACCGCTTACACCATCGCAGAGATGGCTTACCATGTTTACGAGAAGGAGGCCCATCAGGCCTGCCATGACATCGCCGAGGGCAAGCTGACCAAGGCCGTGGAGGATATCGCTTACCTGAACGTTGCCGTGGCCGGCATCGTCAGCGGCGTGAGCAAGGGCTTTGGCCAGACCGCTCTGGGCCACGAGACCTACGAGCTGGTGCGCACCCACTTCACCCAGGAGGCAAAGCCCTACCTGCACGGTGAGATCGTGGCCATCGGCGACTGCCTGCAGCTGGCCTTCAACGGCCATCCGGAGCAGGTGGCACCCTTCCGTGATTTCATGCGCAGCATGAACATGCCCCTGACCCTCGAGGACATCGGCATCGACCCGAACTCCCCCAAGATGGAGAACCTGTTCCAGGATCTGTTCCACAGCCCCTTCATGGAGCCCACCGCAGAAAATGAGGCACGCCTGCGCAAGGCCATGCACTATCTGTCTGCAGACTGATCCCCGCAGCATTCCCTGAACCGCAATGACAGCGCCCCCTGAACCGTCTCGGACGGCGCAGGGGGCGCTGTTTTGTCTTTTTGGCACAAAGAAGCCCCGAAATCCTCTTTTCCTTTTGTGATTTTTCCGCTATACTAGAGGTGCAGGAATTCCAATGGTACAAGAAGGTCATCGCATCCAACGGCGAGGATCTGGACTGAACCTGAAATTGCAGACGCTGCCGGGCGTTCCCGGTGTGAGGGCTCCGCTTCGGCGGGGTCCTTTGCGTTCGGTCCGGCAGGTTTTGGACGAATCGGCTGAAAAACAGCAAAATTCGGTCAGAATGCGCTAGAATGCTGGACAGCATCCTGTGAATTGTGGTAGAATTGCAATAGAATGCGTGAAAGCGCAAAACCGATGCTGCGCGGTGAACGCAGCAAAGATGAAAGATGAAAGAGGTCGTTTGTGATGAAGATCATTCGTGCAAAGGATTACGCAGACATGTCCCGCAAGGCGGCAAACATTATTTCCGCACAGGTCATCATGAAGCCCAATTGCGTGCTGGGTCTGGCCACCGGCGGCACCCCGGTGGGGGCCTACCAGCAGCTGGTGGAGTGGTACAACAAGGGCGACATTGATTTCTCGGAGGTCACCACCGTGAACCTGGACGAGTACCGCGGCCTGCCCAAGGACCACCCGGAAAGCTACTGGAGCTTCATGCACCGCCACCTGTTCGACCACGTCAACATCAACCCCGCCCGCATCAACCTGCCGGACGGCACCAACCCCGATGCGGACGCAGCCTGCGACCAGTACAACCAGATCATCCACAGCGTGGGCGGCATCGACCTGCAGCTGCTGGGCATCGGCCACGACGGCCACATCGGCTTCAACGAGCCGGGCGAGGCCTTTGAGCTGGAGACCCACTGTGTGGACCTGACCCAGGAGACCATCGAGGCCAACAAGCGCTTCTTTGACGGCAACGTAGACCTGGTGCCCAAGCAGGCCTACACCATGGGCATCAAGACCATCATGCAGGCCCGTAAGGTGCTGATGGTGGTCAACGGCACTGGCAAGGCCGAGATCGTGAAGAAAGCCTTCTTCGGCCCGGTCACCCCGGAAGTGCCCGCCAGCATCCTGCAGATGCACCCCGACTTCATCCTTGTGGGCGACGAAGAGGCCCTGAGCCTGATCTGATCGGTTTCCCAAAGCATATTTCTGCCGCCGCACGGCCCTGCCACCGTGCGGCGGCTTTTTTCTGAGCAGGGGAATTGTAACGCGGCAAAAAATACAGTATACTGGAACAAAAACCACCACGAGGGAGGGGCGGCCGATGTTCAGCGAAGAGATGATCTGCAGCCTGAATGATCTGGAGCTGGAAGTTTATAAGTATGTTGTGCGGAACGCGGACAAGGTGTGCTATATGCGCATCCGGGAGTTTGCGGATGCCGCCCATGTGTCTACCTCCACCATCCTCCGGTTCTGCAAAAAGGCGGGCTGCGACGGCTACGCGGAGTTCAAGATCCGGCTGCGCCAGCATCTGGAACAGGCAAAGCAGCCGCCGGTTAAGGACGATGTGTCGGAGGTCATCGACTTTTTGAAAAAGACCTGCTCGGCGGAGTTTGAGCAGAAGCTGGACATGCTGACCAGGGTCATTTTTCAGGCCCGGCACATCTTTTTTGTGGGCAGCGGCATGTCCGGCATCGTGGCCAAGTACGGGGCACGCTACTTTTCCAGCATGGGCAAGTTCTGCCTGTACATCGACGAGCCCCATTATCCCACCGAGAGCCGATTCGTGGAAAATTCGCTGGTGATCGTGTTTTCGGTGTCCGGCGAGTCCCGCGACACCATCGGCCATGTGATGCGCTTCAAGGAGCAGAACTGCCAGATCCTCAGCGTGACCAACACGGAAAACTGCACCATCGCAAAACTCTCGGACTATAATCTGGCCTATTATGTCACCTACGAGCGGCTGGGAGTCTACGATGTGACCACCCAGCTCCCGGCCATGAGCATCGTGGAGCGGCTGGGCAAAAAGCTTTACCGCTACACCTCCGAGGGCCCGGCAGCCATCTGAAAAAAGTCCAAAATAAAAAACAGGGTGTTACCTGGAAAAAACAAGTGCGAAAAAACGGCACTTGTTTTTTTATGCCCGGAAACTGCTGACAAACCACCTGCCTGCGTCTATAATGGGTGCATCGGAAGCGCTTCGACCGGAAATTGGATGACTTGAAAAGGTAAAGGAGAAACAATCATGGCAAAAGATTATGCTGCGATCTCCAAAAAGATCGTGGAGAACATCGGCGGTGTGGAGAACATTGCCAGCGTGACCCACTGCATGACCCGCCTTCGCTTTGTGGTGAAGGACGAGGGCAAGATCAACGACGCAGTCGTCAAGGCGACCGACGGCGTCATGGGCGTCGTGAACCAGGGCGGCCAGTACCAGATCATCATTGGCAACCATGTGGAAGAGGCCTACAACGAAGTGCTCAAGATGGGCGACTTCGGCGAGGCAAGCCAGGTGGCCCGCGGCGAGAAAAAGGAGCCTCTGACCCTGAAGAAGGTGGGCAACAACATTCTGGATGCCATCGTGGGCACCATGTCCCCGCTGATCCCCGCCATCATCGGCGGTTCCATGGTCAAGCTGCTGGTCATGCTGCTGGGCATGGCAGGCGTGTTGTCGGCCGACGGTGAGACCTATAAGATCCTGAACAGCATCGGTGACGCAGCCTTCTACTTCCTGCCGGTGATGGTGGCCGCTTCTGCTTCCAAGAAGTTCAACACCAATATGTTCATCGCCATTGCCATTGCAGGCCTGATGCTGCACCCGGATTTCCGCACCATGATGGAGGCGGTCACGGTCGGCGATACCGCCGCACACTTCCTGGGCATCCCGGTGGTGGGCGTCAAGTACACCTACACCGTTATCCCGGCCCTGTGCATGACCTGGATCCTGTCTTACATCGAGCGTGCCATCGACAAGATCACCCCGGCTGTCACCAAGAACTTCCTCAAGCCCATGCTGATCTTCCTCATTGCTGCTCCCATTGCGATCATCGTGGTCGGCCCGGTCGGCATCATGATCGGCGAGGGCATCTCCGCATTCGTCTACTTCGTGCAGGCTAAGCTGGGCTTCCTGGCTGTGGGCATCATGGGTGCCCTCTGGCCCCTGCTGGTCATCACCGGCATGCACCGCGTGTTCACCCCCACCATCCTGCAGACCATCTCCGAGACCGGCATGGAGGGCACCGTTATGCCCTCTGAGATCGGTGCAAACCTGTCTCTGGGCGGCGTGTCCCTGGCCGTTGCCTTCAAGACCAAGAACAGCGAGCTGCGCCAGACCGCTCTGGCCGCTGCTTCCTCTGCTCTGATCGCCGGCACCACCGAGCCCGCCCTGTACGGCGTGGCCGTGCGCCTGAAGCGCCCCCTGATCGCTTCCCTGATCACCGGCTTCGTCTGCGGCTGCCTGGCCGGCATGGCAGGTCTGGCCAGCCGTTCCATGGTGTCGCCCAGCGTGCTCACCGGCGTGCAGTTCATCGACCCGGCCAACCCCGGTGTGAGCATCGCCTGGATCGCCGGTATCTCGGTGCTGTCCATCGTGCTGTCCTTTGTGCTGACGCTGGTGATCGGCTTTGAGGATCTCCCGGAAGAGGAGTGATCCCCATGTCTGATTACAAACTGCCCGAAAATTTCCTCTGGGGTGCTGCCATTGCGGCCAATCAGGCCGAAGGCGCTTACAACGAGGGCGGCCGCGGCCTGAGCAACATCGACATGATGCCCCACGGTGTCCACCGCATGGAGGTCAAGCTGGGCGGCACGCCCCACCCGACGCTGCAGGCAGGGGAGTATTACCCCAGCCACACCGGCGTGGACTTCTACCACCATTACAAAGAGGACATCGCCCTGATGGCAGAGCTGGGGCTGAAGGTGTTCCGCACCTCCATCTCCTGGTCCCGCCTGTACCCCCACGGCGATGAACGGACCCCCAACCCGGAGGGCGTGGCCTTTTACCGCAATGTGTTCCAGGAGTGCCGGAAGTACGGCATTGAGCCGCTGGTCACCCTGTGCCACTTTGATATCCCCATGGGTCTGGTGGAGCAGTACGGTTCCTGGCGCAGCCGCAAGACGCTGGAATGCTTTGCCCGCTACGCCGAGACCTGCTTCAAAGAATACTCCGGCCTTGTGCACTACTGGCTCACCTTCAACGAGATCAACATCCTGCTGCACAGCCCCTTCTCCGGGGCAGGCATCGCCTTCCAGGAGGGCGAGAACCGCAGTCAGGTGATCTATCAGGCGGCCCACCATGTGCTGCTGGCCAGCGCCACGGCCACCCGCCTGGCCCATCAGTACGACCCCGCCAATCAGGTGGGCTGCATGCTGGCCGGCGGCAGCTTCTACCCCTACTCCTGCAACCCGGAGGACGTCTGGGAGTCGGTGCAGAAGGAGCAGGAAAACCTGCTCTTCATCGACGTGCAGGTGCGGGGCCGCTACCCCGGCTACGCCCGCAAGCTGTTTGCGGAAAAGCAGGTGCAGCTGCACACCGAGCCCGGCGATGACGCCCTGCTGCGGGAGAACACCGTGGACTTCATCTCCTTCAGCTACTACGCCAGCCGCTGCGTGGCGGCCAGCCTGGAGGGCAAGGCCGTGAACGACGGCAACGTGGTGCGCTCGGTGAAGAACCCCTATCTGCAGACCAGCCAGTGGGGCTGGGCCATCGACCCGCTGGGCCTGCGCATCACCATGAACCAGCTGTACGACCGCTACCAGAAACCGCTGTTCCTGGTGGAAAACGGTCTGGGTGCCCACGACACGGTGGAGCCCGACGGCAGTGTCCACGATGATTACCGCATCGACTACCTGCGCCGTCACATCGAGGCGGTCAAGCAGGCTGTGTCCGACGGCGTGGACCTGATGGGGTACATCGCCTGGAGCGGCATCGACCTGGTGTCTGCCTCCACCGGCGAGATGAGCAAGCGGTACGGCTTCGTCTATGTGGACAAGCAGGACGACGGCACCGGTACGCTGGCCCGCAGCAAAAAAGATTCTTTCGATTGGTATCAGAAGGTCATCCGCTCCAACGGCGCAGACCTCTGAGCGTTTTCCTCCGTTTCATAAATGCGAAAAGCCGCCCCGCAGGCACCGGAAGTTCCGGCCTGCGGGCAGTGCCAACATGTGCTCCTATGTGGCCGGTCAGCATGGCCGCAACAAGCCGTTTTATCAGGATTACTCCTTCCGTAAGGAGTACATGAGCGTGGGGAATCTGGTGCACAAGCACTCGTACCTGGATGCGGAAGCATAAGCCGAACACAACACGAAAGGGCCTCCCCGGAATGGGGAGGCCCTTTCTATGCGTTTACGACTTGACGTGGATCACGTTGGAAGGGAAAAGCATCAGTGCTTTTCCTTGTACTTGAGGCTGGCGAATGCGCCTGCGATGGTCAGCAGCATGCCGCTGAATGCCATGCCCAGAGCGGCCATCCAGTTCACGCCGGTCTGCGGCAGTGCATCCTGCACAGCGGGCAGGACCGCGTCAGACGGCAGGACCGGAGTGTCCGGGGTGGCGTCCTGCACGGGCGGCAGCTCGGGAGTCTCCGGGGTCATGACCACTTCGTCCGGGGTCTCGTCTTCCACGGGCGTTTCCGGCGGGGTGACGGGCGGGACGATGACCGTCTCTTCGCCGTTCACGGTGACCGTGCGGGTCTCGATGGTGGTGTAGTCGTACTCCACATGAGCATCGGTGGTGGTCACGGTCTCCTTGGACACTGGCGTGGTGTCCACCTTTTCCGTGGTGCGGTGGGTGTAGGAAACTTTGCCCTCATCGTAGCTGGTCTCGCCCTTGCCGGAGAACATCTTCTTTACCAGCTGGGTAAAGGTCTTGTACTTGCCGGTGCCGGTACCCTGGACGCCCTGGCTTTCGGAGGAGGTGTAGTTGTCGGTGTGCTGGTAGGAAACGTTGTAGGTAAAGCTGCCTTCCTCCTCGTAGCCGCTGCCCAGATTCTGGGTCGTGGTCACAGGGGTGCTGGTGTGCTTGGCGTCCAGCTGCAGGCTCTTGTTCTCCAGGCTCTGGGTGGAGCGGACGGCCAAAGGAGCCCAAAGGGTCTTGATGCTGGACTGGGTCTGGCCAACCACCTTGCCCTCGCTGACCTGCACCAGGTCGCTGATCATCAGATCGTAGCCGCCCACATAGCCCCAGGTGCCATTCTGACGCTTGTAGGTGCTGTTGACGCAGGTGTTGGCGTCTCGGGTCATGTAGCCGTAGGAGGTCATCTCGGCAGTCTTGGTGTAGACCTGGTAGCTGGTGTAATCCACAAAGGTGCCGGGGGAGGTGATGGGCACCACATAGGTGCCGAGGATCTCCTCCCTTTGCTTCTTGTTGAGGGTCTGGTAGCTTTCGTTAGTGCGTCCAACAGCCTTTAAGTAGGCGTTAACGGCTTCTTCCTCGGCAAACCAACCGGAAAACTCGGTAATGGTGCCATCGTCATTCTTGAGCGCATCATAGGCCACGGTGCCGGTGAGCTTGTAGAAGGCACTCTTCTCGGGGTTATTGTTTTTGCCATCGAGGCGGTCATACTCGTAGTGATAGCCCTTGCCGTCCTCAGTGTCCTTGGAGATGTGCTTCTTCAGGCCCACGGTCGTGTTGCCATCGCCCTTTACCAGTTTATCAGCGTCGTAGTTCCATTCCAGCTTCTGGTTCTTGGCAAGAAGCACGCAGTCGGTCTGGGTCACGTTGCCGTTCTTATCCGGCAGTTTGTCCATCTTGGCACCGGAGGCCAGGTCCAGGTGGGTGATGTCGTCTCTCTGCTCCAAGTCTTTTGGCTTTCCATTCCAGTACGTGGGAGGCTCCTTGGGGTTGTGCGTGAGAGACTCGCCAGAGTAGTAGTTGTTCAGTGTCTCCTCATACTTGGTGCCCTGGTTCACGGTCACTTTTGTCGTTTTTGCCTCATCAGCCTGGGCGTTCAGGGCTTTGATGAGGGCCTCCTTAGACATATTTTCGTGGGACACAGCCGTGGTAAAGTGCTTGATGATCTCCTCTTTCTGGGTCCCGATGTCCGTGATCTTCAGGTCGCCGATCCAAAGCTCCTCGCCGTCCTTCAGCTGAATGGATTCTACCTTCTTCTTCAGCTCTTGGTACAGCTTTTCCTGTGCTTCCTTTAGGTCGGCGTCGGTCTTTATGGTCTCTGTCACAGAGACGGCGTCACTGACCGATTTGTCGATCTTCAGGGTCTTTTTGCTCAGGTTGCTGTAGTCGATGGTAACGGTGCTGCCATCCGCCTTCTTGTAGGTGGCGGTATTGGTCGTGGTATCCAAAGTGATCTGGCCATTAGATTCCGGGAATTCCTTAGCCAGCATAGCCTTGATGGTATCGTCGTCCAGAGACTTATCTTCCCCAAGGGTAAAGGTGTAGGTGACGGTCTTGCCGTTCTCCTCCTTGGTGGCGGTGTAGGTGCCGTCGGCGTTCTGCTTTAGGTTCTTGTAGATTTGGCCGTCCTTGGTCTTGAGGGTAGTGCCCTCCAGGGTCCAGGTGTCGTCTACTAGAGTTTGGTTAAGGGTTTCCTTCGTCGTCTCGGTCTTGGAGGTCTTGGTCTCCACGGTCCAGGTGGTTTTGGTAATCTCGTTGAAGGTGGAGCTGTTGATCTTGTAGCCCTCTTTCTGCAACTCCTCGACCGATTTGTGCTCTGCCTCGGCAAGAGCCTTCCAAGCGGCGGCTTCCTTTTCTGCATCGGTGAGGGTGACAGCTTCGTTCTTGAAGGTGTAGATGGTCTCGGTGGTGCTGCCGTCGGGGTTCTTGGTGGTCACGGTGTAGACCTTGTCACCATTGGCATTGGTGGATTCCACTGCGCCTTCGGGGATATCGGGCCTCTTGGCAGCGTGTTCACCGGGCTGGATGGTCCCGGAGGCCGTATAGGTGCCGCTCTCGCCCTTCTTGGACCAGGAGATGGTGCCGTTGGTGACGTAGGCGGTGCCGGTCACAGTGGTCTCCTTCACGTCCTCGGCGTCCTTGCCGTTCACGGTGGTATCGGAGGGCTTCGAAACGGTCTGGCTGCTGGTGATCTCGGCTCCCTTATACTGGAAGGTATAGGTGATGGTCTGGCCGTCTTGTTCCCGGGTAACGGTCAGGGTGCCGCCTGCAAGGTCAATGTCCTTCAGGTCATCCTCAGTGAGCTCAATATGATTCTGCTGGGCAGCATTCCGCAGGGCGTCCTTGATGGCTTCGGTCTTGGCGGCGGTTTCGGCTTCGTCCTTTCCGCTCACCTGGCCGGGGGTCTTGGTGACCTCAGTGACCTCCACGGTGTAACTCAAAGTCTTGCGGACGGCTTCCATCTGGTCAAGGTTCAGCTTTTCGCCCTTGTAGTAAACGCCGTTGTCATCGCCGGTGAAGCCCTCGCCCAGACGGTCGGCCAACTGCGCATGGGTGAGCGGCTTGGTGTTTTCCATTTTCTTGACTTTATAGGTATATTCCTTGCCGTCCACGTTTTCCGTATAGACATACTCGCCGGTAACGTTGTTATAGTACTCGTCCTTGAGCATTTCGCCCAGCTTCTCCGAAGAAATCTCGATGACATCCGTCTTGGTCTCGTCGGTGTTCTTGGCAGTGATGCTTGGCAGCTCGACCTTGGTGGTCAGGTCCTTATCATCAACATCAACAGTGCCCTTTTCCACCTTGAGCTTCAGTGTGGTCTCGGTGCGGGTCTTGACCGAGGTGCCGGTGATCTCGTAGTAGGTGGTGCGGGTGACGGTGTTGCCGTTCTCGTCGGTAGAGGTCTCTTCCTTTTTCAGGGTATAGGTGGTGTTGCCCTCGTCGTCGGTCTTTTTCTCCACGCCGCCCTCGGGGACATCCAGCAGCTTGGCAACGTCCTCAGCGGACATTTCCTTTGTTTCGGGCTCGCTGGTCTTTTTCAGGGTCAGCTCCTTGGAGTTGCCGTCCTTAGAATTCTCGACCTTGTCCACGGTGTAGTCGCCCAGCTTGGCATCCTTATCGGTTTTCCAGTCCGGACGCACGCCCTTGCCAAGCTCGTCGTCGAGGTTGATCTCTTCGCCCTTCTTGGTGTCGGTGATGGTGGTGGAGGAATCGGCCTTGCCGGTGCCGGTGGTGGTCGTAGTCTCGGTGCCGGTGGTCTCGGTGGGAGTGGTGATGGTGGTGTTGCCGTCCTCATCCTTGCCCACCACGGGGTCGCCCTTCTTCACTTCGGCGTCGGGGTCCACGACGGTGGTGCTGGAAGAGCTGTCGGGGGTCTCTTCCTTGGTGGCGGTGCCGATCTTGCCGTCCTTGCCGGTGGCTTCGTCCTTCTTGCTGTTGTCGATCACGTCACCCTTCACATAGGTGCCGTCGGGGTTCTCAGTCTCGTCCGTCTCGCCGGAGCCCTCAGAGCCGTCGGCTTCACCGTCCTCACCGGATTTGCCGGGCTGTTCCGGCTTCTCAGCAGGTTTATAGTCAATGGTGATGTCATCGGTCTTGGTGCCGGGGCCGAACGCAGGGGCCTGCTCTTCGCTCTTGGCCTCTTCGTTCACCGGGGGGGGGTAAACTCCTCCTGCTTGCCCTCTTCGCCCTCGACCTCGCCTTCTGCGGTCTTACCTTCCACAGGGGCGGGTTCGGCCTGCGGGGCAGCGTTATCCTCGACAGAGTCGGGGCCTTCCACAGCATGGGCAGCCATGGGCTGTGCAGCGACACAGGCGGTCAGGGCTACGGACATGGCAGCGAGTTTCAGTTTTTTATTCGTCATGATTGATGGCTCCTTTCAAATGGTGTCAAGTCTTTTACGCATTACCACTGTCCCATAGGATGGACATATTTCGAGGCTTGCTATCCTGCTTCCTTTATACCATTTTCCGGTGTAGGTTGTCAAGAAAAAATGTGTAGAAACGCATGATTTGTGAAAACATTCCAAAGTCTGAATTGGATATTTTGCACAAATCACAAGAATTTGTTGCAGAAAAAAGAGAAACTGTTGCGGATGTGAAATGATGCGGTTGCGGTACTGGTGCAGAGTGTGCGGATTGTTGCGGAAACCCACTTTTTGAGGGACGGAATTTCTGGCAAAGAACCGGCTGGAATTTCTCCTGCCGCTCTGCTGCAGACGAAAAAGGCCCCCGGAAACCTGCGTCTCCGGGGGCCTTGCCCTCTTACCTTATATAGAGCAGTCGGCGATCACTGCTTCTGCTTCAGCCGGGCCATGTAGCTGTCGGCGGCCACGGCGGCAGCGGTGAAGCTGTTGTTCTTCCACCAGCTGATGAGCGCGGCCACGGTGGTGATGCCAGCGGTGACCAGCTGCTCCACGGTGGCGCTCTCGATGGGCAGCA